>JGI20214J51650_10001058_pt1 | contig 17412 bp, 16 predicted proteins | sample WetSurMetagenome_FD_51650 | JGI IMG/M metagenome (IMG submission 51650) | reverse complement strand
GTAAAAATATATATGGATGACAGTATAAAGAAGGCCAGAGACACGGGTTATGTTACTACAATGTTCGGCAGGAAAAGATATCTTCCTGACATCCAGTCACGAAACCAGGTTGTAAGAGGGAATGCCGAAAGAAATGCTATCAATGCGCCAATTCAGGGGAGTGCAGCCGATATTATCAAGATAGCGATGGTAAGGATCCATAACAGAATGAAATCAGATAAGTACCAGTCAAAGATGATCCTCCAGGTGCATGATGAACTTATTTTTGAAGTTGAAACTTCAGAACTTGAAAAGCTGACTAAAATGGTAATATTTGAAATGTCAAATGCTGTTAAACTGGATGTACCCCTTAAAGTTGACTACGGTACGGGAAATAACTGGTTTGAGGCGCATTGACCCCGCAGGAACCCTGATTTTGAGAGTTGAATAATGGGATGGGATAAAGGCATACATAGAATTAATATATTAACCATTACAGAATTTAAAGTCCCGCAACGCGGGAGTGGGGGGTAAAAATATGGAAGTTAAAGTATTATTCTTTGGTGTTCTGGCTGAAATAACAAGCACTAACCTGAAGATCTACAGGGAGGTAAAATCAATTAGTGATCTTAAGCTTAGGATTCAGGATGATTTTCCTGAAATGGTACATTATAACTATCGTATCTCTCTTAATAATGAAATCATAAACAATGATCCAAACCTTAATAACGGAGACGAGATTGCTTTCATGCCACCTTTTGCCGGAGGATGATTGAATTGACAGATGAATTATAACCCTATGAAGACCACCTATCTTACAGCCGGCCCAATAACTCAAAAAATGATTGGTATTTTCCTTGACAAAATCGGTTCACGAACCGATGCCGGAGGGCATTCATTATTCCTCGGGCAGGTGAGGGCTGACAGAATTGACGGGAAATGTGTTGTGGCAATAGAGTACTCTGCTTATGAAGAGATGGTTAAAAAAGAGGCTGAGAAAATAAAAGATCATATTTTATCGGAGTTCCCGGATGCAAAATCGATTGATATTGTTCATTCAACAGGAATTGTCAGGTCGGGAGAAATCTCTCTTTTGGTGATTGTTTCTGCCGGACATCGGAGACAGGCAATAGACGCTTGCAGTAAAGCCGTGGAGCTAATAAAAGAGAAATTCCCGGTATGGAAGAAAGAGATATTTGAAGACAATTCCTATGGTTGGAAGGAAAACATTCCTGGTTAAACCGGTTCCTGATTCTTCCTGTTATCCTGATAATCTATCCTTACAATGTTCGGGTCTTTTTTCCCGGTAACAAGAATTGATCCGGTCTTCCCCTGAAGGATAGAACTATATTGTTCTTTATTGTTAAGTATAGTTACTGCTTTAAGGAGTTGCTCATCCTTTTTTATTGTAAATGCAATGGCGCCTGATTCATAAAAGTACCTGCTGATTATTTCATCTTCTATAAGATCGGTTATTTCACTTTTAAAAGCAAGAAGGTCCTGGTCGAGACTGTGAGTAATATCTTTTTCCAGATTAGTAAACAGATCTTTATGCATGTCATAGTATTTCTCTTTTTTAGCATTGGAAATGAGTGCATTGAGAGATTCTTCAGTACTTGTTTTGTAACTGAAGTTCCTGTTCACCAGCAGAGTCTTAAAGTCAGCGTAGTCCTGATCGGAAAATGAGAATTGTGCAGGTATCTTAATTTCAGGGTGAGCCCAGTAGTAATTTGTTGCGTAGTCAAAAATATAATTTCTCATGTATAGCTCAGCAGCAACCTGGCTGAGGGATTCCGGTAAAATTTCTATATCAGGTGTAATGCCTCCGCCATCTTTCACTATTCTGCCATTCCTGGTTTTAAATTCAGAAATGAGTGAATCGGGAATTACTCCTACACTTCCGTCTTCATTCGGGTGTGAAAAATCTCTGGCCTGAATACATCTGCCACTTGGAATATAATATTTTGCCGTGGTCACTTTTAACTGAGTATTATAGCTTAATGGCCTGGTTATCTGCACCAATCCTTTTCCATATGATCGCTGGCCTATAATTATACCCCNGTCGAGATCCTGAATTGCTCCGGCTACAATTTCAGANGCAGAAGCAGAGCCTCTGTTAATTAAAACAGCCAATGGAATATTCTCATCTATTGCTTCCCTGGTTGTTTTAAAATCTTCATCAAAATTTTTAACCTTACCTTTTGTCGATACAACCTCTTTCCCTGGTCCGACAAACAGATTAACGATCTCTACCGCTTCCGTGAGCAATCCGCCGGGATTACCTCTGAGGTCGAGTATAATCTGTTGAGCATTATTATCTTTCAAGGAAATAAGAGCATTTTTCACATCATCAATACAGCCCTGGGTGAAACTGTTAAAGCGGATATATCCGGTTTTTGAGTCAATCATTCCGAAATATGGAACCGAAGGGACAATGATCTTTTCCCTTTTAAGTTTATAATCATTTTCCTTTCCGTTTCTTTCTGCCGTAAGATTAATTTCTGTTCCCGGATTCCCTTTAAGCTTCTCACTTACTTTTTCTGTTGATAATCCTTTAAGAGAAATACCATCCACTTTTTTCAAAAGATCTCCTACCTTAATTCCGGCCAAATCGGTAGGAAAGCCTTTATATACTTCACTAATAACTACATAGTCACCACTATTCCTAACCATCGAACCAATACCCCCATATTTCCCGGTTGTCAGAATATTAAATTCTTCTGCTTCTGTTTCAGGGAAATAGACAGTATAGGGATCAAGCGTTTTCAGCATATTATCAATTCCGGCTTTCACAACTTTATCAGGATCAATCTCATCAACATAAAATGTATTCAGTTCCCTGAACATTGTAAAAAAGATATCAAGGTTTTTTGCAATCCTGAAGTCTCTGGTTTCCTGGCCGATAAGGAAGCCAGAACTGACTCCGATCACAATCAGTAAAGATAGGATCAAAATAATCCGTCGGGTGCGTATCTTTTTCATAACCAATATGTCTTAATTTAGAAGTGCGAAAATAAGAAGAATATTCGGGAACAGAATTGATAGAGAAACAATTAAAACAACTTTAACATAGTTGGAGTCAGAAGTCAGAAGACCGAAGTCAGNAATTTTAGCTACTTCGNACTTCAGACTCCGGACTTCAGGATTCTGTCTTTAAGATCCTCATTAATGCTAGTTATCAGTCTGGTTAAGATCCCTTTCATCGATTTTTCAATTGTCTGATAATCCGGAACGACAGTTCCTTTCAGAATTATAACAAAAACAATCTGAACATTCTCTGAAACAAGGTGTTCGTAAAGGACTTTTTTATTTTTTCTATAAGCTTCCCTCATTCTTCTTTTTATCAGGTTCCTTGTTACGGCAAGATGGAATCCCCTTTTGGAAACGCTGAATGTTACCTGGGCGGGAGCAGGAAGAAAAACAGGACTCAAATCCCAGACAACTTTAAAAAGTGAAGAATGAAATATGATCCCGTTTTCGAACAGCNCGGAAATGACTTTTATACTGCAAAGCCTTTCTTTTTTTTCAAACGTCTCTCTGTCTGTGTTCATGCGATAATAACATGTCTGTAAAACCCGGCCGGATAAATATACCGGAGCTTACAGACAAGAAAAAAATGTAAGAAATATTTTACCGTAAGTTCCTGTTGTGCTCTTTAAGAAAGTCATCGAGAGCCATCGTCATAGAAGGCGCTTTTGGATTGGGAGCATTAATATCCAGCCTCAAACCTTCATGCTCAACTGCACTGGCAGTTGTCGGACCGAAAGCCGCAATTTTAACATCTCCCTGTACAAAACCAGGGAAATTCTCCTTAAGTGATTTTATTCCGGAAGGGCTGTAGAATACAAGTATGTCATAATCGAATTCTTTGAGATTTGAGAAGTCACTGCTTCTGGTTTTGTAAAGAGTTCCAATAGTATACTTTATTTCGTTTTTATCGAGTGATTCAGGTATCTCTGCATTATGAGGTTCGGAAAGAGGTACAAAAAAATTGTCTTCCCTGTGTTTAACAATAACATCTATAAGGTCCTGAAATTTTGCTTTTCCATGAAATATTTTTCTCTTCCTGTATACAATATACTTTTGAAGATAGAATGCAACATTCTCTGTTATACAGAAATATTTCATTGTATCGGGTACCACGGTCCTGAGTTCACTGCATATCCTGAAGAAATGATCTATTCCGGTTTTACTGGTAAAGATTACGGCAGTAAAGTCGAGAATATTAATTTTCTGCTGACGGAAATCTTTTGACGAAACTCCTTCAACCTCAACAAATGGTTTAAAATCAACCTTNAGATTATACTTTCTTGCCAGTTCGAAATATGGGGATTTCGGATTGAGAGGTTCTGGCTGCGATACTAAAATCTTCCTTATTTTCAACTCTTTACAGTTTAAGTTTTACTTTCAAAGTAATACTCTCCAATTTAAACAAGGCCTGAAATATATTTCACCGATATCACAACAGGCAGAAATTCCAGCGCACAAAGGTATAAAATCAAATAGAATATTGAAATATTCCTGTTTATAAAAATTATCAATAGTCTGACAAGACGTATCAAATACATTAAGCCAAAGATTAAAACTCCGGCAGTGAAACTGAATTTTGGAGGCATAATCGTTGTATATGACATAAAAATTACAATCACAAAAAAGAACAACGCACTAAACCTGTAAGACTGGTATATCCCAAGCAGATATTCTCTGAAAACCTCGTTCTTCCCGCTTATATTTCCTGTTATAGTACATACAATATGACGCAAAGTGACGGCTGAAATTATTACACCAAGGGATATAAGCCAGAAGAGAATTCCATTCAAACCAAACGGAACAAAATTATAATAAGACGCAGCACAATAGACGAACAGAGCAATGACAAGAAATGAAATCAGATTAAGAATTGTTGATTGCCAATGGAATAATCCACCGATATCCCGCGAAGAGGGATCGTTTATTCCTCTGAACAGGAAAAACTGAGAAACATCAGGCAACATCCTTTTCGAAGTGTTTCTGATCAGGGAATATAGAAAGCCTGTGATAAGAGCAATTCCTATAATCCAGTCGTCATGAAGAGGTTGTTGAGGCAGTTCCTGTCCGGGCTTCAGGTGTTTTAAAAGAGACTCTCTGGTCACTTTTTCAATCCTCCTGTTCTTTTCAATGAACAGGAAAGGGAATGGATCTGATAAACTAAAATCTGAGTTTTTTACAAAATTGGTCGAATCGTAAAATGTTATATCTGCTACTCTGTTCCTAGGGCAAACTGAAATGGTGTCAGTTAATTCAACAGAAATATACTTTGTTGTAACAGGCAGTTTACCAGTTAAGTTTGATCGCTGGTTTTTAGTGATTGAGGATGAATCGGATTTTGTTTTAATAGTATCCTGAACGACTACACTCCTGCCTATAAGCGTATCCTGCTGAATGTCGGTCGGGGAATGATTCTTCATTTTTGTGTTTTGAAAACACAAAAGTAATGATAAATGCAAGAGTAAAATAATATGGACAGAACAGAAAAATCAGAAATGATCAATTTTGCATCCGGAAATTTCCGAGAGGATGTTATTTGCCAGCCGGCTTGCTCCGATTCTGAAAAGAGAATTATTTAACCATTCATTACCGAGGCAGTACTTTACAATCTGGTGATAATTAATTGCATCTGAGGGATTTACAATTCCGCCAGCAGCCTTAAATCCGACTCGTATACCTGTTTCAGAATAGAAATCCGAAATTGCCCGGCACATGACAAAAGCAGCTTCAGGTGTTGCTGATACAGGGGTCTTCCCTGTGGAGGTTTTGATAAAGTCAGCGCCGGCATCCATTGCGATCATTGAAGCTTTAAAGATCTGCGTATAATCGCTTAATAGTCCGGATTCAATTATAACCTTAAGCTGTTTTTCTCCGATTGCAGCCTTTATTTCCCTTATTTCGTCTGCAACCATTACAAAATCGTTACCCAGAAATGCCCCGACAGGTATGACTATATCAATTTCATCAGCTCCGGCTTCAACAGCCATTTTACATTCAGTAACTTTAATATTACGAAAAGTTTGTGAAGTAGGAAAAGAGCCTGCAACAGATGCTATTTTTACGTTCCTGGCTGTCAGTTTTTCCTTAACCACAGAAACGAAGTTTGGAAAAACGCATATAGCCGCAACATTAGGGATATTTGAATAACGACCTGAAAAGCTATTTACCTTTCCGGTGAAATGAAGGATATGACTCTTATTATCAGTAGTATTAAGACTGGTCAGATCGATGACATTCAAAATACTCATCAGCAGATGTTTATCCGGAAGAACCGGTGAAGCATCTGACACTTTCTTCAGCCCTTTTTTTATTTCTGATTCGGAAGGGCAAGATTTGATCAGTTTTTGATATAGTTTTGTCATAATTATTCTGCAATGTTAAACCAAATTCTGATGTTATGAAAAAAAATTACGGGNTCAATATAATATTTTTTGTTCTCATAATTATTTCAATTGTGGCAATAAGTTGTGCAAAAAGTGCTAAAAAACAGCTTTCAGGGGTTTTATTGCAAACTGATCGCGATTTCTCTCAGATGTCGGTTAAGGAAGGAATGTTTAAAGCATTTTTATATTATATAGATAATGAAGGAGTTATCTTGCGAAACAACTCATTTCCTGAAAAGGGGAAAGAAGCACTTGCCAAACGTTTTTCAGGCAGAACGGATACCACATTTATTCTCAGCTGGGAGCCGCTCTTTGAAAAGGTATCGGAAAGCGGTGATATTGGATATACCTATGGAATTCACACCAATACTGATAAGGCTACCGGAAATTTAACCAAAGGAACTTATATTACAATCTGGCAAAAACAAGCCGACGGGAGNTGGAAATTTGTTCTCGATACAGGGACTCAGGGATTACCTGAAAAACCATTACTGAAATAATTGTATTGAGATTTCAATACCTTGTCCGGTGGTTACTTATGTCTGGCCAGGGAAGCAAATATTCCACATACTGATAATAACGAAAAGATTAAAAATCCTGTTTTCATTGCTGAAATAAGACCGGGATAAGTAAAAGGATTAATCGTTTGTTTGCCAATATATAATGATATCAGCATCATTGCAATTCCCATACTCATCATTTGCCCCACCATACGCATGGTTCCGACAACTCCGGAAGCAACACCAAGATAACGTTTTTCAACAGAACTCATTATTGCATTTGAATTGGGTGAAGAGAAAAGACCAAAGCCGATGCCCATGAGAATCAGCAATAATACAATCATATACGTAGGTGTTGATTCACTTATGAAGCATAGAAAGACAAGCCCGATAGCTGTTATCCCCATTCCAAATGAAGCAATTATCCCTGGGTTTTGTTTATCGGATAGCTTTCCTGCAACAGGTGACAGAAGTGTCATAGCTATTGGTTGTGAAATCATGATCAAGCCTGCAGTGCGGGCATCAAAACCCTTAAGATACTGAAGATAAAGACTGACAAAAAAGCCGATAGCACTTGTTGCTGAATAATTAATGAGTGCCGCTATTCCTGAAAATGCAAAGACTTTATTGTGAAGCAAAATGCGTATATCAAAAACAGGATTGTTGATTTTATTCTCAAAAAGGATAAAGACTACTGACATCAGAAGGCCCAGGGCGACACATGTCCAGCCTGTAGAAGAAGGTAATCTCGAGAATCCGTACATGAAAGANGCCAGNGCAATGCCGTAGATTACAGTGCCATGCCAGTCGAATTTTTCTCCTGAAGCTTCTGCCCATTCAGTTTTAATTTTCCTTTTGATCAGAATCAGCGAAACAATGCCAAAAGGAACAAGAAATACAAAAATACTTCTCCACCCGAATGTCTGTGTTAGAAATCCTCCGATAACAGGTCCGACTGAAAGTCCAAGATATACTGCAGTTATGTTTATTCCCATCGCTTTTCCCCGTTCTCCCGGTTGAAAAACGGAAGTAATAATTGCAAGGCTTGTTCCGAATATCATTGCGCTTGACAATCCCTGAAATATCCTTAAAACAATCAGTGATGTTATGGAATGAGAGAAAATAATCAGGAAGGTCGAAATCGTAAAGAGCATAATTCCTATGGAAAAAACCTTCTTTCTTCCGATGATATCGGCAAGTCGTCCGAAGGGCAGAAGAAATATAGCAGAGGAAAGAATGAAGCTGCTGATTATCCAACTCAGACTAATCGCATCGGCGTTAAGTTCTTTCCCTATTGATGGTAACGCCAGATTAACTGCCGAACCAAGAAAAGGTGTAAGAAACGCAGCAAAAGTAGCAACGAAAAGAACCGTTTTTTTCGATGTTTTCTCTTCAATCGGATCGATAATCATTTTTAGATTTTTAACTTTCAGAAACAGGTTCTTATTTTAAAATNTTTGCCACAAAGGCACGAAGGCGCAAAGTATTTAAAGAGCATTCAAATAAAAGTAATCCATCATTCCCTTTGCGTCTTAGCGTCTTCGTGGCAAAAATTATATTATTCTTTTTCCTTTGTATCAATGATTATCGTGACAGGTCCGTCATTTACAAGTTCAACCTGCATCATTGCTCCAAATTCACCTGTACCTATCTCCTTTCCCATAAGGTCCGATAACCTGGATACAAACTTGTTATATAAAGGGATAGCAATATCAGGATGTGCAGCCCGGATATACGAAGGCCGGTTTCCTTTCTTAGTCTTGGCATGCAGAGTGAACTGACTTATTGCAAGAATATTTCCCCCGGTATCAAGAATGGAAAGGTTCATAACTTCGTTTCTGTCGTTGAAGATCCTTAGCTGAACTATCTTATTGCATAACCATTCAATATCAGCATTGTTATCAGATTCTTCGATCCCTATAAAAACAAGCAATCCTTTCCCGATTTCTGACCGGATAATATTATTAATTGTGACTGAAGCTCTTGTTACACGCTGAATTACAGCTCTCATGGCATTCATTATTATGGTGTTCAAATATATACAATCAAATTCAAAAACTTTTAAGTGATGATTTATATTATATTTGCGCAACTTATATCAGCACAATGGACCTTTTCACAATAGTTGCAATAGCTCTTGGCCTCTCTTTTGATACATTCGCGGTTTCTTTATCCTATGGTGTAATAAGGAACAGTATCCTGTTCCGTCAGGCAAGCCGGGTCGCAGCAGTTCTTGCCATATTTCAGGGAGGACTGACTATTGCGGGATATTTCCTGGGATCAATTATCTCAAATGAATTAAAAGCTGCAGACCATTGGGTTGCTTTAGGATTACTTGCATTTTTAGGAGGAAAAATGATAATAGAGGGTCTCAGGAAAACGAAAGACGAGGGAACCAGAGATTTCAGCAGCTTTATGGTTCTTTTAACAATAGCCCTTGGTACAAGCATTGATGCATTTGCAGTGGGGATCAGCTTCGCCTTGCTCGATGTAAGGATCTGGGAAGCAGGTATACTAATTGGTATTGTAACATTCCTTGCATCAATGACGGCAATAAGAATCGGAAAATCTGCCGGAGCGAGGCTTGGAAATAAAGTTGAGATTGTAGGAGGGTTGATCCTGATTGCAATAGGGCTGAAGATATTCCTCGAACATATGCTCGCGTGAGGATTACTCCCAATCCACCGTACACTAGCCGAAGATCAGCTACTTCCTGATTGTTCTTATTCCGAAAACCGGTCCTGCCATGTTTGCTTCAGGTGCCTGGAACCTGATAGTCAATTTTGACCGGCCTTTAGAAATCTCCTCAGGAATATCATACTGAACAGTAATAAAATGTCCGTCTTTTTTATTTGATATGTTTTCGGTTGCAATGATGGTATTGTCTGCCATGATATTAAAAGTTTTTGCCCCGGGGAAACCTCCCCAGTAGTCAACAACAACTGCAACAGGAACATCAGGTTTTACTTTCAGATCGAATGAAAACCACCCACCCCTTGATTCCCTGTTTGCTCTTTCCTTAAATATCCCTGGAGTTGTTTTTTCTCCTTTGAAATTATGATCTCTCTCTGGTTGCATCTCACCTGGTTGCACAAAATCAATTTCAGATGCTTTAAGTTTTTTAATCTTTTCAAGTTCAGCAATATATTCCTGCTGCTTTGCCTTCCATCCTTTCTCATTGAACAGATCCCAGTAAACTGAATATCTTCTGTCGTATGTGGCATAAAAGGGTTTCATTTTAACATCATGCGGACGTCCTGTGTTGACAGTAACGAAAGTATTTGGCTTCCCATCCACAGGCTTCATCCAGGCTGAGGGATCCCTGTTCTCAGTCATCAGAACGGGTACAAACATTGCATCTCTTGATGAAGAATCAGCTACAGGACCAAGATCACCGGCAAGTACAAGTGGACCATACATCACAGCTACCCTGTTGCTGTCGTCGGGCATTGCTTCAAGACGTAAGGAAAATGGAATCTTAACTTCCACAATATCTCCTGTTTTCCAGGTCCTGTTAATTGCCGCGAAACTACCGGACTCCTGCTTAAAATTTTTCCTTTTGCCATTCACTTTTATTTCAATCCCGTTTTTTGCCCAGGAAGGATATCGTATCTGGAGGGTAAGGTTAACCGGTTTTTCACATTTGAATTCAAAAGCAGAACCCTGTTCTTCAGGGTATGCGGTTTTTTGAGTTACGACAATTCCTTTTTCTTTCCAGGTTAGTTCTGAGGCAATAAATTGGAATACGAATAATTCATTATCATTATGGTAGAAAATATTTTTACCGTATTTCGAATGGTTTTCCATTCCTGTACCCACACAACATGTAAACGAGAAAGGATCCTGAAAATCCTTAAATCCTCCCATATCGAGAGAAAGATTATAAGTGACTTTTCCGTTTTCAGGATTCTGTGTTGAGAGGATATGATTAAAGAGGGCTCTTTCGTAAAAATCTGCCACCTTTGCCGATGCTTCCCATTCAAACAGATGTTCCGTAAGTTTAAGCATATTATAAACATTACATGATTCGGTGGTCCCTTCATCGAGCCTGTTCCGGAGCTTATCTGCAGGACCAAAATATTCATTGTCCCCGTTTCCTCCGGTAACATAAGAGTGATGATTTACTACTGTTTTCCAGAAAAATTCGGCTGCCTTGCGATCAGAAGTATCTCCTGTTAACTCATAGATGCGTGACAATGCTATGAGCTTGGGAATGTTAGTGTTGCAGTGTTTCCCGGGGAGAACATCTTTTCCTTCTTTGAGCGGGTCGAGGATGGCTTTCTGATAATATATTTTAGAAATCCTGAGGTATTTCTCATCTTTTGTATCGGCATACAGATCAGCAAGTGTTTCGCTGATCCCTCCATGTTCGCAGCGTAGCATTTTTTGAACCTGTTCATCGTTGAGAGACGATACAATTCCATCGAGCCAGTCAGCAAAACGTTTTTCAATTTCAATTGCTTTTATATTCCTGCACAAACGGTAAGCATCCCTTAATCCTGCCATAATCTTATGTTCTGTGTAGAAAGGCGCCCAGATTCCGTTGAGATCAAATCCCTGCGACCTTATGTCGCCTTTTGCCACCTCATTTTCAAATATTTTTTCCCCATTTGGAAAAGCTCCGATGTAACCGTTAAGATTTTTGTCCTGTACTGTTTCCAGCTCATCGACTATATAATTGACTCTTTCAAGAAAGCGCTTATCGCCGGTTGTCTGAAACATCATTGAACAAGCACTTAAGTAATGACCGAGGCTATGACCGGCAATTGTTTCGTCCTCCCAGCCTAAATAATGTTCTGCTTTGGGTTTCAGTCCTGCTTCTGTATAGAATTTAGAAAGCAGACGATCGGGTTCATAATTCAGAAGAATTTTCTCATTGAGCTGAGTTGCACGAAGAAATGGACCATCAAGAAGCTTTATATCAGTGAGTTCAAAGGGAAGAACCCGGAATGATATAACTTCCGATCCGGCTGTCTGTATGTAGTTTTCCAGTTTTGAGGAACATGAGGTCCACAACAAAAGAATAAATGCAGAAATAATCAGAAAACTTGCTCTCTTTTTCATTATCATAAAAGTTAACGATAAAGTGTATTTAGTACACGTATTTGCTTTACCAAAGATATAAAAAGAAAAAAACCGATTTGCAAATATTGTCTCTTTTCAGGAGATTTCAGGGCACCTGGTCATCAGAATGAAACCATCCTCCTGACTCTATTGTCAAAAACTGCCATTTCGGTAAAACCAACATACCTGAGCAATTCATAGGCCTCATCAAAATATTGCCCGACCCTTGATGGCATATGGGCATCAGAATTAACGCAGACGGGTACGTTTTCTTCCCTGAAAATGTGAAGGAACTTTCTGTCGGGGTAGAAATCAGCAAGTGGTCTGTTTCTGCCATTTGTATTGACCTCAAAAGCAACATTATAAGATTTCATTGTTTTTGCAAGCTTTCTGTAAAGAGGTTCCAGATCGGATGAAGGTTTATAACCGTAGATTCTTATTAAATCGCAATGACCGATTATATCAAAGAGTTCTGACTCAACAGCGGAAATCACAGAATCAAAATAAGCTTCAAAAAGGGTTTCAATACTTTTCCCCTCATAAAATTCAGGACCCACATCCACTGTTTTTTCACCCAGATAATGAACTGATCCTATAATATAATCAAGAGGAAGAGGATTCAGAAAATTGCGGATCTCTTCTGCTTTTCCGGCAAAAAAATCAACCTCAAGGCCTGTTTTGATTTTTATATTTCTGGTTTTCTTCCTTAATGATTCTACATGCCTGAGATAGGGAAAAATNTTTACCGGGTTCATATTCCAGTCCTCAAGATCTTTGAATAATGTAAGATGTTCAGAAAAGCCTATCTCACTTAATCCTGCAGCAACAGCAGGCGCAATGTAGTCCTCCGGAGCTGAGCGGCCGTCGCTGAAGGAGGAATGCATATGATAATCAGTTTTATATATCATTTCTGTAAAAAGGACAAAAAGAATAAATTGTCTTTCAAATTAGGCCTAAATTTGGCAATAAAACAAATTGAAATTTGACAATATGAGAAGGAAAATGGTAAATTTGCAAAAAACAGAATAGTGTGAACGAAAAGAAGAAGCCCTGTACATGCTCACAATGTGATTTCCGGGATGTAGTATTTTCATATCTTGATGACCATTCAGTAGAAGAATTGTGCGAAAACAAGGAGGAACAGTTTTTTCGAAAAGGGGAGATAATAAATCACGAAGGAGAAAAGATCACAAACTTCAAATATCTGAAAAGCGGACTTGTCAAACTTTACAGAAGGACTTCAACAGGTGAGGAGCAGGTAATAACCATTACCCGTCCTTTCGAGTTTGTGAGTAACATGAGTATTTTTTCTGAGGAACGTTACCAGTATTCCGTGTCTGCTCTTGAAGATTCAGTTGTTTGCATGGTGAAGCTCGGTTTTATCAAAGAACTTTTCTTAAGAAACGGAGGGTTTGCTATGGGGTTGCTGACCAAGATCTCAATGATAAACGATAAGATAATAAGTCAGACACTCGATATCAGACAGAAAAACCTGGTTGGCCGTGTAGCTTTTGTCCTGCTTTATTTTACCAAAGAAATTTATAATTCACGTGTCTTTGACCTCCCGGTTTCAAGGAAAGAGATTGCTGACTATATTGGTATGAGTACAGCAAACGTCATAAGGACTTTATCAGATTTCAAGAAAGAGGGAATAATAAGAGTTTTTGGAAAGACTATTGAAATTGTTGATATTGATAAGCTGTTGATCATTTCCAAACGTGGCTGATTCTATTTGAAATTATTCCCCTGTAATTCAGCAAGACTATTACATATGAAGAATGTTGTCTTTCCCACGGGAATCTTGATGATTTCTGCGAATCTGTATTATCAGCAGGGCAACCTGCCCTCAACTTCATTATCAACAGGTTAGAACAACAAAATTAAAAAAATATGCTGTAGCCGGGATAAGGCATGGGGTGAGCTATTTTCCAGGGGGGATTTTGAAGAATAAAGATTTTGTAATTAGATAAGGAAGAACAAAATATTTAATATTTTTAAGAAAATATCTGATAACCCAAAACCAAATAAAATGAGCATGGAAAAACATTCAGTAAGAGATATTCCCCGCAGGAAATTCCTTGAACTGAGCATGAAAGGAGGATTACTGATTGCTGCGACCCCGGCCCTCATGACCCAGTTAATATCATGTAAGGCAGGAGTAAAGCCTTCTTCCGGCATGGACATGGACAAAGAGATGCTGTCAAGAGTAGTCTCAAAAGCACTTGAAAAAGGAGGTGATTTCGCAGATGTATACCTTGAAAACCGTATTTCACGACAGATTGTTATGGAAGAATCCAGGTTTAAAAGCGGTTTGTACGGGATAAGTCAGGGTGCCGGAGTAAGAGTGATATCCGGTAATAAAACAGGGTACGCGTATACTGATGAAATAACCGAAGAAAAGCTTTTAAGAGCAGCTGAGGTAGCATCATATGTAGCCCGTAATGGAAACCAGATTAAACCTGTAAATATTTCTGAAGTAACTTATCCTTCATTTGTCACTGTAAAACAGCCACTTGGTGATATTGCTGACGGAAAAAGAATTGAAATCATTAAAAGAGCCGACCAGGCAGCTAAAGATTATGACCCTAGAATTAAAATGGCGATGGTTGATTACAACGATGAGATAAGAAGCAGGGTCATTGTTACAAGTGAGGGTATTTATCTGCGTGATGAATTGCCAATGTTGTTCTTCATTGTCCAGGCTCTGAGCGACGACGGTAAAGCACGCCATATGGCCAGAGAACGACTCAGCAATCATTCAGGTTTTGAGATGTTTGAAAATGTAACTCCTGAGACTGTCGCCAGAAATGCCGCAAGGGAAGCTATAGCAATGCTTGCAGCGGAAGATGCTCCGGCAGGCATTATGGATGTTGTTATGCAAAACGGATGGGGCGGAGTGCTGGTTCATGAGGCTGTAGGGCACCCTCTTGAGGCTGATAATATTGCCAAAGGAATAGGTGCATTTACCGGTAAAGTTGGACAAAAAGTAGCAAGCGACTGTTTTACAATGGTTGATGATGGCACCCTTCCGAATTTCCGCGGTACAATAAATTTTGACGATGAGGGAACAAAAGTCAAGCGGAATATTCTAATTGAAAACGGAGTGTTGAAGGGATTTATGACTGATGTTCTCAGTGCGAAACAACTTTCAATGGAAAGGACTGGTAATGGCCGGCGCGAATCATTCAGATACATACCGATACCGAGAATGACAAATACTTTTATCGATATAGGAAAGGATAAACCTGAAGAAATACTTGCCTCGACAAAAAAAGGAATATACGTTCAGAGCCTCAGCGGAGGAAGCGTAAATCCGGTTACAGGTGTATTTAACTTTACCTGTCGTGAAGCATATATGATCGAAAACGGCAAGAAAACCAATCCGATAAAAGGTGCAACACTAATTGGCTCATGCATGGATGTGATATCTAATATTGATGCAGTTGGGAATGATCTTGATTTCGGACCCGGAATATGTGGTAAAGGTCAGGCTGCTGAAGTGACGGCAGGTATGCCAACAGTTCGGATCAGGGGTATAAACGTTGGAGGAAGTAAAGCGTAGTCAAATATTCAACAGAAATAATCATGAACAATATAGAATTAGCAGAAAAACTGGTTAAAAAAAGCCTCAGCCTGGGAGCAAATTCCGCAGAGGTTTTTATCGAATCAAACAGAAATCTGTCGGTAAATGTTCTCAAATCAGAAATAGAAACTATAGAGGAAGCCTCTTCCCAGGGGGTCGGGTTCAGAGTTTTTGTTGACGGGAAGATGGGCTTCAGCCATTGTAATGATTTCAGTGACAGATCGCTTGAAGACACAATTTCACGTGCAATAGCATTTGCCAGGCTATCCTCCCCTGATGAGAACAATGTTCTGACTGATGATAAAGGAGTTACTTCAGTTGACGGATTGTATGATTCTTCTGTTGCCTCGGTAACGATGGAAAAGAAAATTGCAATGGTTCTTGAGCTTGAAAAGCTTGCAATGAAAGATCCCAGGATAACAAAAAGTTCAGGTGCAGGGTACGGGGAAGGTGAATCTGAAGTATTTATTGCAAATTCCAACGGGCTTCTGAAAAGTTATAAATCATCTGGCTGCTCTCTTGGGGTAAGCGTTGTTGCAGAAAAAGGAGATCAGAAAAACACAGGTGGTGAATACTGTTCACGGGTATTTTTTGGTGATCTGATTTCACTCGAAGAGATTGCTACAATTGCCTCACGCAGGGCCTGGGAACTTCTCGACCCGGTTATGATTAACACCCAGAGAGCTTCGGTTATATTTGATCCGGATGTTGCTCGATCACTGATTGGAGGTATCATTGCAGCCATAAACGGAGAACGTGTCATTCAGGGAGCAAGCTTCCTGAAAGATCAGCTAAACAAACAATTTGCTTCATCACTGCTTACAATGATAGATGATGGCACCAGACCAAAAGGTTTGGCAAGCGCTCCATTTGATGGAGAAGGAGTACCTACCATGAAAAACATTCTGGTTCAGAACGGTATTCTCAGGAGTTTTATATATAACACAAAGGCAGCAAAAAGGGCCGGTGTACAAAGCACCGGAAATGCATCACGCGGAGGTTTCAGCAGCTTGCCGGGAATAGGAACCCATAATGTTTATCTTGAACCAGGGAAATATACTCAGAAAGAGATTATTTCAGCCACAAAGAAAGGACTGTTTCTTAAAGAGGTAACAGGTTATGGCATTGATTCTGTAAGCGGAAATTTCAGCGGAGGAGCAAGTGGTTTCTGGATTGTAAACGGAGAAATTGCCTCCCCGGTTAAAGGTGTTACAATTGCAGGGAAAGCATTTGATATACTCAGCGGAATAGATATGATGGGCAACGATATTGATATGAATAACACTTTTGCTTCACCCACCTTTAGAGTTGCTGAAATGCAGATTGGAGGGAAATAGTGGAAGTTCAGGTCTGAAATACATTTTTCAGAGCATCTTCAAGGTCACTAAACCTGAAACGGTAACCTGAATTTACAATTTTTTCAGAAGAGATACGGCTTCCATTGAGAACCACATCTGACATTTGCCCCAGAATAATCTTTATAATGAAGCCCGGGACAGGCAGAAAAGAGACAGAACATTTTGATACTTTTCCAAGAACCCGCATAAATTCCTTGTGTGTTGTATGTTGAGGCGATACAGCATTATAAGCTCCTGACATTTCAGAATTTGTAATTGCTTTAAGGTAAATACCGCAGAGATCATTAATATGGATCCAGGGCATGTACTGACGCCCATTTCCTGTTTGTACTAAAAAGCCAAATTTTGCAGTAATCATCAGTTTTGAAAGAGCACTGTCGGTTTTTTCAAGCACAACTGCTGTTCTTATTTTTACAGTGCGTATGCCGGCATTTTCAAACTGTTCTGCAGACTCTTCCCAGGCTTTGCATGTTGTACCAAGAAAATCTTCAGCGGAAGGATCTGTTTCATTAAAGATG
>JGI20214J51650_10001057_pt1 | contig 17447 bp, 9 predicted proteins | sample WetSurMetagenome_FD_51650 | JGI IMG/M metagenome (IMG submission 51650) | reverse complement strand
CCGATTTTGATAATTGAACAGATCGCGGCGGGTGCGGAAACTGCGGGTAAAAAATTAAATTTAGATTTATTTAAAATACCAGATCGTCGTTCTGCGATCAACAAAGCGATAACGCTCGCCGAACTGGGCGACCTTGTTTTGATTAGCGGAAAGGGGAGTGAGCAGCTTATCTGGATGGCTAACGGCGAAAAAATCCCTTGGGACGATCGACGAGTGGCGCGAGAAGAAATAAAGCATGTAGCATATATTATGTAGCATGTAACATTTTTTTAAATATTATTTTTTTTGTATGACTAAAAAAACATCATTTTTATTCGTCGCCATTTTTTTACTTTTTATTTTTTCCGGTTGCGGTATTGGGCAAAAAAATAAGCCGGCGCAAAATAGCGCTTCAGCTGAGTGCGCAAAAATAAATCAGGGGATTTTGAAAGGCGACGGCGGATCCGATGATGCAAAACTCACTTGTTGTTTTAAGGAGGATCTGGAAAGCGGCCCTTGCCGTCCTTTTGAACTTGTTTTTAATACTCCAGATTTGGGAAGGGTCGCGGTATCATTGAGTCAAAACGGTGAAAGCTGCATGGTAAGCGTAAATTATGGCGGCGCCGATCAGATAATTGATCCGGATAAAAAATTTTTCGCTGGAAAATTTATTTCTTCTTTTTATCCATTAGCGGATTCAAAAAGCGTCAAGGATTATTCTTGCCAAAAAAATCCTGATTTAAGCGGTTTTTACAATTTTCCTTCCCATATTTTAGACATGTATATGGCGTCGGCCGCAACTCCTTTCGGAAGCCTGGATAGAGCCCAAGTTGCCGCTTATAACAATAAACAAGTGGAAAAAAAATGTTCTGGAATGAACGGACTTGAGCTTAAAGGCGACGGTAGCGCAACGGACATGGATTTAGCTTGTTGCTATGAACAAAGTTATAAGAGCGGCTCCTGTTTTCCTTTTCAAATGATCTTTAATACCGCCGATTTGGGCCCGGTAACTTTAAGTTTGATTAATGATAAACAGAATTGCGTTGAGCGTTTGGATTTTGCCGGCGCGGATAAGATCATTGATCCGGAAAAAAAATTCTACGCCAACAAAAATATAATTTATACCAAACTTTTGAGCGACGCGAAATTTTCTTCATCTCAACTAAGCTGTCAGGACAGGCTAAAATCCGCTTACGGCGATCCTAAAAATTTTTATAACCTGCCTTCTTCGCTGATCAGCCAATATTGGAACGGACAGCTGGCCGGTTTCAGCGGCAATCTTGTCCAGGGTTTGGTTGATTCCTGCTCCAGTGTTTCTTCGGCAACAATTAGTGGCGACGGCAGCTTTAAAGATAATAAAGGGCGCTGCTGTTTTCTTGAAAATCTTTACCTTAACAATTGCCAGCCGTTCAAGGCGGTTTACAGTACTCCTGATTTGGGAAAAGTAACCTTGTCTCTAAGTAAAAGTAAAAAAAATTGTGTGGCCAGGGTTGATTATGGCGCCGCCGATCAGATTACTGACCCGAACAAAAAAAATTACGCCAACAAATACGCGGCGCAAATTTTTACCCCAAACGATCTTTCAGGATATGCCGGTACGAAAGATAAGACTGGAGTTCTTTTGTGCCAGCAGATATTCTCCGTGTATGCCGGAACCTCCGCGAGTGATTTTAATTCAATTGTTGATGGTTATCTGAAAAAACAATCAGGTTTTTCCGGCAATTTGGTTAAAAGTACAGTGGTGGAAAAAAATGTCAAAGATTCGACTAAGGCAACGGCTGTGGCGCGGGATCAGGCTAGGGTGTCCTATGTAAAAACAATTCAGCAAGCCTTGAAAAATTATTACGGAAATAATGGCAAATATCCGCCCAGCCTTAGTTTTGGCAAGCCACTCGTTGATTCCAGCGGTAAAAAATATCTATCCGAAGTTTCCAGGAATATTTTTCCTAACGACGGTAGTTGCCCGACTGATTCCAATTTTTCTTATCAATCTCTAAAAGCCGGACAAAGCTATAGTCTGACTTTCTGTTTGGGAAATGCTACCGGCAATGTTCCGGCCGGTGTCAACGTTGCCACTCCTGAAAATATTATCGGTTCTGCTGCGGGCAGTGACCATCAAGGCAATGCCTTTGAAATTAAAACTGGAACAAGTTCGCCGGAGAAAGGCAACGATCAACCAGTGGTTTCCGGGGAAAATAAAAATACTGGAGGGGTGGTCGCTTCCAGTACGGCATCGGGAAGTGGAAATAAGTCTAATACAAATACGGGCAAATCAGGTAATAACAGAATTTATAATAACTCGAATTATATTCATGGTAGTGTTGATGTTAATAATCCCTCGGGGGTAAAATTAATACAAGGAACCGGCGAATATTAATATGGTGGCGTACAATATCTTCGTGCTAAAATGAACGTAATGTATTGCGTTTCTGTGATATGGAATTTTGTTGCGCGTCATACAAAATCTGTGGATAACCTGTTGTCAAGCGGTAAAATTTTGGTGTTTGGTAAAGATAAAAAGCTAATTTTAAGTCTAATATTAAATAAATTTGACAGATATTAATAATTGCTCTTAAAGGTTTCTTGACAAGTTAATAACTTATTGCTAATATTTAATACAATAAGTCCAGATTCTTCTTTTGAGCCAAAGGCTCATTTTTATTCACTTTAAAAGTACTTCTAGCGTTTTGATCGGCGCGGAACGTCTTCCAAGGTGATTTATTTTACCAATTTAATTTAATACATTTCGAAAACTCAACCTACGAAAGCGGGATTGGGGTTTTTTGTCGTTTTGCTTGTAAATTCAGTTTTTCAGTGGAAACTTAGATTATTTTTTATAATTTAATATCAAATTATTTATATTTTATGTCTACCAAAAACGCGCCTAAAGATTTTATCGTTACCGGTACCGGCCGCCGGCTCTTTACTCACGGCAAGGATATTTTGGAAATGCCGGACTTGATTGAGATGCAGAAAGACTCTTATAATTGGTTCATCAAGGAAGGTTTGGCCGAACTTTTTGACGAAATTTCGCCGATTACCGATTTTATCGGCCGCGATTTGGAACTCTATTTCGAAGAATATTATTTGGATGAGCCAAAATTCGACGAAAAACAGTCGCGCGACAAAAATATCACTTACGAAGCTCCTTTGCGCGTTAAAACTCGTCTTTTGAACAAGCGCACTAAGGAAGAAACTTCGCAGGAAGTTTTCTTGGGCGATTTTCCATTAATGACTGAAAACGGCACTTTTATCGTCAACGGCATTGAAAGAGTTGTGGTTTCGCAGTTAATTCGCTCGGCGGGTGTTATTTTTTCCGCTGAATTTATTAAAGGCAAAAAATATTACGGCGCGAAAATCATCCCGAACCGCGGCGCTTGGCTGGAAATCGAAACTGATGTGAATAAAGTGATCTGGGTGCGTATTGATCGCAAAAGAAAAATTGCTTTCACTTCTTTGCTTCGCGCTTTTGGCTACTCGACTGACGAATCCTTAAAAGATTTATTCAAGGATGTCGATGTTATCCGCCGTGGCGAGGAAGAATTTACGCACGTTGAAGCGACGATCGCCAAAGATGCCGCGCATAACGAAGAGGAAGCTTTGGAAGAAGTTTATAAAAAGATCCGTCCGGGCGATTTGGCCAATCCGGAAAACGCCAAATCCTTGATTTACTCAATGTTCTTCCGTTTTGATCGTTATGATTTTGGTCGCGTCGGACGCTATAAATTAAACCGCCGCTTTGGCGAAGGCTTGCCGGTCAACAAAGAAACCCGCGTTTTGCGCCGGGAAGATTTAGTGAATATTATCCGCGAAGTTATCCGTTTGAATATTACCCAAGAACCGGAAGATGATATTGATCATTTATCAAATCGCCGCGTTCGCGCCATCGGCGAACTTATCCAAAATCGTTTTCGCGTCGGTTTGGCTCGTATGGAACGCATTGTCAAAGACAGAATGTCCACCGCTGATATCCATACTTTAACGCCGAATAAATTGATCAACGCTCGTCCGGTCATTTCAGTTGTCAAAGAATTTTTCATGTCTTCGCAGTTATCGCAATTCATGGATCAGACTAATCCTTTGGCGGAACTTGAACATAAACGCCGTTTGTCCGCGATGGGCCCGGGCGGTTTGACTCGTGAACGCGCCGGGTTTGATGTCCGCGATGTGCACACCACGCACTATGGCCGCATCTGCCCGATCGCCACGCCAGAAGGTCCGAACATCGGTTTGGTCGGCCACTTGGCAAGCTATGCCCGTTTGAATTCTTACGGATTTTTAGAAGCGCCATATCGTAAAGTTTTACACGATTTGGAAATTAACGATAAAGAATTACCGGGGAAAATTACTCGCGAAGATATTTTTGAGATCAAAGACACGGAATTACCCATGGGCAAAAAATATATTTTAATGTCCGAAGTGCCGGCCGACAAAAAAGGCAAGGTTATCATCAAAGCCGGCGAAAAAATCACTCATGATGACACCAAAAATATTAAAGAAAAAGTCAGCCCGAAAGTTTTGATTCCGATCAAGCCACAAGTTACCGACGAAGTTGTTTATCTTGATGCTTTTGAAGAAGAAAAATTTATTTCCACTGCCGCCACTACGCCAATTGATGATGAAGGTAGTTTTATGGTCGCCACTTGCGAAGTGAGAAAATTCGGCGAACCGACTACTGCCGGCGTGGAAAAAGTTGACTTGTTCGGCGTGGCCGCTAACCAAATTATTTCCATCGCCACTTCTTTGATTCCTTTCATGGAACATAACGACGGCCAGCGCGCTTTGATGGGCACGAACATGCAACGTCAGGCTGTGCCTTTAATGACGGCTGAATCGCCGATCGTCGGCACTGGCGCGGAAGAACGCGCCGCTCGCGATTCCGGTCATGAAATTATTGCCACCGAAGAAGGTGAAGTCACTTCGATTGATGCGGCGAAAATTGTTGTCCGCAATAAAAAAGGCGAAGACAAAGTTTATGAATTGACCAAATTTTTGCGCTCCAACGCTTCTACCTGCATCAATCAACGCCCGATCGTTTCTTTGGGTGATCATGTCAAAAAGAATCAGCCGATAACCGACGGGCCGGTAATCGATAAAGGCGAATTGGCTTTGGGCAAAAATGTTTTGGTCGCTTTCATGGTTTGGGAAGGATTCAATTATGAAGATGCTATCATCGTCAACGAAAGAATGGTGCGCGACGAAATTTTCACCTCTATATATATTGAGAACTACACGGTCGAAGTCCGTGACACAAAACTCGGGCCGGAATTGATCACTAACGATATTCCGAATATCTCGGAAGAGAAATTGAAAAATTTGGATGAAGAAGGTGTGATCCGCATTGGCGCCGAAGTTTCCTCTGGCGATATTTTGGTCGGTAAAATCACGCCAAAAGGTGAAACCGAACTCTCGGCCGAAGAAAAATTATTGCGTGTTATTTTCGGTGAAAAAGCCAAAGACGTCCGCGATTCTTCGCTTTATTTGGAACACGGCGAACACGGCAAAGTCGTTGATATAAAATATTTTTCCCGCGATGCCGGCGATAAATTAGCCGCCGGAGTGATCCGCTCGGTGCAGGTTTCCGTGGCGAATTTGAGAAAGATTCAGGTCGGCGACAAAATGGCCGGCCGCTACGGTAACAAGGGCGTTATTTCCCGCGTCGTTGCCTCCGAAGATATGCCTTACTTGGAAGACGGCACGCCGGTTGATGTTATTTTATCGCCTTTGGGTATTATTTCTCGTATGAACCTCGGTCAGACTTTGGAAACTCATCTTGGTTTTGCTGCTAAAAAACTTGGCTATAAAGTCGCGACTCCGGCCTTGAACGGCATTGGCGAAGAAAAGATCCGCGAAGAATTGGCTAAGGCCGGTTTGCCTTTGGACGGCAAGATTACGCTTTATGACGGAAAAACCGGAGCGGCTTTTGAGAATCGCGTCGTTGTCGGCATGAAATATCTCTTGAAACTGAATCATATGGTTGAAGACAAGATGCACCAGCGTTCCATCGGCCCCTACTCTTTAATTACGCAACAGCCGTTGGGAGGTAAAGCGCAATTCGGCGGCCAGCGTTTTGGTGAAATGGAAGTCTGGGCTTTGGAAGGCTATGGCGCCGCGCATATGCTGCAAGAAATTTTGACGATCAAATCCGATGATGTGCCCGGCCGTTCCGCTGCTTATGAATCAATTATTAAGGGCGAGAAAATAAATAAAGTGAATGTGCCGGAATCATTTAACGTTTTAGTCCGCGAATTAAAAGGCCTCTGTCTTGATGTCCAGCTCTTAGGCGAAAAACGCGAAGATGAACCGGAAGGCCCTCGCGACCGCGACGATGTCCGCCGCTCCCGCGCCGATCACCGCCTTGATGGCGCCGAAACGCCGGGTTGGGGAAAGGAAACGGGGGAAGGTAAGCCGGAAAAAGGATTAAATGAATAAAAGATTAAAAGAATAGTGTTCTCAAATACTCCGTTTCAAAATTATAGATTATAAATTTGGAGCGGAGGATTGAGGGTGATATGAAAATGCTAAGTGCTAAGTGCTAAATTTTTTAACATCTGTCATTCCTGCGCAGGCGTGAATCCAGAGTACTGGCACAAAGCAAATTTACTGGAAATAGATAAAAGAATTTTATTTTATCTTTATTGTTAATAAAAAAATATGGAAAATTTTAATGAAATTTACCATGAATGGGGAGTAGAAAGTCCGGATAATAAAGTTTCCCCGGAAATGAAATTATTGCAAACTCAATACAAAAATTTGACCGGCGATGAAAAAGAATATTTTGTTTTGCAACCAAAAATAGAGAGGCTGGATGAAAAAATTCATGAATTGGGAGAAGAATTTAACGGAATTGCCGACAAAAGCGCCGAGGAAATCAGGGGATATCAGGAAAGAATAAATGTTTTGCTTTCTCTGAAGATACAATATGAAAAATTTTTGAGTGAATTCTCGGAAAAAAGATCTAAAATAACAGAAAAATTAGGCGAGGGAAGATTAGAGGAGATCGTTGATCTCCGAAATAAAATAGATGAACAAACTGTTAGAGACGGTATTAAGAATTCTGCAAATTTTGATGAGTTGATTGATTTTTTGGGTAATGTAAAGAGTATTAGCGGATCAAGTGAGGTTTATTCTGGAGAACATTTGCAAAATTTAGTTCGTCGTGTTCGCAATAGCGAAGAGCCAATTGGAAAAATTACAAACGCTCTCGGGCTAAGAGAAAAAGTTCGAGAATTGATGAAAAAATAAATTAGTTATGCGGCAGGATTAATTCGGACTGCTGCGCTACGGACGATAATCGCGTCGCCTGCCCGCCTGCCGTTAGACAGGGAAAATTATTTTAAAATTTAAAATTATAAATTTATATTTTATGTTAAATCCCATCAAAACTTCCGACTTTGACGCCATCAAATTAAAATTGGCGTCGCCAGAGGAAATGCTGGCTTGGTCGCACGGCGAAGTGACGCGGCCGGAAACCATTAATTATCGCACGCAGAAAGCTGAAAAAGACGGCTTGTTCTGCGAGCGCATTTTCGGTCCATCGCGCGACTGGGAATGTTATTGCGGCAAATACAAAAAGATCCGCTACAAAGGCATTGTCTGCGACAAATGCGGCGTCGAAGTGACGCGCTCGATCGTCCGCCGCGAACGTTTTGGCCACATCAAATTGGAAACTCCTTGTACTCATATCTGGTTTTTAAGAGGCATCGCTTCCAAGATCGGTTTGCTTTTGAATTTGTCGATGCAGTCTTTGGAAAAGGTGGTTTATTTTGCCAGCTTCATCGTCACTGACGTGAATATGGATTTGAAAAACGCGACGCTCGAGCAGATCAAGGGCGAATTCAAGGAAAAGAAAAAATCAATCGGCGATGAATATAATAATCAAGTTAAAGAGATTAAGAATAAAAAAGGCAAGCTGATGAACGAAGGGATGGGTGCGGCCGAAGCGGAATTGTCTTTGAGCCATGAAGTTGACGCTCTCACCAAAGTCCGCGATGAAAAATTGGAAAATTTGAATGTTTATTTTTCCGAATCGCAGAAAGAATTGAAAGATTTGAAACCGATGCTCGTCGTTTCCGAAGATATTTATCAGCGCTTGTCCTTGAAGTACGGCCATATTTTTGAAGCCGGCATCGGCGCTGAAGCGATCGTGAAGATTTTGGAAAAAATTGATTTGACCAAGACGATCGAAAAATTGGAAAAAGAATTCGGCGATGCCGTTGACTCCAAACAAGAAAAAATCATCAAGCGCTTAAAACTTTTGAAAAGTTTGAGAGCTAACAATATTCGTCCGGAATGGATGGTGCTTTCGATCGTGCCGGTTATTCCGCCGGATTTGCGCCCGATGGTTTCCTTGGAAGGCGGACGTTTTGCCACTTCTGACTTAAATGATTTGTATCGCCGCGTCATAAACCGCAATAATCGTTTGAAGCAATTGATCGAATTATCCGCGCCGGAAGTTATTTGCCGCAATGAAAAAAGAATGTTGCAAGAAGCGGTCGACGCTTTAATCGATAATTCCGCTCGCGCTTCCAAAACCACCATTGCCTCGACCGGCCAGAAACGCCAATTAAAATCTTTGGCTGATTCCTTAAAAGGCAAGCAAGGACGTTTCCGCCAGAACTTGCTCGGTAAAAGAACCGATTATTCCGGCCGTTCAGTCATCGTCGTCAACCCGAAATTAAATTTGGATCAATGCGGTCTGCCCAAGCGCATGGCTTTGGAATTGTTCAAACCTTTTATAATCAGCAAACTTATTGAGAGAGAAATTGTCCATAACGTCCGTTCAGCTTCCCGTCATATCGACGCCGGCCCAGATGAAGTTTGGGATATTTTGGAAGACATCGTCAATAAATCCTACGTGCTTTTGAATCGCGCTCCGACCTTGCATCGTTTAGGTATTCAGGCTTTCAAACCGATTTTGATCGAAGGTAAAGCGATTCAAATCCATCCTTTGGTTTGTACCGCCTTTAACGCCGACTTTGATGGCGACCAAATGGCCGTGCACGTGCCTTTGACTGAGGAAGCCAAAAATGAAGCCCGCGATTTAATGTTAGCTTCCCACAATTTATTGAAACCGGCTACCGGCGATCCGATCGTCACGCCTTCGCAAGATATTGTTTGGGGCGCTTATTACATTACTTTCACTGCGGAAAAACCGGATGATAAAGCTGAAAAAGATTTGTTGCATTTCTATAACGAAGCCGAAGCGAAAATGGCTTACGAATACGGCCGCATCAAATTGCAGAATTTTATCCGCGTGCGCATTCAAGAAGGGGAGATGATCACCACCACTGTCGGCCGTATTTTGTTCAATGAAGTTTTGCCGGCCAAATTGCGTTTCATGAATAAAGTTATTAAGAAGGGCGACTTAAAACAAGTGGTTAAAGATTGTTTGCGTTATTACAGTGAAGAAGAAACCGTCAAGTTCGTCGACAGTTTGAAGAATAAAGCCTTTGAATTGATCACTAAATCCGGCTTGTCTTTCGGTATGGGCGACTTGCCGCATTTTGCCGATGTTGATGTAAAGATTGATGCGGCTGACAAGAAAGTTGATGAAATAAAAGCGCAATACGAAGAAGGCTTGCTCACCGATTCCGAACGTTCTTCGAAAACCATCGAGCTTTGGAGCGATGTGAAAGAAGAAGTTATGGACATTTGCAAAAAGCAATTGCCGTCGTCAAGCTCGATTTATTCCATGATCGATTCCGGCGCGCGCGGTTCTTGGGCCCAGTTGACGCAGATATTAGGTATGAAAGGTTTGGTAACTTCGCCGTCCGGCGGTATTATTGAATTGCCGGTCAAGGGAAATTTTAAAAAAGGTTTTGATGTTTTGGAATATTTTATTTCCACGCACGGCGTCCGTAAAGGTTTGTCCGACACTGCTTTGCGTACCGCTAACGCCGGTTATTTGACTCGTCGTTTAGTTGATGTGGCGCAGGATGTCATTGTAACCGAAGAAGATTGCGGCGATGATGAGGGAACAATGCTCACTAAAAAAGAAAGCGAAGAGATGGGCGAAACTTTATTGAAAAGAATCAGTGGCCGCTATTTGGCTAAAGATTTGAAAGATGCCAGCGGCAAAATTCTTTTCAAAAAAGGCGAACTGATGACCGAAAACGCCATCGAAGAAATCAAAGACAAGGAAATCGAAGAGGCAAGTATCCGTTCGGTATTGTCTTGCAAATTGCCGCGCGGCATTTGCGCCCATTGCTATGGCTACGATCTGGCAAGAAACAAAACCGTGGAAGTCGGCGTTCCGGTCGGCATCATCGCCGCTCAATCAATCGGCGAACCTGGTACTCAGCTGACCATGAGAACTTTCCATACCGGTGGTGTGGCCGGCGGTTCTGATATCACTCAAGGTTTGCCTCGCGTCGAAGAAATTTTTGAAAATCGCACGCCGAAAAAGAAAGCGATTATTTCCGATGTGGATGGTAAAGTGAAAATAGAATCTGAACAGAAAACGATTAAGGACGAAACCGGCGCGGAAGTCGTGGTCACCAATCAGCGCGTGAAGATTTTGAAGATTTATTTCAAAGGCCAGACCGCGGAAAAATATCGCTTGGGTTCAGCGGCGGAAGATGGTGGCGAAGAAAAAGAGGAAGCCAAGCTTTTAGTTAAAGAAGGGGACATGGTGAAAGCCGGCGACGATCTTTATTCCATCGGCAAGAAAAAAATTACTGCGCGCGAAAGTGGCAAAGTGGAAATCGGCGCCAAGTATTTAAAAGTTGTCCGCGAAACGGAAAAAGTCGAAGAAATGATCATCCCGAAAGGCACAACTTTGCTCGTCAAAGACGGCGAGGAAGTTAAGCGCGGCCAGCAATTAACCGACGGTTCACTTGATTTGGATCAGCTTTTCCGCTTGCAAGATCGTTTGGCCGTGCAGAAATATATCATCAAAGAAATTCAATATGTTTATTCTTCCCAAGGCCAGCCGTTGAATGACAAGCACGTGGAAATCATTGCTCATCAGATGTTCTCCCGCTTCTTGATTACCGATGCCGGTATGTCGGATTTGTTGCCTGGCGAAGTTGTCGAAGAAAGCGTTTTGGCTCGCTTAGATGAAGATGTGCGCAAGACTGTAAAAGCCGAACGTCTTTTGTCCGGCATCACCAAATCTTCCTTAACCACTGAAAGCTGGCTTTCATCCGCGTCCTTCCAAGAAACCGCCCGCGTCTTGATTGATGCCGCCCTGACCGGCAAGATCGATTATCTGGAAGGCTTGAAAGAAAATGTTATCATCGGCTGTTTAATTCCTGCCGGCACCGGATATAAGGGGAAGAAGAAAAGAGCAAAATACTAATTAATTTAATGTAAAATTAAAATCTCAAAATGGAAAATTGATCAATTAAATAATTTTTCATTTTTACTTTTAAATTTTTAATTATTATGTCCAATCGTTGTGATATTTGCGGCCAGGGTCCGACCCGCGGCGCCAAAAGATCTCATTCCAACCGCCAAACTCTCAAGCGGCAGTATTTGAATTTGCAATCAGCTGTTATTGATGGCAAAAAAACCAAGCTTTGCGCCCGTTGTTTGAAGACAAGCAAGAAGCCTGCCAAAGCCAAAGTTAAGGCTGCCGCCAAATAAAAAAATCCCCACTAAACGCCATGCAGCCTTTTTTCTTTGTCATCCTGAGCGCCGCGCGAAGGATCTATTTTGTAGGAATTCCGGACTTCTTCGACAAAAATTTTTATCGTTACAATACGAACTTCTTGCATAATAGATCCCTCGTCAGGGACTCGGGATGACAAATCATAATATGATTCTTCCAGTTTTCGTTATAATCGTTTTAATATTTTCGGCTATCGTGCACGAATATATGCACGGCTGGACAGCAAATGAATTGGGCGACCCGACCGCCAAAAACGCCGGCCGGCTGACTTTGAATCCGCTGGCGCATTTGGATTTGTGGGGCTCGGTCGTCCTGCCGGTTTTTTTGTATTTCACCACCGGTTTTATTTTCGGTTATGCCAAGCCCGTTCCGTATAATCCGTATAATTTGCGCGACCCGAAATATGATCCGGTCAAAGTCGCGCTCGCCGGTCCGCTTTCTAACCTAACTTTGGCTATTTTTTTCGGCCTCTTCGTTCGTTTCGTGCCGCTGGAAAATCAGTTTTTAGTGCAATTGATTGATGTGATAGTGGAAATAAATTTAATTTTATTTATTTTTAATATTTTACCCATTCCGCAATTAGACGGCTCGCGCGTAATTTTTCCGTTTTTGCCTCGCCCGATTCAAGAATTTTACGCCCGCGCCGAAGCCTTCGGCACGATCATCGCTTTATTATTTGTCCTCGTCGCCTTCCCAGTAATTTTAATTATAGAACAATTTTTGTTTAAATTAATCGTTGGATAAAATATTTATGGGAGGGAAAAATTTTCGACAAAATAATTACGCGTATATTGATGGCGCGAATTTGCACCAAGGCGTAAAAAATTCCGGCTGGAAACTGGATTACCGAAGATTTAGAGTTTGGCTGTCGGAAAAATATAGCGTTAAAACCGCTTATATTTTTATCGGATTGATACCGAAATACAAAGATTTATACTCTTATTTGCAAGAGTGCGGATATATTTTGATTTTCAAAGAAGTGATTTATGCCAGTGACGGAAAAGCAAAAGGGAATTGCGACGCCGATTTAGTTTTGCAAGCGGTCATGGATTTTTATGAAAATAAATTTGATTCAGCGGTTCTTGTTTCCAGTGACGGTGATTACGCCAGTTTAGTAAAGTTTTTGCTGGACCGCAAAAGATTGACGGCTACATTGTCGCCACACCGTAAAGACAAATGTTCAATCTTGCTTAAGAGGACTAATGCGCCGATAGTATATCTTGATGAAGTTAGTGTTTTCTTTAAAAAGCCCTAAAAAGAAAAAGCCCCCAGCGCGGACGGAACCGCGCAAGGGTCTTTTTCGTAGGTATTGATTATATTGTAGCAAATTGATATATATTGTCAATATGGCTTACGGCCATCTTGATTATTGAAGAATTTTTGCTTAAATTAATAGTTGGCTGAAATATGTTTAAAACCAAAAACCATCTCCAATTAAGAGATGATTTTTTGTGGAACAAGAGGTTTCACCTCACGGTGAGGATTCCGTACTTAACATTATCATTATATCAAATCGGCAAAATCGGTCAAGCGGCCTTTTAATAAATAATTTTTTACGCTATAATTTAAATATAATTATCCACAATTTCACAATTTATTTATGCCAAGCAAAAATTCAACAAAGAGGGGTGCGATTTTTTTACATTATTTATTTCCTGCCATCATCTTGGCCGGATTTTTTATTTTCACCAACAAAGCCATTGCCGATGATATAAATATCGATCAAGATACAACTTGGCATGACGGAGAAATAATCAATATTGCTAACGGCTGGGGAGATTTGAATATAAATCCGGGCGTTAAATTAACTATTGAAGCCGGCGCAATAATCAAATTAGAAAGTTATAGCAACATCAATGTCTACGGCGATCTGGAAATTCAAGGCACGACCACCAAACCAGTGATCATTACATCAATTAAAGACGACTCAGTCGGCGGCGACACCAATAATGACGGCAATGCCACAATTCCCGCTCCCGGAAGCTGGGGAAAAATAAAAACGCTCGGTTCAGCGGCGCAAATCAATATTGATTACGCCCAAATAAAATACGGCGGCGCCCAGCAAGTTTTTCCCTGCTTTGCCGGCTCGCCATTGAAAATCGCCTCGACCGGCAACACGATTACCATTTCTCATAGCAATATTATTGACAATCAAGAATTATTCACTCTTGGCAATTCCGATTTTTTGAAAATAAATTATTCCAATATTTACAACAACTATAACCCTGATTACTGTTACCAATATGACAACGGAATCGATTGCGGCGCCCAAATCGAAAACAATGGCGATAATATTTACGATTTGAAAAATAATTATTGGGGTAATCCTTTCGGCCCGACGCAAATTTTAACCGATGACGATTGGAACAAACCGATTTTAGGAACACTAATTATTGGTCAAGCCGACTACTTGCCATTTCTAACTTCCCCCTGGACGCCCGCGCCGCCGAAACCAAAATTAAATCCGGTGATTTTAATTCCGGGATTTTTTGGCAGCTGGTCGGCCACTGATAATGGCAGATTGGAACTTGATCCGATTTTACATACCTACGATAATTTATGGTCAGCTTTGAAATTGGCCGGCTATGAACAAGACAAAAGTTTATTCGCCTTTCCCTATAATTGGCGGCAATCAAATGCGACTACCAGTTTACTTTTGAAACAAAAAATCGATGAAGTAAAATCCGCTTGCAACTCGGCAAATTTGGTTGATTATGATTGCGATAAAGTTGATTTGATTGGACATTCCATGGGCGGCTTAGTCGCCCGCACCTATATTGAGGGCGATAAATATGCCAATGATGTTGATCAGTTGATATTTTTAGCCACACCCCAGCAAGGCGCGCCAATGGCATATTTAAGTTGGGAAGGCGGAGATGCTGGCTTGGGCTTTGAAAAAAGTATTATGGAAAAGATCATATTAGTTGAAGCAGATAAGAACGGTTACCCGTCTAATTTTTCATATATCAGAAATTTGCCCATGACCTCAGTGCAGGAGCTTTTGCCAACCTTTGATTATTTGCGAGACAAAGGTTCGGATGATTTAAGAACCTATTTTTTTGACGGCTATCCACGCAATATTTTTCTGGAAAATCTAAATAATCAATATAATTTAGATAGATTGCAAGCTGTCAAAATATTGAATATCGTCGCTGATGCCGGAGTCAATAAAACTATAAATGTTTTTCGAGTTGTGCCGGGAAATTATCTGGACGGTCGCTGGGAAAATGGCTATCCGGAAGATTACGGCAGGCTGTTTACTGATCATGGCATAGAATATGGCGCGGGCGACGACACTGTTCCAGCGATTAGTAATAAAGATTTTAATGGTTTTGAGCAAATTATTATTAGTACTTCCAGCCATGTAAACATTGTTACTGACGCGCAAAAATCAGTAATTAAAGAATTAACTGGAATTAGACCAGAACAAGAAGTAAGACTGAGTTTTTTTGAAAAATTTTTTATGGTGAGAATTTTTTCTCCCGTCGATTTTGTGATCATTGCTCCGGACGGCAAAAAGTTAGGCAAGGATTTTTTAACCGGTCAAAATATTAACGAAATAGACGGCGCGTTTTATTCCGGCAAGTTTGCCACTATCCCAAATCCGCTTGACGGCGAATATAAAGTCGAACTGCAAGGCACAGGCTCAGGTGAATACAAACTAAGTGTCAGCGGCATTGACGATGCCACTTCAACCGACAAAGATTTTATTGGCCAAATAACAACCGGCGCCAAGCAAGATTTTAAAATTAATTATTCCAGCTCCAGCCCGGATTTATTGGCAGATTTACAGCCGCAAGACACTGTTTCGCCGAATTTAGTTATCAATTTCCCGTTAGAGGGAAGTAGCTATAAACATAGCGATAAAATGATAATTAATTATAATGCCATTGATGATTTTTCCGGCATAACATCGATCGAAATGAAAATCGACGACAAATTAATTTCCTCAACTACGGTTAATTTATTTGATTATCAGCTCGGCACGCATACTTTGGCAATAATTGCTCAAGACAAGGCCGGTAATTATGCGGAAAAGAAAGTAAATTTTAAAATTAATACCGACATTAAAAGTGCCATTGCTGATATTGAAATAATATACAAAAACGGCTGGTTGAAAAATCTCTGCCGAAAAAATATCCTGATCGGTGAATTAAAAATTTTAGACAGCGCGCTTGGTTTATTTGATAAAGAAAAATCTGAAATAATCAAAAAAATCGCTGAAACAAAAAAAAATCCCAAGCTAAGCGCCAAAGCAAAAGAAAAACTTATCGCCGCCCTTAACAAGAAATTGATTGAGTTGGATAAAAATCGGCAAGAAATAATCAAATTAAATTTGGCTATCTTCGAAAAAACGCTCAACGAAACCAAGAAATCAAATTATCTTAATCAAGCCGGATATGGTATAATTAAAAATAATTTAGAATATTTAAAAATTAATTTGTAAAAAATATGAGTAAATTTAAAAAAGTACTTATTCCAGTTGCGATTTTTTTGTTAATTTGTTTTTTCACCCCTCTTTCAGGAAAGCTTTATGAATTATTGGTTGGCTATAGCTTATCTTCAGGTTTTTGGGGGACAGGTCATCCTGAATATTTTGAAGGTTTCTTTATCAGCTATTCTTTTTTCGTCACCTTGGCGATGACAATTTTCGGCGGAAAAAATAAATATCACATTCTCGCGGTTTTATTGCTGATAATTTTTATTATCCAACTCGGTTCATTGGAATCCTTAATTGTTAGTATCGGCACGGCCGTTTCTGCTTGGCTTATCGCTCAAGCCATTCTGATTATTAAGAAAAAAATTAGCAAGAAATAACAAAAAAATAAGCTAAAAATACCAAAAATCAAGCTGGAAAAGCTGGATTTAAGATTTTAAGATCGTGAAGATGTCAATTGGGGAAAATAAGCTCAGGAAATTAGATTTATCGTAAATTTTGTAAAAAGTCGCCAATTTTGGCGATTTTTTGTTGGCATCGTTGACAAAAATAATATATTGTGCTATTATTTTAGCATGATTTTGAAAGTGATCGTTGTTTGAAAATTCAATAAACCATTAAAAAAGAAGGAGGTAAGCTCATGAAAAAGCTTATCGTGTCGGCAGTTTTGTTGTTGTCGGTTTGTTTTTCGGTTTTCGCCAGCGAATGGCAAAGCGTCATTTACGACAATCAAGTAAATGACATTTCCGTTGTCGGCAATAAAGTCTATACCGCTACGAATGGCGGAATAGAAGTTTTTGGCAAGGATGGCCAAAAAGTTTTTGGTGAAAATAATTTACCGTGGAAAATTTATACTACGGTAAACAGCGATTTACCGAGAAATTTTGTCAATTCGCTATCGGCTGATTCGAGCGGTGATATTTTTGCCATGAGTAACGTCAGAAGTTGGTTTGTTTGTAAAACCAATGATTATTGGAATAATATTCCAGTTCAAGAGGCGGAAGATATTGTAATTGGTTCTGACGGCATAAGGTGGGCAGTATTGAACATTAATAATCGTTTTGGGCTTTATCGCGACGGCGGCATGGGTTGGGAGTATATTTCTTTATCTCAAGAAATATCCGGTTCAATTAATTGTATCGCTGTCGGCGGTTATGGCAAGGGAAAAGATAGTGTTTTTTGCACGATTTGGGGAACGCGTTCTGGCGGAATTTTTCGCTATGACGCTATGACTGCCACTGAAAAAACTTGGAAACTTGGCAATCAATTGAATTCCGGCTCGCCTCTTAACATCGCAGTTTGGGGCGATACAGTAATAGCTTCCGGAGAAAGCGGATCCTATATTTTTACTCCGGATACCGCCTCTTCTCCTTGGGTGCTGGCTTACAATGATTTCATGCCAAAGAATAATGGCGG
>JGI20214J51650_10001056_pt1 | contig 17453 bp, 13 predicted proteins | sample WetSurMetagenome_FD_51650 | JGI IMG/M metagenome (IMG submission 51650) | reverse complement strand
GCCCACACCTCGAACTACAGGAGGCTCCTCGACCTCATCGGGAGGGTGACGGGAAGGAGCTTCACATGCTCGGACAGCAGCTTCCCGGCCATCCTCAAGCTGCTCCCCATCTACCTTCTCGTATTCGCGCTCATGGGATTATCCTTCGTGATGCTCGCATGGAGCTTCGGGGTGCCGCTGCCCCTCTTCCCCGGGATAGCGGTATTCCCCACCGCAGCCGCGATCGGGTTCATAGTCCTCCTGGCGCCCGGCGGGCTGGGCGTGAGCGAATTCTCGGTGGCGTGGCTGATGTCCATGATCTGCCCCGGGGCGGATGCGGGGCAGCTCGCGCTCCTGGCCCTGGCGTCCCGCCTGTGGCTCACCCTGGGGGAGCTGGTCTCCTTCTCGCTGGCAGTGTCTTTCTGGGGCGGCCGCAAGGCCGTGCTGCGCGGGATGGGGGAGGCGCGCAGCGAGGACGGAGCCCTTCAGGCCCCCGATTCCAGCGATGCCGAGGGGATGAGCACCGAAGGCAGCCAGTCGGTCTCCACGCTGTAGAGAGCCGATTCCACCGCTTCGATGCTGCCGATCATCTCCAGCGCATTCCCGGTCATGGACAGGTTTTCTATCCTTCCCGCAGGCTCGCCGTGATCGAACAGCACGGCCAGAGCCACATCGAAGCAGAATTCGCCCGAGAGCGCATCACCGGAGCTGCCCGGCAGCAGCTCGCGTATCAGGACGCAGCTCTCGTGAGCCTGCAGCAGCTCGCCCAGCGAAGCCGTCCCCGGCTCCAGCACCAGGTTCGTGCAGGAAGGACGGGGCATCTCGCCGGGGCTCCTGGATGCGTTCCCGGTCGGCTCCACGCCCAGGGCGGCGGCCGTGGCCAGATCGTTGACGCTTCCGCACAGGATGCCCTCCCTGATGAGGTGCCTGTCGTGAGTCGGCACCCCTTCGGCGTCGAAGGGCGCCGAGGCCGCGCCGTAGGGCAGGCGGGGTCTGTCCAGGAGTGTCACCGCAGCCGGGGCCACCCTCGATCCCTGCAGGTCTGCGAGAGGGCTCGAGCGGTCGAGGAGCGCCCGCGCTCCCACTCCCGCCCTGAAGGACTGGAGGAGTGCGCAGAGCACCGCAGGAGAGAGGACGACGGGCATCGCGCCGCGGGGCACGGAGACCTTCCTCCCCGACTCCGAAGCCACCCTGACCGCGGCTTCGCATATGGTGCGGGGTGATGCGAGGGGAAGGCCCGAGGCGAAACGCAGCGACTGGACCAGCATCCCGTCCTTCTCGGGGAAGCTGAGCTCCAGGTCAAGGTCGATCACCGACTTTCCGTACGAGCCCTGGAATCCCGAAGTGTTGGCCAGGAAGATCTCGAGGTCCCTCCTGCATATGGTGCCGGTCACCGCCGCATGGGGGCTCTGCTCCCGTATGGCGTCCTCGATCCCCAGCAGGAGCCCGGCCAGGTCCTCGATGCCGATGACGGCGAGGGCCGGGTGCCGGGTTTCAATCTCTCCCGCATCCGCGGCTGGAGGGAAGCTCCATCCCACCGTCATGCCTGCGCGTGAGCCCGCTATGGCCATGTCCAGGATGGTCGGCAGATCGCCGGAGCCGGAAGCCGCTCCGAGCCCGAGCCGGCCGTTCCTGATCATCCTGACGCAAAGGTCGGATGATGTCGACTCCTCGATGGAGATGCCGCCGCCGGGCACGATCCTCACGCCCGAGGAGACGCCCTCCACGCCTGCGACCTCGGCCGCCTCGGAAACCGCCCCGGCCAGCTTGAGGAGCCTCTCGGCCTGGTGCATCTCAGACCCCGGGATGGATCGTGACAGGCCCGAGGAGCATGTACGGCCCGCCGTAGCTGACCGGGACCGTGGCATAGCCGGGCCGGGAGCATCCCCAGAGGCCGCTCGAGAGGGACAGGTCGCTCCCGGCGCCTGAGATCGTCCCGAGAGTGTCGAGGATCCTGCCGGCGATGGTGCACGGACCCGCAGGCCTGACGGGTTTTCCCGATCTGATCCGCCATGCCTTCCTGGCCGTCAGGCGGAAGCGGTCCATGTTCGTGGACCCCGACAGCGCGCCTTCCAGCAGCAGCCCGTCCGGCATCATCGAGAGCAGGCCCTCGAGGGACCTGTCCCCGGGGGCGAGATAGGTGCAGGTCATCCTCGCCGCCAGGGGGCTCCTGTGGCTTCCCGCCCTTCCGTTACCGGTGGGGGGCATCCCCGCCGCACCTGCGGTGGCGAGGCTGTGGAGCCTGGACTTCACCCTGCCGGAGGAAACGAGGACTTTCCGGCACCCCGGAATGCCCTCGTCGTCGTAGGCCATGCTGCCCGGCATGTCGTAGTGGGTTGCGTCGTCGACGATCGTGACGCAGGATGGCGCGATCTCCGTGCCGGGCGAGAGCATGCCGGAGAGCGCCGGAGAGAACGGATGGGCGCCTGCCTCCAGGATGTGCCCGAACACCTCGTGGACGAACATCCCTGTCAGCTCCGGGTCGAGGATCACCCGGGATCTGCCGCTCTCGACGGGAGATATGTCCGATGCGGAGGAATACTCGGCCGCCACCTCGTCGAGCAGCTTCTCGCGGCTCCTGAAGAACTCGTACCCCGAGCGCCCGGCCATGTCCCTGAAGACCGACAGGGGAGAGCCCGGGAGCTCGAATCGGAAGGCGCAGATGTTCTCCACCTCCGAGACATCCGTCCCGGCCGAGTTGACGATCTCCTTCTCGCGCCTCCTCTCGCTGTAGACGACGCGGCAGGGAGCCCCGTGCACGAGGGAGGAGAGGAGCTCCCCGTAGCGCTGGCACTGGAACGCCTTCTCCCTGTCCGGCACTTCATCGAAACGCTCGACGCAGGGCTTGTCGAAGAACCCGGCCGCCGGGACGAAGGGCGGGAGCACGGCGTTCCCCCGTCCTCCTGCCGAGGATGCGAGAGAGCCTGCTCTCGAGGCGACGGTTGCCGCCTCCTCGAACCCGTCCCTGGACGCCCATCCCCAGACGCCGTCCTTCAGGACCCTGGCGGCGAGGCCCTGACTCAGGACCGGGCCGTAGTCCACCAGCGACCCCGCGGAGCAGACCATCCGCTGCTGGCGGATTCGCTCGCCCCTGAGCTCGAGGAAGTCCCCCGGAGGGGATGCCACCAGTCTGCGCGCGGCCTCGGGGAGGATCGGCACGGCCTTCCGCGGTCCTCAGATGTCCTCTCCGGGAGGCATGAAGCCCTCCGCGGAGGAGAGGGAGTCGAGAAGCAGGGAGGCCTGGTCGCTGCACTCCCCTGAAGGATCGAGGCGGAGGCAGGCCGAAGCCTGCTCGAAGGCGCGGAGGTAGTCCCCCCAGGACAGGTAGAGCTCTGCCAGCCGGAGACAGGCCGGAGCGTATCCCGCAGCCGCACAGGGCTCGAGCAGCCTGCGGGCCTCGTCCTCGGATCCTCGTGCGATATCGATTGCGGCCATCCTGGTGGCGGATTCCATGGCCGCTTCACCTCCCGCCAGGGAGGCCATGTTGAGGGATCTCACGGATTGCGCGGTGTCACCGGAGGCGAGGCAGGCCTCGGCGGCGAGGAGCCATGCGCCGGGATCGCCCGAGGAGGCTTCGGCCGCCGCCGTGGCTGTCAGCGCAGCTTCGGAGGGCCTCGAGGTCCTGAGCATCACCGCCGCCAGCTCCGACAGCCCGGCGCAGTCGCCGGGCCTGAGCTCGAGATATCTCGTCAGGTAGTTCTCCGAGGCGTCCCAGGCCTCGCGCCTGGAATAGATCCTTCCCAGACCCAGCCAGGCCTCTGCGCACCGGTCATCCATTTCGAGCGCGGCGCGGTACTCCCCCTCGGCCTGCTCGAGCATGCCGGTCCCCAGATAGGCGTCGCCGGTCTCCCAGCGGAGCTGGAGCTCGAGCCGGTCGAACCCGTCGCCGGACGCAATCAAGAGGGCCATCAGGATGTGCATGGGCTATATGGAGAATACCTCCCGCGGCTATTATACGGCTCGGATCATCTCCCGTAAGCTCCAGCCCTGCGGAGGAGAAATGCCCGGTCCAGATCTCACTGTCCTCGGCGGAGGCCCCGCCGGGTATGTGCCCGCGATGCGGGCTGCGCGTTCCGGAATGAGCGTCGTCCTCGTGGAGGAGGCGCAGCTCGGCGGCACCTGCCTGAACCGCGGGTGCATCCCCACGAAGACGCTCGTGGCGACGGCAGAGCTGCTGCGCCAGTCCAGGGCTGCGGCCAGGCTCGGCCTGACCGGCTCGCTGCAGCTCGATTATCCCGCCGCGGCCAGGAGGCGCGACAGCGTGGTCGCGCGCCTGAGAAAAGGCGTCGAGGCCGGTCTGAAGCAGGCCGGCGTCGAGGTGGTGCAGGCCACGGGGCGGCTCCTCGGCCCCGGCGCCGTGATGGCGGGCGATCGGGAGATAAGGTCCCGCTTCGTCCTCCTCGCGCCCGGATCCGTCCCGGCCATGCCCGGCCCCTTCAGAAGCGGGGGCTTCGAGGACAGCGATGACGCATTGGCCTGGGGCACCCTGCCCGGCAGTCTCCTGATAGTGGGCGGCGGGGTCATAGGGTGCGAGTTCGCGGCCATCTTCAGCGCCTTCGGCGTTCCCGTCACCATCGTCGAGATGCTGCCCTCCATCCTCCCGGGAATCGATGCCGACCTCTCGTCCCTCGTCCACGCATCGCTGACCAAGTCGGGCGTCCGGGTGCTCACGGGNGNGACTGCGTCGTCAGCGGAGCGCTCGGATTCGGGGTGCAGGCTTTCGCTGGCCGACGGCCAGGTCCTCGAGGCCGGGCATATGCTGGTCGCGACAGGCAGGAGGCCCAGGCTCGACGGCATGGGTCTGGCCGAGGCAGGCATCGCTCTGGGTCCGGGCGGCATCGTCGTGGACGAGTATCTGCGGACCAGCCTCCCAGGCGTCTACGCGGCCGGCGACGCCACGGGGAAGTGGCAGCTTGCGCATGCCGGGAGCGCCCAGGGCATCTGCGCGGTGCGCTCCATGTCGGGAGCCGGGGGCGCTCCCGTGAACCCTGATGCCATGCCGGCGTGCGTCTTCACGTTCCCGGAGCTGGCCACAGTCGGTCCCGGGGAGGAGGAGTGGAGGTCGAGAGGCATCCCGGTGAGGGCTTCACAGTCCCGGTACATCGCCAACGGGCGCGCGGTCGGGATGAACGAGACGGAAGGCTTCGTCAAGCTGATCGCGCGCGAGTCGGACGGAGTGCTGGTCGCAGCCCGGATCGCGGGAAGGGACGCCAGCAGCCTGATCGGCGAGGCGGTCCTCGCGATCTCGGCCGGAGTCGCGGCCTCGGATCTCGCGTCGGCGATCCATCCTCATCCGACCCTCTCCGAGCTGGTGCAGGAGGCTGCCGAAGGCTTCGAGGGCGGAGCCATCCATGCCTGATCCCCTGGAAGGGCTGGAGGAGCTCCTCCAGGTCGTNCGGAGGCTCCGGGGTCCCGGCGGCTGCGAATGGGACAGGAGCCAGACCGTGCAGTCCCTCAGGCCTTTCCTCCTGGAGGAGGCCTACGAGGCGGCCGACGCCGCCGAGGCGGGGGACTGGGATTCGCTGGGGAAGGAGCTGGGAGACCTCCTGCTCCATATCGTGATGTCCTCCCTCATCGCCGAGGAGGAAGGCAGGTTCGATCTCGGGACGGTGGCTTCGGGCATCGCGGCGAAGCTGAGGAGACGCCATCCGCACGTGTTCGGGCAGAGGGAGGCGCTGACGCCCGGAGAGGTGGAGAAGCAGTGGGAGAGCATCAAGGCGGTCGAGAAGTCCCGCGAGGGCTTCTTCGATTCCATACCCCGCTCCATGCCCGCCCTCCAGGCCTCGTGGCGGATACAGCAGAGGGCTTCGGAAGTGGGCCTGGACGCACTTCCCGCAGATGTTCCCGGGCGTCTCGAGAGCGACCTCCCGGAGGGCGCAGGCGAACTTGGCGACTGGCTGTTCGATTTCGTAAATTATACCCGGCTGCTAGGGCATGAGCCCGAGCAGCTGTTGAGAAGTGCAAATGCGAAGTTCGTGAAGCGCTTCTCCGCCATGGAGGCCCTTCTTTTGCGCAGCGGAACGCCCCTGGGCGTCGCTTCTCCAGAGGAAGTCTCGGAGGCTTGGCGGACAGTCGCTTCGGTGGTTTCAGGGGGATGCCCTGAAGTTACGAGATAGTTGCGGGAAGGAGTGCATGTGAGGTACCTGATTGTCTGTCTGGCGCTCATCGGCCTGTCTTCTGCGGGCGTGGTCACCCCCGATCTGGCGAGCTTCATGGCTGCATCCAGGTCGGATGAGCTCCTCCCCATCTTCATCCGCGTCGAGGGCGACATCGACGGAGGCTACATAGCCGCAGCCACCGCCGGACTCGACAGGGCATCCCGCCGCGAGTTCGCGGTCGACGTGATGCAGGATCTCGCGCTCGAGACCCAGGCCCCCATCCTCGAGGCCCTCAAGGCCTATCCGGTCGAGAGCGTCACCGGCCTCCACAAGAACTGGCTCGTCAACGTGATCAGCTGCGAGGCCACCCCCGAGGTCATCCGCGCGATCGCCCGCAGGGATGACGTCCAGTGGGTCAGCTACCGCTACGCCATGAGCCCGATGATCGAGGACATGTCGCAGGCGAGGCCCGCCGAGCCCACCGATGCCAACGCATGGGGAGTCGACAAGATCGGCGCCCCCGCCGTCTGGACCCTCGGCTACAACGGCACCGGCGTGACTGTCGCCGTAATCGACACCGGTGTGAACTACAACCATGTCGACCTTGCCACCCACATGTGGCACGACACGCCCGCGGGTCTCCACTACGGCTGGGACATGGAAAACGGCGACGGTGACCCGATGGATCAGGCCGGTCACGGCACCCATGTCGCCGGCTCGGTCGCCAGCAACGGCACCGCCGGAACCACCTGCGGCGTGGCCCCCGGCACGACCATCATGGCCGTCAGGGTCATGACCTCCGTCAGCGCCGAGGCCGAGGTAAACGTGATGGACGGCTTCGAGTGGGCGCTCGCCCATGGCGCCGACATCCTCACCACCTCGCTCGGCTTCATGTACTCCTGGAACCCCCAGAGGGCGCTGTGGCGCACCGCCGAGGTGAACATCCTCGCGGCCGGGGTCCCGCACTCCATAGCCGCCGGCAACGAGGGCCCCTCGGCACCGTCGATCCGCTGCCCCGGTGACTGCCCGCCGCCCTGGATCAACCTGCCCGAGCAGGTCGCCACCGGAGCTCTCGCTGCGGTCGTCACCGTCGGCGCCACCACCAGCTCCGACGGCATCGCCAGCTTCTCCAGCAGGGGTCCCGTGATGTGGGACACCATCGCCCCCTGGTACGACTGGAACGACACCCCGCCCAACGCGGGCCTGATCGAACCCGATGTCTGCGCCCCCGGTGACAACATCACGAGCTGCGACTACGCCAACATCGCCGGCTACACGGTCATGAGCGGCACTTCGATGGCCACCCCGCACAACGCAGGCCTGATGTCCCTCATGCTCGACGCCAATCCGAGCCTCTCGGTTGCCCAGGTCGATCAGATCCTCGAGGAAACCTCCCTCGACCTCGGCACCACCGGCAAGGAGAACATCTACGGCGCAGGCCGCATCCAGGCCCTCCAGGCCGTTCAGCAGGCACTCGTCGTAGGCATCGAGAGCTCGTCGGGCACGATCTCGGCCCCCGGCCTCGTCGTTTCCGCCGTGACCCCCAACCCGGTCTCCTCGGTGGGCTTCTTCGACGTCTTCACCGGTGAGCCCGGCAAGGTTATCGTGACCCTGTACGACATCGCCGGCCGCCAGGTCGCGCTCGTCTCCAGCGACGAGCTCGGTTCGGGCAGCAGCACGCTGTCCTTCCAGGTTCCCGCGAACCTGGGCAACGGCGTTTACTTCCTGCGCGCCACCTCGAACGGGATGTCGGCCTCCAGCCGTCTGACCGTCCTCAGGTAGCGTCGGGTCCTGTCATGTGTGGCGCCCGGCCCCCTGCGGCCGGGCGCCCTTCGTAAGGAGGCGGGGCATGGATCTCAGACTCTTCCTGACGGTCTTCGGCAGCGTGTTCCTCGCCGAGATCGGCGACAAGACGCAGCTTGCCACCATGCTGTACGCTTCCGGCGCCCAGAACAGCAGGCTGGTCGTCTTCCTCGCGTCCTCCCTCGCCCTCGTGCTCGCGAGCCTGATAGGCGTCATCGCGGGAGCAGCCCTCTCGAAGGTGCTCCAGGGGCGGGCCATCGGCATCGCGGCCGGCATCGGCTTCATCGCGGTCGGGATCTGGGTCATCGCCAAGGCCTGACAGGTCTCCGCACTTGTTCTCAAGCGTTGCGCCATTCATGTTTGCCCGTCCGCGGAGGCAGATCGGCCATCCGCGGCCGCGTGGGACCTCGGTCCGAGTCCTGTAGGAACAGGGGAGGGATATGATCAGCTACTTCTGGCTGGCGCCTGCCGGGTCTGTACTCGCTCTGCTGGTGGCCTACTTCTTCTACAAGGGAATGATGCGCCAGAGCGAGGGCACGCCCCGCATGGCCTCCATCGCCCTCGCGGTGCGCAAGGGCGCCATGGCCTACCTGCGGCAGCAGTACAAGGTCGTCACCGTCGTCTTCCTGTTCCTCACGCTGGTCTTCTCCCTGCTCGCCTATGTCCTCGAGGTCCAGAATCCATGGGTCCCGTTCGCCTTCATCACCGGGGGCTTCTTCTCCGGGCTCTCGGGCTACTTCGGGATGCGCACGGCCACCTTCGCCTCCGCTAGGACGGCCGAGGCCGCGCGCAGGTCACTGGACAAGGGGCTCCGCCTGGCATTCAGGAGCGGTGCGGTCATGGGCCTTGTCGTCGTGGGCCTGGCCCTGCTGGACATCTCCGTCTGGTTCCTGATACTCAACCATTTCTACCCGGCCTCCGCCGGTCCGCAGAGCCTCATCATCATCACCACCACCACCCTGACATTCGGCATGGGCGCATCGACCCAGGCCCTGTTCGCCAGGGTCGGCGGCGGGATCTTCACGAAGGCGGCCGACGTGGGTGCCGACCTCGTCGGCAAGGTCGAGGCGGGGATACCGGAGGACGATCCCAGGAATCCTGCGACGATAGCCGACAACGTGGGTGACAACGTGGGCGACGTGGCGGGCATGGGAGCCGACCTCTACGAGTCCTACTGCGGCGCTGTGCTGGCCACCGCTGCGCTGGGAGCCACGGCGTTCGCGACGACCGGATTCCAGATGAACGCCGTGATAGCGCCCATGGTGATCGCGGGTCTGGGCACGGTCCTCTCCGTCATAGGGATGTTCCTGGTCCGCACCTCGGAAGGCGCCGACCAGAAGGCCCTTCTGGGTTCCCTGTGGCGGGGCATCAACTCCAGCTCCATCCTGATAGTGATCCTCTCCGCCGTCATGCTCCACCTTCTGGAGATACCCAATGCTTGGGGCATCTGGGGGTCGGTGGTGACGGGCCTGGTGACGGGGATAATCATCGGCAAGGCGACGGAGTACTACACATCGCATGCGTATCAGCCGACCAGGAAGATAGCGGCCCAGGCCCAGACGGGTCCCGCCACCGTCATCATCTCGGGCATCGGCACCGGCATGATCTCGACGGCCATCCCCGTGGCCGCCGTCTCGGCGGGAACCATCCTCTCGTTCCTCTTCGCATCGGGCTTCGACTTCTCGAACCTCTCCATGGGGCTCTACGGAATCGGCATCGCGGCCGTGGGGATGCTCTCGACGCTCGGAATCACCCTCGCCACCGACGCCTACGGTCCCATTGCCGACAATGCGGGCGGCAACGCCCAGATGAGCGGTCTCGATCCCGAGGTGAGGCAGAGGACCGATGCCCTCGACGCCCTGGGCAACACGACCGCGGCAACGGGCAAGGGCTTCGCGATCGGCTCGGCGGCCCTGACGGCCCTCGCGCTCCTGGCCAGTTACATCGAGGAAGTCCGGATACACCTGGACAAGATCGTCTCCCATATCCCGAGCGTCCTCGGCGGGAGCATCTCGGTCTCGCACGCCTCCCTGCGCGACCTGCTGAACTACTTCGACATCACTCTGATGAACCCTCTCGTCCTCGTCGGGGCGTTCATCGGCTCGGTCATGGCCTTCGTGTTCTGCGGGCTGTCGATGCAGGCCGTGGGCCGCGCAGCCGGCCGCATGGTGGAGGAGGTCCGCAGGCAGTTCAAGGCCGATCCGGGCATCATGGCCGGCACCTCCGAGCCCGACTACGCCAGGTGCGTCGCCATTTCCACGAAGGGTGCGCAGCACGAGATGGTGCTGCCTTCATCCCTCGCCATCCTGGTCCCGGTCGGGACGGGACTGCTCTTCGGAGTCGGCGGCGTGATGGGTCTCCTGCTGGGCGGCACAGCCACGGGATTCGTCCTGGCCATCTTCCTGGCCAACTCCGGCGGCGCCTGGGACAACGCCAAGAAGTACATCGAGGAGGGCAGCTTCGGTGGGAAGGGTTCCGACGCCCACAAGGCAGCCATCATCGGCGACACCGTGGGGGACCCGTTCAAGGACACATCGGGACCCAGCCTGAACATCCTCATCAAGCTGATGAGCATGGTTTCGATCGTGGTGTCGGGAGTGACCGTCGCGTTCCATCTGCTCTAGAGGATCGGGCCGCCGGGGCGGGCCCGGGGCCGTCCGCAGGAGCTTTCCGGATCGAAGAGGGGCGGCCGCGTGGCCGCCCCTTGCCATCATGCCCTCCTGTGCGCCATCCGTGCCGCCTCGTCCGGGCGGGCCCCTGTTTCAGAGGCCCATGGCCTTCTCGACACTNTCCCTGAGTCCCGGGATGNTCCCCAGGAGCGATGCCGACGTGAAGAAGGAAACGGCGCCTAGCACTATGCAGATCACGGTGAAGATGAGGACCGCCCGGCACATGTTCCTGCGGTTCGCGTTGCCTCCGGCGAACGACCACACCAGCAGCAGTATGAAGCCGACGAAGGGCAGCCCCAGGAGGAGCATCGTGACGAAGAACTCGCCTGTGGAGAGTGGGCGGTCGTCTGAGGCGCTGCCCGAGGCCTGGGACATTCGTTCCCCTTCCCGGAGGAGACCCGCTCCCGGTGGTCGGGAGACATGCTCCACCCGTCCGGGACGAATATCCTGCCGGTCCTGCCCCGTGACAAACGAGCTCCCATACCCGCCCTCCTCCGGGATCCTCCTCCCACCGCTGCCGCTTGACACCGGACAGGACCGCCGCATCATCCCCTGCATGCGCCTCGGGTGCGGCGCCTGAAATCACGAGGAGGCTGTCCGTGGACGAGATCCGAAAGCTCGATTGGGATGAACTGCCGCGCTTCGTCGAGATAGCCTCGGGCGCCTACCCGCTGATGATCCCGCATCAGGGAGAAACCCTGGACGGTTTCGCCGCGGAGCTGCGCGCGAGGATGGAAGCCGATCCCAGGATGAGCCTCCACGGCATGTTCCGCGATTCCGAGATGCTCGGCGGGATGATCTACTACGACTTCAGGATGAACCTGTTCGGCACTCCGGTCACGGTGGGGGGGCTGGGGCTGGTCTCCGTGGACATCACCTCCCGGAGGCAGCACGCGGCCCGTGAGATGGTGCTCGCCTTCCTCAGGCACTACGACGAGTACGGGGCTCCCCTGGCCGCGCTCTACCCCTTCAGACCGGATTTCTACAGACGGATGGGCTTCGGTTTCGGGACGCCCGTCTACGAGCACGTCCTCCCTCCGGCATCNCTCCCGGCCAGCGAGATGAGGAAGTTCGTGAGGCTGGCCTCCGCCGCCGAGTCGCCCCAGATAGCGGCCTGCTACTGGGGGGCCTTCACCTCCACCCACGGCCTGTTCGAGAAGTCCGAGGCGGATTTCAGGAGGCCCATCGAAAAGGGCCGGTCGCGCGTCGCGGTCTTCGAAGGCCCCGGGGGCATCCAGGGGTACATGGCCTTCTCGATCGAGAAGGCTCCGGGCGAGAACCCGATGGCNCAGGACGTCAGCGTCACGGAGCTCGTCTGGAACTCGAGGGAGGCGCTGGAAGGCCTGCTGGGGTTCCTCTGCAGCCTGTCCGACCAGGTGAGGTTCGTGCGCCTGAGGATCCAGGACGAGGAGTTCGTGAACCTGCTGCTCGATCCCCGCGACTGCAGCCACAGGGTCTTTCCCCCCGTCGCGCACCAGACGGCAGCCCAGGGCATAGGCATCATGTACAGGATACTCGACCTGAAGTGGTTCTTCGAGCTCGCGGCCGGCCACTCCTTCGGCAGGGAGAGCTTCACTCTGACGATAGACCTGAAGGACGACTTCCTCCCGGGGAAGACCGGCTCGACGGTCGTTCGCTTCGAGGAAGGCATGGCCAAGGTCCAGGCCAGGGCACGCCCCGGGTTGAGGCTGACCATCGGGATCGACTGCCTGACCTCCATGCTCCTCGGGTGCGCCCGGATGAGGACGCTCTACGATTACGGCCTCGCCGAAGTCAGTGACAAGTCCGCCGTGCCGCTTCTCGACGAAGCCTTCAGGGTGCCCAGAAGGCCCATCTGCTGGACTGCCTTCTAGGCCGGGATCACCTCAGCAGGACGAAAGTCTCCTCCGCGGGGCTCGTCGGAGTCTCCATCCGGCAGATGTATGTGCCGTCGGGGATCCTGGCGTGCCCGAAGGCGGACAGGTCCATCTCGAGCGAGCCCGTGGGCTGTGGATCGCGTCCGAGGGGAATGGACGCGAGCCGCCTGCCCGAGAGATCGAAGAGCTGCAGAGAGCATGGCGCGAACCGGCCCGTGTCCCAGATGACGGTGCAGCGCCCCGACATCGGGTTCGGGAAGAGGTCGAGGGACACGGCCTCCTCAGGCTCTGGCTCCTCCTGGATGCCGGTGGAGTCGGCTCCGAGACAATACAGGATGCCGTCNCCGCTCCCGAAATAGACCCTGCCGTCCTGCACCAGGGGGCTGGACCTGACGAAAGCCCCGGTGGAGAAGCTCGACAGGACGGCCCCGGTATTCGCGTCCATGCAATACAGCTTGCCGTCGTAGCTGCCGACGTAGACCTTCCCGCCGGAGACCGCGGGGGTCGACCTGACCCATCCCCCCGTCGGCTGGCTCCAGAGCATCGCGCCCGTCGCCTCGTCGAGGCAGTAGACGAAGGAATCGTAGCCGCCGATGTACACACGGCCGCCCGAGAGCGAGGGGCTCGAGTCTATCCAGTCGCCCGTCGGGAATGTCCAGACAGGCGCTCCCGTGTCCGCATCGAGGCAGTGGACCATGTGGTCGTTGCTTCCGAAGATCACCCTGCCGCCTGCGACCNCCGGGCTCGACTGGATATCCCCGCCGGTCGGCTGGCTCCACAGGAGCGTGCCGTCGGATGCCTGGAGGCAGTACATCCGGTCGTCGTTGCTGCCGATGTAGAGGCGCCCGTCGAGGAGGAAGGGGCTCGAGAAGATCGCGGCGCCGGTCATGTAGGACCAGATCAGGCTGCCGTTCTCGGCGTCGAGGCAGTAGACGCCGGCGTCCCGGCTGCCGAAGTAGACACGCCCGTCGGCCACCACGGGGCTGGTGTTGACCCATGTCCCGGTCTGGAAGCTCCACTGCAGAGCGCCGGTCTGTGCGTCGAGGCAGTAGAGGAAGTGGTCATAGCTGCCGACGTACACCCTGTTCCCGGCGATGCAGGGGCTGGAGTGCACCCATTTGATCGCGGTGAATTCCCAGACGAAGCCGCCCATGGCCGCATCGATGCAGTAGACCTTGTTGTCCCAGCTGCCGAAGTACAGCAGGCCTTCGGCGGACCGCGGGCTCGAGGTGATCGCGTCGCCCGTCTGGTAAGTCCAGATCGGCTGCATTCCCGACTGCTCCGCTCCGGCCGTCCCGGTCGCGGAAAGGATCACGGCTCCCGCCGCCATGGCCAGGGCATCGACCCGGACGGCGTCTGTCAGCCACATCCGAACTCCCTCCGTCAGGCCGGAAATATAAGGTCTGCAGGGGATATGGCTAAACCGTGCCGGTCCTTCGTCCTCCAGACCCCCTGCCCGGGCCGCATGTCTGGCCAGAGGGGCTTTCGAGCCGAATATTGCCTTCATGCAGGAATACGAGCTCTCGCGGGCGAACAGGATACGGATCGCGCGTGCGTTCCGTTCCGTGCCGAGGGTCGACCTGTCCATCGACTGCGTGGTCGAAGGCCAGATGGGGAACGTTTTCGTGGACGAAGTCCAGATCCCCCATGCCTATCGCCTCCAGGTGGGGCAGTTCGTCTATTTCGCGGGCAACCCGGCCTCGGCAGGCGCTGAAGAGCTGGCCCGCTCCATGGCACCTTCGTCACTGCTCATGCCCTCCTCCTCGGGCTGGACGGACCTCGCGCGCTCCGTGCACGGGGATCGCCTCTCCAGGACCGAGAGATCCAGCTATTCGGGCGAGGGCCTGATGTCCGATCACCTTCTCCGCATCTGCAGGCACTCGATCCACGATGGCAGCGTGAGGAAGGTGTCCGAGCAGTTCTTCCAGAGCTTCACCCCGGGCGCGGGCATCGGCCCGGTCGGGTTCGACTCGCCATCGGACTTCATCCACCGCGGGATAGGCTACTACATCGAGGCCGGCGGGAGGCTGGCAGGGATGGCCTGGTCCTCGCTGGTGTGCAGCAGGGGTATCGAGGTGAGCGTCTCCGTCGCGCCCGAGCATCGGATGAGGGGCATGGCCACGGTTCTGAGCGCCTATCTCGTCATGTGGTGCCTCGAGAACGGTGTCCAGCCTCACTGGGATGCTGCGAATCCCGAATCGTGCCGGCTCGCCGAAAAGCTCGGGTATACGAGGGCAGGCACCTACAGGGCCCATCTCCTGAAGGGATGAGGACCGGGAGGCCGGACCTCTTCCAGGGTTCCCGGAGCTTCAGTCTCACGGGCACGGGCATCCGGCCCCTGAGTCGAACAGGACGTGTAACATTCCCGGAGGTCGCGATGAAGACACGCAACTTGTCCATCATCCTGGCGGCCTGCGCACTTGCAGCCGCCTGCGGCGGCGGACCCGCAGACCAGACCGCGGAGCATCCGTCATCTCCCGGCTCTGACAGCCTGATACCGCGCTCCCTGCTGCTGGGCAATCCCGAGAAGGTCGGCCCCCAGCTCTCCCCCGGGGGCGACATGATCGCGTACATCGCCCCTGTGGACAGCGTGCTCAACCTCTGGGTGATGGACAGGGACGGCTCCGACCCGAGGCAGCTCACATTCGACACGAACCGCGGAGTCACGGACTTCTTCTGGGCCGAGGACGGGGTCCACATCCTCTACATGCAGGACGAGGCCGGCGAGGAGAACACCCACGTCTACAGGCTCGAAGTGGCCTCGGGCGAAGTCCTCGACCTCACCCCCTTCGATGGCGTGAAGGCNTACGTCTCCGCGGTGGACGAGGACCAGCCCGGCACCATCCTCGTGGAGATGAACCGGAACAACCCGATGTTCTTCGACGTCTACTCCTGCGACCTCGCCACGGGCGGGCTGACCATGCTCCAGGCGAATGCGGGATTGGACGAGAACGGCGACGTGATCCTGGGCTACTTCTCCGACGAGCATCTCGTGATAAGGGGATTCGCCACGATCGACCAGGAGACGGGCGAGATCACCTACTTCGTGAGGGAAGCGGCCGAAGCCCCCTGGCGAGAGCTGATCAGGTACAGCGCGCTGGACGAAGTGGCTCCCAGGGCCTTCAGCGAAGACGGGAAGGGCCTCTACCTGACCTCGAACCTCGAGTCGAACACCACCGCTCTCTACTACATGGACCTCGCAAGCGGCGAGGAGACGTTCATCGCGGGCGACTCCCTGGCCGACGTGGGCGGGATAACCACCGACCCCAACACCGGCGTGCCCGTGGCCGTGACCTTCAACTATCTGAGGAGGAGGGTGCAGGTTCTGGATCCCTCCGTCCAGGCCGACTACGACTACCTGTCGACCGTGCGCGAGGGGGACTTCTCCGTGGTGTCCCAGGACAGGGCCGACAGCACCTGGCTGGTCGTCTACTACGACGTGCAGAATCCCGCCACCTACTACCTGTACGACAGGACCGCACACCAGGCGTCGCTGCTCTTCGAAGCCATCCCGGCGCTGGGGAGCTACGAGCTCGCCCCCATGGAGCCCGTTCTCATCCCGTCCCGCGACGGGTTCCAGCTGCCCTGCTACCTGACGACGCCCCTGTCCGGCACGCCGCCCTTCCCGATGATCCTCTACGTCCACGGCGGTCCCTGGGCGAGGGACTACTACGGCTACGAGCCGTTCGTCCAGCTCTTCGCCGACCGTGGCTTCGCGGTGCTCCAGGTCAACTATCGGGGTTCGGCCGGCTTCGGGAAGGAGTTCCTCAACGCCGGGAACGCCGAATGGGGGGGCGCGATGCAGGACGATCTCACCGACGCGGTCGGATGGGCGGTCGACCAGGGCATGGCGGACTCGTCGCGCGTGGTGATCCTGGGAGGCTCCTACGGCGGATACGCGGTCCTAGCAGGAGTCACTTTCACGCCTGACCTCTACTGCTGCGGAGTCGACTTCTTCGGTCCGTCCGACCTCGTGACCTGGCGGGAGACCGTCCCGCCGTACTGGAGGCCGCTCGACGCCATGATGGACATCAGGGTGGGCAGCCTGACCGCGGACAGCCTGATGCTGGAGGAGCGGTCGCCCATCAACTCGGTCGAGCGGATATCCGTGCCGATGTTCGTGGCCCAGGGAGCCAACGATCCGCGGGTCGTGAAGGCCGAGTCCGACCAGATGGTGGAAGCCCTCCGGGCCGCCGGGCTCCCCGTGGAGTACGTCGTCTACCTCAACGAAGGGCACGGCTTCGCAGTGGAGGCGAACAGGCTGGACTTTACGGGCAGGGTCGAGGAGTTCCTCTTCCGGCAGGTTCCCGGAGTCCGGTGCCAGGCATTCGAGGAGGTTCCGGGAGCGCAGGTCTCAGTGGAGTAGCGGTTCGTGGGGCGGACTCTCAGCCCGAGGGGGGCGCATGCTGCTTAACTACATGGCCGTGGCGGCCTATGCCGTGGTGATCATCCTCATCGGGATCCGGGGGATGAGGAGGACGCAGTCGTTCGACGACTTCCTTCTNGGGGGCGGCAAGGTCGGCCCCTGGATGACAGCGCTCTCCTATGGCACGGCCTACTTCTCNGCGGTCCTCTTCATCGGCTTCGCGGGGAAGATAGGNTGGGGATTCGGCCTGTCCGCCCTCTGGATAGCCATNGGCAACTCGCTGATCGGGACGCTCGGCGTATGGCTGCTCCTGGGCAACCGCATCAAGGAGACCACGCACGCCCTGGGAGTCAAGACCATGCCCGAGTACCTGGAAGCGAGGTATGGCAGCCCGTTCTTCAAGGGCTACACCGCCCTCGCAATCTTCGTCTTCATGATCCCGTACACGGCGGCGGTGTTCATGGGCCTCAGCTACCTCTTCGAGGCCACCTTCCATCTGCCCTTCCAGTATGTCCTCCTCTTCATGGGCGTGTTCACCGGGGTGTACATGGTCATGGGGGGATACAGGTCCATGGCCATGATGGACGTCATCTTCGGCTTCATAATGACCGTGGGGGTCATCCTCCTCCTGTACTTCTGCGTCAGGGCGGGGGGCGGGCTGCAGTCGATCGTGGAGAGCCTG
>JGI20214J51650_10001055_pt1 | contig 17464 bp, 8 predicted proteins | sample WetSurMetagenome_FD_51650 | JGI IMG/M metagenome (IMG submission 51650) | reverse complement strand
GTTATTCAAATTAAACCCCTTCGGGGTTAACACATCAATTCAAATCAAAAAATCAAAGAACTCTTATAATTAAATATATACCAGTAAATTACAAATATTATAATAAAGTTAACGCATCACTAATGAACTAGTATAACTAATTTTTTATTTTAATAATTGAAACAGTTCTGTTAATTGAAGAACCCCTGATGTTAAGAAGATATATTGCAGGTGCTAATCTGAGATTAGTAATATCAATAGTGTTCCTTCCACTCACTATTGTTTTTTCAATACTATACAGCTTTGCCCCTGAAGTATTTGATATTGAGATTTGTACCTTATCTGAATATGGAGATTTCAGATGTATGGTAACCTGATCATTAAATGGATTAGGAAAGACGATTAATGATTCAGCGAGGTTTATATTCTCGATATTCAATTTTGCAGTGTCGTTTAAAAGATAATCATCATTATTGTCTTCCACATAAGTAACAATATTATAAATACCGTATTTTGACATATTAACAGATGTTTTGAAAGAAACTGTAACTGAATCATCGCATGGGATTGTGTTCTCAAAGTATTGTTTTTCCGGAATGAAACTGCTATTTATATTATAAGCAAGGTTAAATCCTGATACAGGATCCTTGCCAAGGTTACGGACTATAACCGATATAGTCTCCTGGTCGTATCTTTCTTTTTGCACCGGGGTAAGAATTTTAACAACCTGAAGATCATTTCTGATGTAGTTTATCCGGCTCGATCGGGTAAAGTCAATCATATCAATCCATGCACAATCTAACCCTTCTGATACTGACTCATCTTTATAATATACCCATTCCATTTTATTAAGCCCGGAAGGAACTGGAATCGCAAGTTTTGTCCATGGGATCTCTCCTGATTTTCTTAAAAATCTTTTTCCATTCAATCTGAACACAAGTGTGTCATAACCAAGTTCAGACGAGACTTTGTAAAAGAACTTCAAAGAATCAGCTGCAGCATAGAATGTCTTTATCATTAATGAAGTAGAACTGCTGTGTGAGATAGTGCCGGATCTTGCAGAAAATATTCCGTCAAACGCACTTGCTGAAGTTATTGTCCATGGGAATTTACTCTTGTTATACCATGGAAAAACACTAAAGGATTCGGCTTCAAAGCTTTCCCTTACTTTTCCAACCTTGAATAAAAAGTCTTTATTCAACTGGAACGGTGGGCATTTGAGCGTTGCAGAAAGCGAAACAGTACTTCCTGTCAATACTGTTTCTGCAAGTTTTGCCATTACAGGAATACTGGTAACCTCTCCATACTTAAGCGAACCTGATTTAACACTTTGCTGCATAATATTTATGAATGGATCAGGACTAATAACTTCCAGATCACCTGATATATCACTGCTTCCCAGGTTTCGTACCTTGAATACAAGATTAAAGGTCTCTCCCGAATCGGGTATATAGTCACCATTTCCCGTTCCTGAATCATCAATCATGCAATTGATTATCTGAAGATCAGGTGCGTGAACAGTCAGATCAACAGTGTAGTGTTTTTCAGTATACTGATCCTTAAGTAATAATTTAAGAGTTATTCTTGATAAATCGGGTGGGCTCCCGGTTATTGTCATTTGCAATCCTTCAGGAATTTGTATTTCTGATTCTGCTGCAAGAGGACCAATTGATACGGAATCTTTGTTTATTATAATCCAGTCGGAGGTCGAAGATATTTTGGCATAGAGACCGGAGGCATTTGTTAAACCCATATTACTGATGACAAGTTTAAGGAAAAAAGATTCTCCCAGGTCGACCCTTCCGTTACTATTGCCGGGACTGTCATTTATAGTGGTTCCGGTCATATTAATGAACTCCTTACTTACTGCAGAAAAATATACTGTCTTTATTAATGGATATTTATTCTGACCTGTGATTACAATAAGGCAGGAATCGTTTGATAAACCAGGCATATTAAGTGTCACAGAACCTGATTCGCTTGCAAATGAAGCATCCCACAGCGTATCAAAATGAGAAACAGCAACATAGGCGAATGGACTAATATTCAAGATATATGATTTGATACCGTTTGGGAGTGTATCGGGCAGAGTAATGTTAAATGAATCAGGTTTCCCGATTATGGGAATGACACTGGGGTCGCCGACCAGGTTATATGTCTCCCAGTAATATTTCTTCTTCGATGTTGTACTCTCACTTACAGCCAAATTTCCGGCAAAATTAATCTGACCCATAGTAGTATACCATTCCGATGGAGATTCGTTATGCGTGTGGAACAACCGGTCATAAGCTCCCAGACCTTTTCCCTGATATTGAGGATCAGCAGAAGGTGTTCCGGCTCCGACTGACCAGAAGAAATCTTCGTCCCAATAAGAGCTGTTTGAACATCCGATAAAACCAATCGCCCCTTTTTCACCTGTCACCACCATTTTATTTCCAAATGAAGAAGCAATATTAAACTCGGCGGTATTGCAGGCATTACTTATCACAAAGGGATACATATTTATGTTTTTTAAAGAATCGACTTTCACTGTCGGACCTAACCATCTATAAGCGTCTCCATGTCCTGTATAATTTAAAAATGAAAGTCCGTTGTTTATTATTTTTTTTATTGAATCACTGGAACTTGCGGATGCCGGATAATAAAAGTGATAATCATTGATTTTATAGGAACTATTCAGATAATTCGTTACAGCGTACTTCACCTGACCATTCATGTAATTAGCGTATCCTGCATCATTGCCAGCTGTAATTAGCGCATTGGAATAGAACCTGTTAGTCGCGGTAAACTCGAATTTTTCATACTGAATTATCTTGCTTATTACATTTTTCAATTCAGTCGTATCGGCTACAGGTAACCTGCCGATATACATTTCGGGTATATAGTCACCATTGCCATCAAATTCACCATAATACATATCAGTTATATTACCTGATCCATAATAAGGAACCCTGGTTACGTCTCCGATTATCAGGAGATATTCAGGCGGCGGATCACTTTCAGTTGAAGCTTTGTATATATTTGCAAGTGTATCTTTAATTTGTGAATAAGTGCTGGTTCCTCGGTACAGGACCTTAACTCTGAAACCTTTCTGTGTTTTCCATTCTATAAATGGTTTAAGTTGCTTTTCAAAAGCAATATCGGTAACGATTATCATCTTAACCGGTTGATTTGAGAACCCGGGAATCAGAGCCTCTTTACTATAATTAAGTAAATCGTTTGAAAGAGACCCTTTATAAAGGGGCGGTCCCGGAAACATAGATTTTTCTGCAGAATTGCCATTGTATGTAAAGATTATCTCAATTTTCATCGAGGTAATTACTTCGAGAACATTGGATTTGGGGTTATACCTGACAGGTAAAATTATAAGGTTGGCAAGGTTTTTACCTCTTACAGTGCTTATGGGCTCAATTCTTACAGTATCCGATCCGATAATTCCTTTTAAGGCATAAACAGATCTGTCAATTTTGAATGCAGCTTTATTTTGTTGAACTTCCTTGCTTTCACCCTCTTGCGCAGGGAAAAGAATTCCTTCAATTTTCTTTCCCGCAGGATTGATCCTTGATGAAACAATATCAGAAATTTTTATCCTGTAATCTGAGCCAGCAGGTATGGAAATAAGACGACTTAATGCAGGGAGTTCAGGTTTGCCTGGCACCGTGGTATGATAGTGTTCAGGTATTGAGATCCTGTAGAATGTGCCATTCTCATTTGTGAGATTCTCAACGTTAAGTTCAGATATTGAATAATTTAAGAATGCAGACTGCCGTTCAGATATGACATCGGTCGTCTGCAAATTGCCATTAAAATGGTATTTGTAACTTTTCCCTGCCTGTCCGCCGGCTGATGCTGAAAAAAGCAGAAAAACTGCTAATAAACTAGCCTGTTTATCTTTCCCTAAACGCATCAATGTTAATTAATTAACGCAATAACCTAAATTCGCGAAGCAAGTTATTAAAAAATCAATTAATTATGATAGTGGTGATAATAAATTTGATTAAAACATTAAATTCGTATTTTTATGCCTGGTTTTGAAAAGTAATTGAATCAAATCAACCATGAAAAAAGTCGCGATATTTATTTTTCTTATTATCTGGGCTTTTAAATTACCGGGGCAGGTTAATAAATATGGTGTTCCCCTTATCAGGAATTACAATACCCAGATAACTCAGGGCTCAGAACAAAACTGGTGTATAACTAAGGATAAATTTGGAAATCTTTATTTTGGCAATCAGGATCGCGGAGTTATCAGGTATGATGGAACAAAATGGAGCAATATACATATTGGAAATAATCCTCGTGTATATTCTCTTGAATCTGATTCACGAGGGATTGTATATGTTGGTGCTGCTTTCGAATTCGGTTACCTGCAACCTGATGCAACGGGTAAGACAGAATACATTTCACTTGCATCAAGGCTTGATTCAATTTCTGAAATAAAAGTTGTCTTTTCAATTGTAATCCAGAACGATAAGGTATTGTTCCTTAGTCCGAAGTTTATATATATTTATAATATTACAAATGATTACCTGACAAAGATTGACCTTCTTAAATTCAATCTGGTTGACGCTTTGCGCCTGGTTAAGATAAATGATAAACTCATTATTGCAGATAATATTAGGGGCCTTTTTGAATTGAATGATACAATTATTACTCCACTCACAGGAGGTGAATTTTTTAAGAATAAAAATTGTCTTGTACTCTTGCCTTTTGATGAAAGCAAGATGCTTATCGGTACGTTTTATGACGGTTTATTCTTATATGATTATAAGAGCGGAGTTGTAAAGGATAACTTCGTGAAAGAACAACTAAATGAAAAACTTAAACAGGTAAGTGTTTATGCAGGGACAAAAATAGGGAATGATCTGTTTGCCATCGGAACCACCAACCAGGAGGGGATTCTGGTCTTCAATAAATCAGGAGAAATTGTTAGTCAGATAAGGAAAGAAAACTCCTCGCTTGAAGACAATACCATCTTTGCTATGTATTGCGATTATTTGAATAAAGGAGAATTGTGGATATCGACTTATGGTGTTATTAGTAAAGCATATTTCAATATCCCGTTAACGGAGTTTACTGAGAAGCAGGGCATTGAATCCGGTGTTAACCAAATCTGTGAATTCAACGGCAGCTTCTATCTATCGTGTGATGCAGGTGTCCTTAAAAGTTATGTTAATGATCAGAATAATTTAGCTTTTAAAAAGGTTCCCGGGATAAATACCCAGGTTTTTCCTCTTGAGCTATTCAGATCCTCTTCCGAGGAACTTCTTCTCGCTGGATCGTTAAATGCATTGCTTCAGATTTCAAAGGATGACAGGGTCACAAATGTTGAAAGTATATGTTCAGGATTGCCGGTTATACGACCTGTAAAATTCAATGTAAAGAAGATACTTCAATCTTCAATTGATAGTAAGGTTGTCTATTTTGGTCTTGATGCAGGGGGCGTGTTGATTCTGAAACACGACGGTAAAAAATGGTCATATGTTAACAATATTAAGAATGTCTCAGGAATTATTTCCGGAATTGCGGAGAAGAAAGAGGGAGGATTATGGTTCCTTACCGATGACCCTTCTTCTGTTTACAGCCTTAATATAAATGCAGATGATACTGTACTGGTTAATTATGGTGCCGACAAAGGGATTGCCAATGTTGATATGAATTCTATTGCATATATTAATGATGATTTATACATCTCTTCTGCAAATGGTATTCTGAAATATGATAAAGCAGGTGATAAATTCATTTCTGACAATAGTTTAACCGGTGGATACTCAGAGTTGAAATATTCCCACAACCTTTATCTTGACAGAGACGGGGATATTTGGTTTAGCGGCATTGACAAAACCAGAATAGAGATGTTATTCAGAAATGACAATACTGGTATTGTAAGTTATTCAGGAGCTCTCAGGTTGCTGCCAAATGTTCCATTGATGGATATCAGATATTCCGATGGGAAGATATATTTCTTAAAATCTAAAATTGTATACGTTGTTGATAAGGCAAATCTGCGGAATGATTCAACCAAAGTAAATACCAACTTTGTAAGAATTGTAGCAGGAAAGGATTCCATTGTTATGGACGGTACATTCTTTAGAAATTATGACGGAAAAAGAAGGATACCTTTATTAACTAATTCTTCTTCAGTCATACCTGAGTTTGGATATAAGATGAATAAAATGTCTTTTGAATGGACAACCCAATACTATACGGAAGAATTACTAACTGAATATAGCTGTAAACTTGACGGTTTTGAAAAAGAATGGTCAAAGTGGGAAGGTATCTCATTCGGTAACACTATGGAAGCTCAGTATTCTAAAAAGGAATACTCAAATCTTCCGTATGGAAAATACACTTTCAGCGTTAGAACCAGAACCCTTACAGGTCTTACTGGTAATGAACTGAGCTATGATTTTGTTATTCTGAAACCGTGGTATGCTACATTAGCTGCGTATTTCGGATTTGCCCTGGCAGCATTCATGATTATCTTCCTGATAATAAGAGCATATACTCAAAAACTCAAAAATGAGAATATAAGGCTTGAAGGAATTGTTGCAGAACGTACTGCTGTAGTTGTAAAGCAAAAAGAAGAGCTTGAATCAAGTATTCATTATGCCAGCAGAATACAGATGGCTCTGCTTCCTTCTGTAGCTATCCTTAAAGAAAATTTTAAGAATTACTTTGTACTCTTCAAACCCAGAGACATAGTAAGTGGTGACTTCTACTGGATGACAAAAAAAGGGGAGAGGCTTTATATTGTAGCGGCCGATTGTACCGGACATGGAGTGCCTGGTGCGTTTATGAGTCTTCTCGGAATGTCATTTCTCGATGAGATTATTGATAAGGATCTGGCCCCGAGGGCTGACAAAATTCTTAGCCAGCTGCGACTTCATGTTACAGAATCTTTAAAACAGGTCGGTGGTGATAATGAAGCCAAAGACGGTATGGATATGGCCATCCTGATCCTTGATTTCGGCTCGCAGAGAATAGAATATTCCGGAGCATATAATCCATGTTTCAGGGTCAGAAAACTTACTGAAGAAGAGATAAAAAGCTATCATGACGATTCGTCTGAGATGGCTGACGGTTCCATGTCGAATGGCAAATATCTGCTTGAGACTATCTACGCAAGTAAGATGCCGATCGGAATCTCCTCGCGGATGAATGAGGAATTTGTCTTTCACGACTGGGTNCTTGAAAAGGGAATTTCCTATTATCTCTTTTCTGATGGCTATCTTGATCAGTTCGGAGGACCGGATGGCAGAAAATTTATGAAGAAGAACTTTAAAACTCTTATACTCGATATTCAGGATCATCCGATGGAAAAACAAAAAGAACTTCTTGATAATAACCTGAAAGAATGGATGGGCCGTACTCCCCAGATCGATGATATCCTTGTTATGGGTATCAGAACAGAGTAATATTATAACAGAGCAAGTGAGTTTTGTTTAATTAACTTAATATAGGTTAACTAAAGAATACCTGATTCAAATAATTGTATATAGCAAATCAAATTATTTAAGTATGGACAACTATAGTTTAATCAGAACATTAAGAGTTATTTTAGCCTCAATTCTTTTAGCAATGACAATTCCGGCTTTTTCTCAGGAGATTCCCTCTTTTGATAAATTCAATACCAGAACGGGAGTTGTTGAAATCCACTTTATCGGACATGGTTCACTGATGTTTAAAGTTAATGGCTTTGTGATATATGTCGATCCGGTCCGCAGTTCCGGTGACTATAATTTTATGCCCAAAGCTGATCTTATTCTGGTTACTCATGAGCATGGTGATCATCTTGATCCACAGTTAATAGATGCCCTGAAAAAACAGGGGACACTGCTTTTTACAAATGAGATTTCTGCCAAAAAAATTAATTGGGCAATGGCTATGAAAGCTGGTGACAGACAGGAAATCAACGACATCATTATTGAAGCGGTTCCTGCCTATAACATAGTAAATGAACGTGCTCCGGGTCAGCCATTTCACCCGAAAGGAGCAGGAGTAGGATATGTTCTTACAATCGGTAATAAAAAGTTTTATGTTGCCGGAGATACCGAGAACACGCCTGAAATGAAAGCTCTGAAGAATATTGATGTAGCCTTTCTTCCAATGAACCTTCCTTATACTATGACACCGGAAATGGTTGCTGATGCTGCCCGTGCATTCAAGCCAAAGATCCTTTATCCTTATCATTTTGGAGAGACTGATACCAATGAAATAATAAAACTGTTAAAAGATTCTGGTATTGAAGTCAGAATAAGGAATTTGAAGTAGAGTGTTTTATTTGAATATTTTTTATGAAAGAAAACAGATTTTTTACTGTTACAGCACTAATCATCCTTACAAGTTCCCTCTCTGCCCAGGGTTTCAAACTTCCTGAGCTGAGTGGTTTCAAAAAGGAAACTAATTATCCTGTTTTTAAACCGGAAAAACTGTGGGATTTCATTAACGGAGCAGCTGATACTTATCTTGCTTATGGTTTTGTTGACCTTCATGTTGCTGAATACAAAAAGGGTAAGAATGTAATTAAGCTTGAAGTATACAGGCATAGTAATAATACACTTGCTTTTGGCATCTATTCAACTGAACGGTCACCATCATTCCGGTATATGACTCTGGGAGCCCAGGGGTACAGAGCTGATGGAGCAATAAATTTCTTTAAAGGGAATTATTATGTCAAGATAAGAACCTTCTCGAAAAGTGAAAAAGTACTTCAGTCGGAAGAATCACTGGCATTAAAAGTTTCCAATATGCTGGCAGGTGATGCAAAAATGCCGACCCTGCTTTCTCAGTTCCCTGAAACCGGAAAAAAGGTGAATGAGGAGACCTATATCAATGAAAGCGTTCTCGGGCATAAATTTTTAAACAAGGCTTTTAAAGCTGATTACCAGATTGGCAGTGATAATTTTTCAATATTTATCCTGGAAAATAATTCCCCCGAAGAGGCTATTAATTCTGTTGAAGCATATCTTAAAGCTACAGGTATGGATGCTGTTGGTTCAGGCAGTGGCAAGTACATGCTTACTGATGGTTATAACGGAACAGTTTATCTTGCCTGGAAAGATAATCAGGTTGTCATTATTTCCGGTCTGTCAAGAGATCAGAGTGAAATAGCTGACCAGTATACTTCGGAAATTATTAAATAGGATTTCAGGAGTATCCAACTAAATTTATTTCACAAATATTTACGGGTATTGCAGGAGTGGATAAAGATTCAATACACTGCATGCTTTAGTACAAATATTTATGACACTCGGAACAATTAGCTTCTTTCCATGCCGTACCTATGTCGACAGGATGCTGGAATGCAAGGTTATCTTTTATATTGGTATATTGCATTGTTCCTTGTTTTCCCTGACCCAAAATTGTATGGCAAAGATTACAATCACGCGATATTATGTGTCCGTTCTCAGCTTTAAAAGTATTGTTATGGCATCTGAAACAACCATCTGATTCAAGGTGTCCTATATGCTCAGGATAGAAATCGTATGCAACTTTCATTTTCGGGAAAGTATTCTGTCTGTATCCTTTTTGAATTGATGCTACCGAACTGTTTATCAGGTCACTGTTTTTTGAATAGTAATCAGGATAACTCGTTTTATAAAAACCTGTGATACTTTCAGCAATTTTNATCATTGCAGTATCAGTTGTGCTGAATGTTTCCCTGAGAATGCTCATTGCTGTTTTTTTAATGAAAGGGATATCTTTTGAAACATCTCCTGTAAGCATAGCTTTGTCAAAATAAACTGTAGGAGAATTATAGTTATGCGAAGGACGGTTGTGGCAATCTATGCAATCCATCATCCTGGTTGTTGATGCAGAAATAAGACTGTCTGAAACCGGATTAGCCTCATTCCTGTAAACAGTAACTTCTCCTGTTGATTTGTTGGTATACTTCACATAAGTGATATTCTCACGCTTGTCATTCTCTGAAATATATTCAATATTGACGGCCGGATTAATGTGCCAGTGGATTCCCTCTTTAAGGCCAAGGCCACTGTACTCTGGGCCGGTTTTCATCTGAAGCATAATATCCCATTCTGNATTTAATGAGTCAGCCAGATAATATTTATTTGTCCAGAGAGTACGNGCATAGAATTTCTGAGGCCAGTGGCATTTTTCACAGGTTTCCCTTGCAGGCCGTAAGTCATGAAGAGGTGTCTCAATAGGAGTCGGAAAAGTTTTAGTAAGTACTGCATATACCTGATGCAAACCTGATAATTTGGATTTGACATACCATGATGCTCCGGAACCAACATGGCATTCAACACATGATACATTGGCATGTGGTGAGTTCTGGTATGCAGTGTGTTCAGGTTCCATTACCTGGTGACATAAAGTCCCGCAAAACTCAACCGATTCTGTAATGTGATATGCTTTAAAACTTCCCAGTGTTGAAAGGAAAAGTACAATAATTGTGGTAATTGTGAAGATAATAAATGCATTTCTGTGTCTGGGATCATTAAGGTCAATTCGTGGAAGTCTGGCCGTCTCATGGACCATACTTTTGATGAATTTCTTTCTCTCAAGAAACATACCGATAGGAATCATCAATAGTCCGAGAATCAGGAATCCGGGCAGGATGACATAAATGAACAACCCCAGATTGGTATTATCTTTATTGAAAATTGTAGAAATAATAAACAGAAGCAGGATCAGCAGCAGATTGATACCAGCAATGATGGAACCAATTATTGTCAACCAGTTTTTGGATGATGGTGGCAGTTTCATACTCGGCAGGTTAGGTTAATAAGTGGAAGTAAAAATAGAAAATTATTGTATCAAACATGAACCTGTTTGAAAGTATTTAATAAAACCAGTTGATTGTTAATTATTTAACAGTAACTGCGTTATCATTTTTTATCAATGAGTTTCAGAATAACCCTTTTCAGATCAGTATAAGTTTTCACAACCAATAAATCCCTGTGTTCATCAGCCACATTCTTTGGAGGATTAAACAGAATTCCATAGTCTGCTTCCCGCAGCATTGCTATGTCGTTATAAGAATCTCCGATTGCAATAACTTTATAATTAAGGGCTTGCAGTGCCTTTACAACTTTCTTTTTGGCATCTTTTTGCCTTAGGTTATAATCAATAATATTGCCTTCTTCATCAATAGTGAGTTTATGGCATAAAAGAGTTGGCCTGCCTAGCTGGTTTAAAAGCGGATCGGCGAATTCAATGAAGGTATCTGAGACCACAATAAGCTGGAGCTTTGTACGGAGCCAGTCTATAAATTTCAAAGCGCCGGGCAAAGGTTCCAGAAGTGATATTGCTTTCTGAATATCGTGTATTGTTAGCCCATGTTGCTTCAATAATTCCAATCGCCGCTTCATGAGCACATCATAGTCGCTGATATCACGTGTAGTAAGTTTAAGTTCTTCAATCCCTGTCTGTTTCGAAACATTCACCCATATTTCCGGCACATATACTCCTTCAAGATCAGAACAAACAATATGCATAACAAAAGTTTATTAGTGTAAATAATTCTTCAGAATAAAATCCTTCAGCAACCCATAACTATTTTCAAAGGTATGATACTTTTCAGATTTTTCTGAAATGCTTTCAAGTGAGCAGGGAAGGGCAGGGTTAATGTTTAAAACCTTTTGCAGTTCTTCAGGAAATTTTGCAGGATGAGCTGTTTCAAGAGCAATATAAAGCTGAGATTCTGGTTTAAGGTATCTCTCTTTTTTTAAATATTCTCTAATTCCAAACCAGGCAACCGCTCCATGAGGTTCCATAATTATTTTGTGCTTTCTGTAAATATCTGAGATTGTTGTTCTTGTCTCTTCATCAGTAACGCTTACTGGGAAAAAATCATTTCGCATCCTTTCAATATCCGGTTCTTTAATGATTATACCGTTTTCATCCATAATCCCTCCATAGATCGCAATAATTCTTGCAAGGTTGCTGGGGTGACCAACATTCATTGCACTTGAGATGCAATTTTTTGATGGATCTATTTTACTGTATCTTCCTGTCCTGAGCAATTCGGGAACTTCATTATTATCATTTGTTGAAATAATAAATTGTGCCACTGGCAGACCCATCTGCCTGGCAATCACCCCACCCATAAGATTTCCAAAATTACCGGAAGGAACACTGAATACTACTTTGTCATCAACCGTTGCAACAAGTTTTGACCAGGCATAAAAATAATATACCGACTGAGGGATCAGCCTTCCGATATTAATTGAATTCGCTGAAGACAACGGAATCAGTGACAATGACTGATCCATAAATGCTGTTTTCGCAAGCTTCTGGCAATCATCGAACTTGCCGTCAATAGCAATAACTGAAATATTATTCTGAAGAGTTGTCATCTGTTTCCGTTGCATCACTGTCACTTCATCTTTTGGAAATAGAATAACAACATCGATGTTGGGCATACCACAAAAAGCATTTGCTACGGCACTGCCTGTATCTCCCGAAGTGGCAGTGAGAATGACAAGATGCTGATCATTCAAGGCAAGAAAATGTTGCATAAGCCTGCTCATCATTCTTGCTGCAAAATCTTTGAATGAGGCTGTGGGTCCCTCATCGAGCCGCATAATATAGTTCCGGCTATATACTTTTTCCAGTGGAACTGCAAAGTCATAAGAATCGAGACATAGCTTGATTAGATCATCTTTGTTTATTTCATTGCCAATGATTCTGTTAAGGACCTCAAATGCTATTTCATGATACTCCTTACCTGAAAAACTCCAGAGTTCTTTTTTAGAAAAAACAGGAATTGAATCAGGAAGATATAAACCTCCGTCTGGAGCCAGTCCCTCCAGAAGCGCTTCCCTGAATGTAACTTCAGGAGCCTTTCTGTTCGTAGAATAATATTTAATAATGCTGTTTTTCAATTTTCAGCTCTTTCGTTCTATTATTAGTCTTGCAGTCTTGCAGTCTTGCAGTCTTGCAGTCTTGCAGTCTTGCAGTCCTGTAGTCATGAGGTCTTGCGGTCCCTGCCGAAGCGGGATCTCCGCTGCGCTTCGACTTGCAGTCTTCCAGCAACAAGCAACATTACTTCAACATTCGTTTGATCTTCTGTTCAATTGTTCTAATATTCACGCCTCACTTCGTCTATTCGTCTCTTCGTCTCTTCGTCTCTTCGTCTCCCCATCTCCCCATCTCCCGCCTCCCGGTCTCATATATTAACGACCCGCATCAGGTCAGCAAATACCCCGGCTGCAGTGACCTCGGCTCCTGCTCCATAGCCCTTAATTACCATAGGAAGCTCACGGTATCTGCTGGTAGTAAACAGAATAATGTTGTTACTTCCTTCGAGATTAAAAGAAGGGTGTTCCGGGCCAACAGTCACCAGTTCAACTTTTGCTTTTCCATTATCGAGTGTTGCAAAAAACCTCCATTTTCTGTTCTGCCTGACTAGCTCCTTTCTCTTTTGTTCAAACTCAGCATCATACTCTTTTACATTTCTGTAGAAATTGTTCAGATCACCCGTGAAACATTTGTCCGGTAAAAATTTGCTGACAATAACTTCTTCTTTTTCAATGGGATATCCTGCTTCTCTTGCTAATATAAGAATCTTCCTGACAACATCTGTTCCGCTGAGATCTAATCTGGGATCAGGTTCTGAATACCCTTTTTCCCTGGCTTTTCTTATAGCTTCACTCAATGGCATTTCAGGACTGATCTCATTGAATATGAAATTCATCGTTCCTGATAGTACAGCTTCAATTTTGAGGATCTTATCTCCGCTAAGGACAAGGTCGCTCAGGGTTTTGATTATTGGCAACCCGGCACCTACTGTAGTCTCATACATGAATCTGACTCCGCGCTCATTTGCCGTGTTTTTAAGTGTCTGGTAATAATTATAATCAGATGAGCAGGCTATCTTATTAGCAGCAACAATTGAAACATATTTGGAAAGTATCTCATTATACATCGATGCAACATTCTGATCAGCAGTGCAATCTATGAAAACAGAGTTCCTGAGATTAAGCCTTGTCATCTGGTGAATAAAACCTGATATATCGCCTTTTTCCCCTTTTGTTTTAAGCGTTTCCCTGTAATCTTCGAGTGATATACCTTTCCTGTCAATGAACATTTTCCTTGAGTTGGTAACACCAATCAGGTTCACTTTAAGATTTCGTTCACTCAGCAGGGTTGAGGATTGCTTCTGAATCTGTTTCAGAAAACTTGTTCCTACCAGGCCAGTCCCGGCAACAAAAAGGTGCAGTTCCTTAAACCGTGAGAGGAAAAAGCCATCATGGATAACATTAAGGGCTTTTTTCAGACTCTCATTCTTAATAACCACGGAAATGTTTAGTTCAGATGAACCCTGCGCGGTTGCGACTACATTTATCCCATTCCTGCCTAACGCTTTGAACAGGGTTGCCGAGATCCCGGGAGTGTTTTTCATTCTTTCTCCCACAATGGCAATAATGGATAGATTTCTCTCTATCAGAATTTTTAATTCCTTATTATGATCAATTTCATTTCTGAACTCATCGTGTATACCATCGGTCGCATTTTGTGAATCAGCCGGACTTACAGCAAATGTTATTGAATATTCCGAAGAGGCCTGAGTTATCAGTACTATATTGATCTCTTTTCTTGCCAGCGCCCCGAACAACCGCATCGATGTTCCTGTAACACCAACCATCCCGGTACCCTGCAATGTTATCAGATCAATATGATCAATCGATGAAATTCCTTTAATCGGACTGTGAGTACCGTTAGTGGATTTATTACTGATAACGGTTCCTTTTGAACCCGGATTGAAAGTGTTAAGAACTAAAATAGGTATGTTTTTTTTATAAACCGGACGGAGGGTAGGAGTATATATGACTTTTGCCCCAAAATGTGATAATTCGATAGCCTCTGAATATGTCAGGTTATCGATGGCATACGCTTTTTCAACCTTCTTCGGATCAGCTGTCATAAATCCGTCCACATCTGTCCATATTTCAAGAACATCCGCATCAATTGCAGCAGCTATTATTGCAGCTGTATAATCCGATCCTCCTCTTCCAAGAGTAGTAGTTTCACCATGTTGGTTACTGGAAATAAAACCCGGGACAATAATGTGATTTCCTGTGTCACTAATTGTCCTTTGTATGATACTGTTTGTCAGGGCAAAATCAACATTAGCAAATCCGAAACTGCTATCGGTTTTTATGAATGTCCTTGAGTCAATATACAGGCTGTTTTCAATGAGATTATTAATGATAAGTGAAGACAAAATCTCGCCTGTACTTAGCACCTGGTCAAGAGAATGTTTGCTGAGTTCCCGTAAAAGCCAGATCCCGTTTAATGTCTCACGCAGATCATTAAAGATATTTCTGATCTTTTCATGAATCTCCTGTTTCCTGCCTTTTAACAGATGATTCAGAAAATCGTCATGTTTCCAGACTATTCTTTCAAGTACAACTGAATATTCATCATTTCTGTCAGAAGCAAGCTCTGCAACCTGTTTCAATTCATCTGTGATTCCCTGGAATGCAGATACAACTATCACGCATGATGATGGTTGAGATTCAATTATCTTTTTCACTCCATTCACACGTTCGGGCGATCCTACCGATGTTCCACCAAACTTCAGAACTTTCATGGCATCTATTTATAAAAAATGCATCCAGTCAGATGCATATTAACACTTTGCAAAAATAATAAAAATCAGTGAAATATTGTGTAATAGTTATGAATATTAAAGAAAATGATTAATTCAGTGTATGTATTTTCCGAAATGCTTCATAGATTTAGATAATTATTAGTTTGTTGTCTGTAAATAATATATTAACCAGAATATTACTGTCAGATAAAAAAGAGGTCGTCTCATAATATAATTGAGACTGCTTTATTCAACAACAATCAATCATTTTTTAACAAAAACATAATGCGCGAGGGCAATACGGAAAAAGTGCGAACTTCAGCACTTTCCGTAGTGCCAATAAGGCCTGTGTAGCAGGCGCAGGAAAGGGCTGAAGTTGGCTTTTCCGGCCTCCTTTTCTTTGGTTCATTTAACTTCGTTGAGCTCGTCAGTCCAAAGCCTTCCTCGGTTCTTTTGGAGGAGCAAAAGAACAGTAGCGAAGCGGAGTTCGGCGAAGCCAAATGAACATAATCCCAATAAATAAAAGAGGGTGATCTTTTTGGGACACCCTCTTAAAACTGATTTATATGTTTTAGTTTTGTCCTTCTTTCTCAAGTCTTTTTAGAATTGAAAAGATGAAGGTAGCAGATGTAAGGCAGCAAACAATAAATACGAGCCAGAGTTGCCATAATTCTACCTTATCCCAAAGAAGTGTTCCGACAAAAAGTAATTTATTTCCAACTGCGGTTGCCAGGAGCCATCCTCCCTGCATCAGACCCTGGAACCTGGAAGGTGCAACTTTCGATACAAAGGATAATCCCATAGGACTGAGGAATAGCTCTGCAACTGTTAGTACTAAATAAATACTTATAAGCCAGTATGGAGAAACCCGTTCTGAATCAGGTACAGGCGCTCCATTGAGCAAATGAGGGGATGAGAGATTTAATGATGAAACCAGGACAATTGTAAAACCTATTGCGGCAATTATCATTCCGAAACCGATTTTCTTCGGTACTGAAGGTTCAATGTTTTTCTTGTTCAGCCATGCAAAGAAGCCCATTACAGGGAATGTGAGTGCCACAACGAATAATGGATTGAATGACTGGAATATTTCAGGTGATATTGCATTCATACTCCCGGCGTTTGCCATTTTGAAGTATGCGATTGCAAAAGCAACTGCAAAAAGCAACCCTCCGATGATCCTCGTTTTCATTTCAATCCCTTTCCTGACGAGTAAAACGAGTCCTGCAATTGAGCCGCAAACAGCCAGAAGTGATACAACATTAAAAAACAGATTTGTAAACGGCCCAACAGCTTTAACATTATAATCCCGTGCAAACAGTGTCAGTGTAAGTCCGTTCTGGTGGAACGACATCCAGAAGAATATTACCACGACAAATACAAGAATCAGTGCAACGATTCTTGACATCTCCTCTTTCTTCGCGCTTAAGATTATCCAGGTTACAAATGCAGCAAATAAGCCAAAGGCAAAACCTGTCGCTAACCGCTGTGGAAAAGTATCTCCGAAATGTTTTATAAAACTTAATGCCCCTGCAGTTATGACCATAACTGCAACTGCGGTAAGGAGTGGTATAAGTTTAAATCCAACTTTTTCAGCAACATCTGTAGCTTTCTTTTCTTTATTGGGAAGATGTTTGTTAAATATTAAATACACAAGAAGTGAAATAACCATTGTTGCAGCAGCAATTCCGAAAGCATAGTTATAGCCCTTTGAGAAGACTTCCAGATAATTGTTTGAAAAAGCTGTCAGATCTGTTACGGGACCATTGAGACTAACACTATTGGCAAGCTGTTGAAATGTGGCAGTATCCGTGAGAGTATGGTTCAAGAATTGGTGACAAAGCGAGGGAACACTGCCATCATGGGCAAAACCATTTGTTTTAAGCCACCAGTTGCGCATCCCTGTTGCAGCAAATGGTGCAA
>JGI20214J51650_10001054_pt1 | contig 17468 bp, 17 predicted proteins | sample WetSurMetagenome_FD_51650 | JGI IMG/M metagenome (IMG submission 51650) | reverse complement strand
GCTACAGTATGAAGAAATTTCTCGACAGCCACCGGATTAAAAAGTACTGCCCAGAAACTAGCCATTTCGTTGCGGGCTGTCTCCGGATTAAACACCATACCTACCGGGTTCTGCATCCATGCATTGGCTACAAGAATCCAGAGTGCAGACAGGTTTGCACCGGCTGCCACCAGCCAGGTCGATGTAAGGTGGAACTTCTTACTCACCTTGTTCCATCCAAAGAACATCACAGCAACAAATGTCGATTCGAGAAAGAATGCAAGTATCCCTTCAATAGCAAGCGGAGCACCGAATATATCACCNACAAACCATGAGTAATTCGACCAGTTTGTACCAAATTCAAACTCAAGAATAATTCCTGTGGCAACNCCTATTGCAAAATTGATTCCAAACAAAGTCATCCAGAAACGGGTAAGCTTTCTCCATTCCTCATTACCGGTTCTGACATAAATAGTCTCCATAATGGCAACTATGAAAGATAAACCAAGGGTAAGAGGCACGAAAAGCCAATGGTAGATTGCTGTAAGTGCAAATTGTGCCCTCGACCAGTCAACAAGCGTTAAATCGATACTATCAATCATTTTTAGAAGATGAGTTAATTAATTGATCTAAAACATATTCACTCCTCTGCTTATCATTGTCATATTTTTTCTTTAAAAAATCCTGAAAGAAAAAAATCTTCAATATGGCAAACATAATAAAAACCTTAATTATAATGATTATCCAGGCTTTCCTTCCCCAGGTGGGCATATCGCTGAAACCATCATAGTAAAAACGGAATAACCGATTTAATATAAAGGTAATCCGACTCATAGATACATTACTATCAAAAACATATGCATAACAGAAAGATGATAAGAAGATCAGGATTCAGTTTCATCGCTTTTCTCTTCTTCTTTTCTGAACAGATTTGTATTTCGTCCGTTCATGTTCTCAGGTGAAAGGCTTGAGGTTATCTTTTGTACGGCTTTAAAGTTATAAAAGAACTCTCTTGCAAGAACCCTCATTACCGTATAAGCCGGAATCCCTAAAATCATTCCAGGAACTCCGGCAGCAAAACCTGCTGCAAGTACTACAACAAAAATTTCAAGCGGGTGCGCTTTGACACTATTGGAAAAAATAACAGGCTGGAAAACAACATTATCTATTAAATGTGTAATTGCCTCAACTATTATCATATAGTATACCAGCGGGACAACAACAGTTGTAAAATCCTGATTGATATGTGAAGCAACCCCCATTATTACAGCAATGAATAATCCAATCCATGGACCGACATAAGGTATAACATTCAGAATACCCAGAATCAATCCCATAACAAGGGCCTGCTGAAAATCGATACCTGCGATAGTCATTCCGATTGTGACCAGAATCATTATACAGGTACTCTGTATCACAATTCCGATGAAATATCTTGTAAGAAGTCGTTTTATTGAATATAAGGCTCTTGTTACATTATCAACATACTTGTCAGGTACCCACATTAATATAGATTCGAAAAACAGGTGCTGATCCTTAAGAAAGAAAAAAGTAATAAAAGTGATTGAGAATATGGCCACAAGAACATTACCAAGAATGCCGATAAGAGAACCAAGAACATTTTGTATCATGTTAATATTCAGAACACCGGCAACCTTTCCTGCTATATATTCCTGAATAGAGAGTTCATTTGATATATCCTTATTGAAAGCTCTGAAAAGATTCTCAACCTTCTTTATCGGCCCATCAATGATCTGAACTATTTTTTCGCTGTCAATTGTCGAAAAATAATTAATCTGCCTTGTTACAAGTGGCACGAAAATAACAAAAAACATAATTATTATTCCCCAGATTATCAGCAGTGTAAGCAATGCGCTAAGCGGTCTGGGAAAAAACCATTTTCTAATCCTTATCCGGCAAAACAGATCGACCAGTGGACGACCCATAATAGATAGAACTCCTGATACCAGTATATATACAACTATACTGCGGAAATACCATGCACATGCCAGAAGCAGCAAGACTCCGGAAAAAATTAGAATATTTCTCAACGTTGCTTTCATCCTAAAAGGCATTTCGTAATACAAACCTAATTCAAATTTTCGGAATTTGCTAAAAATATGTCCGGNATACATGAACTCACCCCACTGCTCCTCCCTGCTGCGCAAAGAGAGCATGCTAAGTCATTATAGATTAGCCACTTTACCCTCNCTTCCAGGTAGAGAGAGGAAACAGGAAGGAGGTGAGAACAACAGGATTTTTGTATGAAGTCTGAGGGTAGATCTCAGAACCATGACTGTCATTTTGTCTGTATGATAATTAATAAATACGCCATTATGTCATATTTTATAGTTTGGAACAGAGTTTGAAAATAAGCTACTGTAATTATAAAATGTTAAACTAAATAATAGGAGGACANAGCCATGTTACCAACAATTACCAAAAGAGCATTCAGACCTTTTTCTATGCCGAATTTTTTTGACGATGATTTTTTCCCGGTTTTAACGAGCAGGACCAGCTCAATGCCATCTGTCAACATAAGGGAAGATGATAAGTTCTATACTCTTGAACTTGCTGTACCCGGAATAGACAAGAAGGATCTTAAGATTGACATTAATGAGGATGTTCTGACAATCTCATCTGAAACAAAAAATGAATCTGAGGAAAACAGAGACGGATATAAAAGGAAAGAGTTCAGTTTCACTTCATTCTGCAGAAGTTTCTATATTCCTGAAAATGTAAATAAGGAAAAAATTGAGGCCAGCTATAAAGATGGAATTCTTGCAGTTGATCTTCCGAAGGAGGAAGAAGAGAAGCATAAAATTACCAGGCAGATAAAGATTTCATAATCAATTAAAAAAGAATCCCGGTTTTAATTACCGGGATTTTTTATATGACTGCACTCAAGCATGAATCTCTGAGCAAATCTTCGTCCGAAATCTTTCAATGTTTCTTTTTTTGCACCTCCGGGTGAAAATTTAAATGCAGCTGTCTCTTCAAACACCTTCAGCTTAAGAAGCTTAAGATTTTCTAAAATTATTTTGGGTGACTCCCCGCTCCATCCGAATGAGCCAAAAGCTCCTCCGAATTTTCCTTTATCCCTCAGTGGATTTATTAAAGCGAATAATTTATATACAGGAAGCAGAGTATTCTGATTGATAGTCGGAGAGCCGATAAGAATACTATCGGCTGTGATTATTTTCGTCTCCAGTTCATCAGGTGCAATATTTTCAATATCAATAATATCAACACTTAAGCTGTCATTCTCAAGTATCCCTGAAGCTATCAGATGTGCTGCCTCCTTAGTATAGCCATAGGCTGACACATAAGTAATAAGTACTTTCCTCTTATCTCTCTCAGAAACCAGTTTCATGTATTCCCTTGAGTACTTTTCAGATAATTCAATAGCTTTCCATTTGTTTTTACTGTGCATTGGCCCATGACCCGTACAGATAAAGTCAAAATCGAGAGGTTTGATTTTTTCAATTGCTTTCAGCATAAATCTGCTGAAAGGTCTAAGAATTACATCAAAATAATATTTGAAAGCATCTGCATATTTACCGGAGAAATCACTGTACATAACAGACGAACAGAAGTGGGCTCCGAAAGAATCGCAGGTAAACAGAACTTTATCTTCAACAAGAAGTGTGTATATTGAATCAGGCCAGTGAAGATTAGGTGCTGCTATGAATTTAAGGGTTTTATTCCCGAGATCAAGTGTATCTCCGTCTTTTACAACCAGCGACTTAAACGGCACATTTATAATATCTCCCAGATATCTTATTGCATTACCACTTCCGACAACTATTGCAGAAGGAGCAAGCTCCAGAAGCAATCCCAGGCTTCCTGAATGGTCAGGTTCAGTATGATCAAGAATTATATACCTGATCTCTTCCGGGTTGGTGACTGATTTTAATTTTCCAAGATATGTCTCAAAGAATTTTTCTTTTGCTACCTCAATTATTGCTTTTTTTTCAGCATTAATAAAGTAGGAATTATAAGTAGTCCCGAATTCCGTGGTCATGACAATATCGAAAGTCCTGATATCATAATCAAGTACTCCGATCCACTTAACATCCTTTGTAACATCAATTACCTTATCATCCTTTCTGTTCATAACATTAACCATTTTTCAGATTTTGGCAATGATTGTTTTATTTGCCTTAACCTGTTGGAGAATAGGGATCTCAACATCAGTTCCAAGAGGTAAAAAAACATCTACTCTTGAACCGAATTTAATAAAACCGAGTTCCTCTCCCTGCATAACATCCTGATTTTCTTTTGAATAAGTTACTATCCTTCGCGCAACGGCACCAGCTATCTGCCTGATAAGTATCTCAATTCCCTCTTTAGTTACTATCACAATTGTGCTCCGTTCGTTCAGTTCCGATGATTTGGGATGCCATGCAACCATATTGCGACCCGGATGATATCCAACATACTTTATCCGTCCTGATACAGGGTACCTGTTACTATGCATATTAAAAGGAGACATAAAAATAGAAACCTGCAGACGCATGTCCCTGAAATACTCATTTTCCATAGTCTCTTCAATAACAACCACTTTACCATCAGCCGGAGCATAGATTAATCCCGGATCAGGTTCAAGAGCCCGAACAGGCAGTCTGAAGAAAAACAGAAGAAAAATATAGAGCATAAAAGAACAGATGCAGAAAGCCCATCTGAGAATTTCTATATCTGCCCACAAAATATTAACGATGATATTAAGAATCAGCAAAGAGATAAATCCGAATGCCAGAATCTTATATCCTTCCTTGTGAATATGAATCCTCATATTTATAAAATTTGCACAAAACTAATCAAGTCCTGTCAATCAACCAAAAAGTGTAATAAAAAGATACACAATAGGAAAAGAAATTATTGCGCTGTCAAAGCGGTCAAGAAATCCACCATGACCCGGCATAATTGTTCCTGAATCCTTTACCCCGGTACTTCTTTTCAACATTGATTCAACGAGGTCTCCAAATGTGCCTGCAATTGATATAATAACTGCAATAATCATCCAATGATTTTTACTTATCACTCCAAGCCATGATGAAAGCAGCCATCCGAAAAATACAGCTAATATTAATCCTCCGAAAAATCCTTCCCATGTTTTCTTAGGTGAAATCCGCTCAAATAATTTGTGCCGTCCGAATGATATACCGGAAAGATAGGCTCCTGAATCATTTGCCCATATAAGCAGGAAAAATCCAATTACAATTCCCGGTGAGAAAACGATATTCTGATGCGTCAATATTGAATTTAACCCAGCCCGTGAAAAAGCAGCGAACGGGAACATTGAAAAAGGAACTGCGGTATACAAAACCGAAAAAAAGGTATGTGCAAGAGAATCAAAAGGTTTCTCCTGCTTCCTGTAAAGTTCTGCAACCATGATGATTAATGCCATTGGTATCAGAATCAGCAGGTAATTCATTGGAATGACGCCTGAAGCAACAAGTGTGGATATAACATAAACGGTAATTCCGGTAAATATGCCCGTCCACATCTGGGGTTTTACCCCTGTGTTCCTGATCATCAGATAATACTCATATTGAGTGCCGACAAGCATTACCAACCCGGTCAGAAAGAATGAAACAGGATGTAGCCAGAATCCTCCCATTACAAATAAGACGATCCAGGCTCCTGTTAATGTACGTCTGAAAAAATTATTCAAAACTTCAGATTATTATTCTTTACTTTTTGATTTTGACTTTTTAGAAGCCTTAAGCTGGGTTTTATCCTCCTTTGTACCTTCTTCCTTCTTTGATCCGGTTTTTGATTTAGCGCCAGATGATTTGCCTGATTTCTTTATTTTTTTATCATCTTTCACAACATCAGTATTCTCAACAATGGCTTTAGGCTTAAATTTAGCATCAGCTTCATGTTGTGCTTTAAGTAAATCAGCTTTTCTTTTACCGAATATCCTTTCAAGATCCTCGCTGAAAATAACCTCTTTCTCGAGCAGGAGTTCTGCAAGCTCAGTAAGACCTTTCATATTGTTCTTCAGGACTTCCTTTGCACGAACATACGACTCAGAAATAATCAGGTTAACTTCCTGATCAATAAGCTCAGCGGTTTTCTCACTATACGGTTTGGTAAATCCAAAATCGGACTGACCGGATGAATCATAGAAACTTATATTACCAACCTTTTCACTCATTCCGAAAAAGGCCACCATAGCATAGGCCTGTTTGGTAATTTTTTCAAGATCGCTTAGCGCTCCGGTTGATATTTTTCCGAAAACAAGTTCTTCAGAAGCTCTTCCTCCAAGGGCATAAGCCATCTCATCGAGTATTTGCTCACGTGTTGTAAGCTGCCTCTCTTCAGGAAGATACCATGCAGCTCCAAGAGCTCTTCCGCGAGGAATGATAGTAACCTTCAGAAGCGGGCTTGCATGCTCAAGAAGCCAGCTTACAGTAGCATGTCCTGCTTCATGATATGCTATTGTCTTTTTCTCAACCATCGAAATGATCTTTGTTTTCCTTTCGAGTCCGCCAACTATCCTGTCAACTGCATCGAGAAAATCCTGTTTCTCAACAACTGTTTTATTTTTTCTGGCAGCGATAAGGGCCGATTCATTACAGACATTTGCAATATCAGCTCCTGAGAAGCCCGGAGTCTGCTTGGCAAGAAATCCAAGGTCAAAGTCTTTTTCAAGCTTTATAGGACGAAGATGAACTTTAAATATAGCTTCCCTTTCGTTAAGATCGGGCAATTCAACATGTATCTGNCGGTCAAAACGGCCGGCACGCATAAGAGCCCTGTCGAGAATATCAGCACGGTTGGTGGCTGCAAGAATAATAACTCCCATATTTGTTCCAAAACCATCCATCTCTGTAAGAAGCTGGTTAAGAGTATTTTCCCTCTCATCGTTCGATCCGAAGTTAGCATTGCGTCCTCGTGCTCTTCCAACGGCATCAATCTCATCAATAAAAACAATACATGGGGCTTTTTCTTTTGCCTGTTTAAACAGATCACGAACCCTTGAAGCACCGACACCTACAAACATTTCAACAAAATCAGATCCTGAAATTGAGAAGAAAGGTACGTTAGCCTCGCCGGCAACTGCTTTGGCAAGCATTGTCTTTCCTGTTCCGGGAGGTCCTATGAGAAGAGCGCCTTTTGGAATTTTGCCTCCAAGCTGAGTATACTTTTTAGGATTCTTAAGAAAATCAACAATCTCCATTACTTCAGTCTTTGCCTCTTCAAGCCCTGCCACATCATTGAAGTTGAGCTTTACATTAGTATCCTTATCGAAGATCTGTGCCCGTGATTTTCCTACGCTGAAGATACCTCCGGCCCCACCGGCTCCACCACCTGACATACGTTTCATCAGGAACAACCACAGAATAATAAGTAATGCAGGAAACAGAAGCCACGACAGAATATCAGCCAGATAATTCTTACGGTCAACATTATCAATATCAATGTATTTTGTATAGCCGGCAGCATCCTGTTCCTTTTCTATGAAAGGTTCAAAACTGCTGATATCNCCTATATTATAGGTAAAGTTAGCTTTTGGTACAGACATTCCGAAACCTGTTCCGGGTTTTGGAAGCTTAGGATATCTCCCTGATTCAAGTGCTTCTTTTGTAAGGTATATCTCAGCCTGACTTTTATTAACCACAACAATTCTGTCTATGTCATGTTTTGCAATCATCTCCTTGATCTCGTTCTTGGTGGTTTTCTGAATCGTTTTTCCACCATAGAAAAACTGCAAGAGAATTAATGAGACGGCCAAAACTGCAAAAATCCAATTGGAATTAAAGCGTGGTTTAATGCTTTTATCAGATTTTTTATCAGTTCCCTGATTGTTATTATTTGAATCGTCTGCCATATATATTTAACTTACTGTAATTTATCTTCCATTTTTTCAATCAACGCATCAGCCCAGAGCGACTCAAGGCTGTAGAAATTTCTGTACTCCTCGAGAAATACATGAACTATTACATTACCATAATCAAGAAGTACCCAGAAACAATTGTCGAGTCCTTCAACATGTAATGGCTTTTCGAGTGCTTCTTTTCGTACCGTATCATCTACTGAATCACAGATAGCGCTGACCTGCGTTCCGGAAGAGGCATGGCATATAATAAAATAATCTGTTATCCTGTTCTCAAGCTTTCTTAAGTCAATTTTCAGAACATTTTGTCCTTTTTTTTCAAATATCCCTTTTATAACACTATTTAAAAGTACTTCAACTCCGTCTGATTTTTTCTTCATCAATATTTATCAATTTGATATTAAGTCGCAAAAGTACCACTTTTATCTGTACTTTTGTTACTGTTAACCCCCTTTGCAATTTCGATGCCAATCTTGACTTCAGACAGGAAACGACGAAAGAAACATATTACAGGAAAGATAACTTTCTGCTAACCATGATAATAGGCTCAAAATTAATCTATTTTGAAAGTCTGCCATCAACAAACAATCATGCGGTTCAGCTTTTGAAAACTTCTGAGCCTGCTGAAGGGACAATCATTTATACTGATTATCAGTCGTTGGGGAAAGGACAACCAGGAAACAAATGGGAAAGCGAGAAAGGTAAGAATCTGTTAATGAGCATAATACTTTATCCATCATTTATAAATTCCGACAAACAGTTCCTGATTTCCATGGCTCTCTCCCTGGGAATTTGTGATTTCCTGAGGAGATATATTACATCATGTTCAATAAAATGGCCCAATGACATTTATGTAAACAATGACAAAATAGCAGGTATCCTGATTGAAAACTCAATTATTGACGAAAACATTGAAAGCACTGTTGCAGGAATTGGTCTAAATATTAATCAGGTAGATTTTTTAACTGATGCTCCCAATCCGGTGTCATTAAGTATGTTAGCCGGATCAGGTTATCAGTTATCAGAATGTTTTAATCAACTGTCTGCTGATCTGGATAAGAGATATAAACAACTCATATCAGGAGACTTTGCCGGCATTACAGGTGAATACATTTCCCGGCTCTATCGTCTGAACGAATGGTGCATGTACTGTGACAAATCAGGCAATTATACCGGACGGATAGTTTCCGTTTCAGATATTGGAAGATTGCAGATTGAAAAAAAGTCAGGTAAGATCTCAGAATATTCGTTTAAAGAGATTGATTTTATCCTCTGATATCTTTCCAGTCTCCGAATTTTTCCATTTTACTTACTAGCATCTCGAGGAACTGTTCAATTGGTTTTGCTGCCATCATTTTCATCATTGGATTTAAATCCGCACATAGGAGAATTTTTACTTCGGCGGTATTTTTATCATTACCCGATATATTAAGTACTAATGAAAAGTCATTTTTATTAAGTGCATCACCATTATAAACTATCCTGTTGTATTTCACTTTTTCAGCCAGCACCAAACTTACCATGCCAATCATTGCGACTGAAAAACTGCATGCCTCTTTTTCAGCTTTCCAGTTGGTCACAGTTCCCTGAAGGACAAACCTTTCAAAGTTTCTCAAGTCGGTAACAAATGCAAAAACGTCTTCGGCGCAGGAGGTTACAATACCCGACCGGCTTTCAAAATTGGATATATCAGCCATAATAAAATATTCTATTTCCGAAAACTAATTTTATACTGATCTAAGATGCTAATCCTCTCTACCTTCGTATCTTGCCTCTCCCCAACCCCTCCCCCAAGAGGGAGGGGCTTAACTGGTTGAAGTACTTTAGGTTACCCCCTTCTCTCCCGGGAGAAGGGGGCATAGGGGATGAGGCATCCTAATCATTTTACTCCCCAGCTTGCAGGGTCAACTCTCCATTTTGTCAACGTATCAACCTCTGTCTGACCAATATAACCGGTTTTAACAGCAGTCTCAACGAGAACAGTGTAATTGCTCAAAGTGTGCAGAGTGCATTTTTCGGTAGCAAATCCATCCAGGGCTTTTTTAAATTCATAAGTGAAGATTGCAACCATNCCAAGAACTTCACAGCCTGCTTCCTTCAGAGCTTTTACAGCGCTCAGNCTACTGCCCCCGGTTGATATCAGATCTTCAATTACAACCACCTTCTGACCTTTCTCATAATAACCTTCAATCTGATTGCCAAGACCATGTTCTTTGGCTCCCGACCTCACATATATAAATGGCAGTCCCAGCTTATCGGCTGTGAGTGCACCATGAGCTATCGCTCCTGTGGCAACTCCTGCTATCATTTCTGCGTCAGGGTATATTTTCCTGACCATATCTGCAAACGAATCCCTGATGTACGATCTCACCTCCGGAAATGAGAGGGTCTTACGGTTATCACAATAAATCGGGGATTTCCAGCCGGAGGCCCATGTAAATGGATTTGACGGTTGCAATTTAATTGCTTTAATTTGTAAAAGATATTCAGCTATTTGTTTTGCACTATTCTCCATAGAATATGTATAAAGTTCATTTTGAAAACAGATTCATTCTGATCAGCCCTGAACCTGACCGGTTACAAAAATATGACATATTCCATAAATTCTACGACACAAAAGAACTTTATCGGATAATAGCTGATTTCCAGGAAAATAAGAGCATCTCTTCAATCAATATATTCGGACCGGACATTAAGTATCTATGGAAACTCTTCAGAATATACTTTACTGAAGTCGGCGCAGCGGGCGGATTAGTCAGACATACATCCGGGAAGTACCTGTTCATTGAAAAGAAGGGAAGACTTGACCTTCCGAAAGGCCATATTGAACCTGGAGAAGAACCTGATGCATGTGCATTGCGGGAGGTAAGCGAAGAGTGTGGTATTTCCGGACACAAAATCGTTAAACCCATACTTCCAAGCTACCATACATATAGCTGGGAAGGAATTTCATACCTGAAGAAAACAAGCTGGTTTCTGATGAGTTATGATGGTGAAATGATTATGGATCCTCAACTTGAAGAGGGAATCACGAAAATCGAATGGCTGTTCCCCGATGAACTGAACAGGATTAAAACGACTGCATGGCTTTCTCTGATGGAACTGATCAACAGTTCAATTCTCAGAACGAAAATCTAATCCTCAACTCCCTTATAATCTTTAAGATTAATTGATGCCGGAACAAATTTGGAAGCATCACCTTTGCTTCTTATAATATCACGGACNATAGTGGAATTTATAAATGAGTGTTCAGGCACAGTCAGCAGGAAGACTGATTCTACACCCGGAGCCATTGATTGATTTACCTGCGCAATAGCCCTCTCAAATTCAAAATCAGCAGCTGTCCTTAGTCCACGGATAAGGTAACCTGCACCTCTTATTTTGCAAAAATCAACAGTAAGCCCTTCATAATGATCTACTTTCACCCTTGGTTCATTCTGAAAGATCTTTGCAATCATCTCTTTTCTTGTTGAAAGCGGGTAGAAACTTTTTTTCAATGCATTAGCTCCTACAGCAATGATTATCTCATCAAAGAGGCTGAGAGCTCTTAGAACAATAGCTTCATGGCCAACGGTGAAAGGATCAAAAGATCCCGGGAAAACTGCTATTTTTTTCATTCGAATGATATTTTTTTAGGATTACTGACTTTTTGCTTCAGCAATGCAAGATCGAGAACACTCATGATAGTGTCAACATAATGGAACTTTAAACCCCTGATATATATTTCTTTAATGTTTTCGACATCTTTTCTGTTCTCCTCCGAAACAATAATTTCCTTAATACTTGCCCGCTTTGCAGCGAGGATCTTTTCTTTAATCCCGCCTACCGGAAGAACCTTCCCACGCAATGTAATCTCACCTGTCATTGCAAGATATTTCTTTACTTTTCTCTGAGTAAAAGCTGATGCAATTGAGGTTGCCATTGTGATACCTGCGGAAGGTCCGTCTTTAGGAATTGCTCCTTCAGGAACATGGATATGTATATTCCATTTTTCAGAAAAATTATCAGGCAATTCAAGCAATTCTGCATTTGATTTAAGGTATTCGAGTGCAATTATTGCAGATTCTTTCATAACCTCTCCAAGATTTCCTGTTAGCGTCAGTTTTCCTGTACCCTTGCTGAGACTTGTTTCAACGAAAAGGATTTCGCCTCCTGCTGCAGTCCATGCAAGGCCTGTAACAACACCGGCCTGTTCATTCCCGGAATAAAGGTCGCGGGTATATTTTGGAGGACCAAGCATCTCACTCAGAACTGATTGCGATAGAGCNGGATNATACTTAGTCTCAGAGGCAATATTTTTTGCAGTGACTCTCACAATTTTAGCAAGCCTTTTATCAAGCTCCCTTACACCTGATTCCCGCGTATATTTTTCGATAAGTGTTTCCATTACCTTTTTATCAATGGTAACCTGGTCCTTATTTACTCCGTGATTTTCGAGTTGTTTCGGGAAAAGATGTCGTTTTGCAATCTCGAGTTTTTCCTCAACAAGGTAACCTGTGATTTCAATCATTTCCATTCTGTCTCTGAGAGCCGGACTTATTGTTGCAAGGTTATTTGCTGTTGCAATGAACAGTACCTTCGAAAGGTCATATTCCATCTCAAGAAAATTGTCGAAAAAGGTACTGTTCTGTTCAGGATCAAGGACTTCCAAAAGTGCAGATGAAGGATCTCCTCTGAAATCCTGCCCTACTTTATCGATCTCATCCAGAATGAAAACCGGATTGGACGAACCGGCTCTTTTGATATTCTGAACAATACGTCCGGGCATAGCACCAATATATGTTTTCCTATGACCTCTGATTTCTGCCTCATCATGCAAACCTCCTAGTGACATTCTGACATACTTTCTGTCAAGAGCTTTGGCAACAGACTTTCCAAGTGAGGTTTTTCCTACCCCGGGGGGACCATAAAGACAAAGAATAGGAGATTTCAGATCGCCTTTAAGTTTCAGGACAGCAAGATGTTCCAGNATACGTTCCTTGACCTCATCGAGTCCAAAGTGATCCCAGTCAAGAACACGCCGCGCATTATTCAGATCGAGGTTATCCTGGGTNTAGAAATTCCACGGCAGATCGAGAAGTGTCTGGATATAGTTTACCTGGACAGAATACTCAGCTGCCGCAGGATTGAGACGATGCAGTTTATCAAGTTCTTTNTCGAATACTTTCCTGACATCATCAGTCCAAAGCTTTGTTTCTGCTTTNNTCCGGTACTCTTCAACCTCTTTCTCAACCGGATTTCCGCCAAGCTCATTCTGAATAGTCTTCATTTGCTGATGGAGCAGGAATTCGCGTTGCTGCTGATCGAGATCACTTTTCACTTTCGACTGCAACTCATTTTTAAGTTCCAGGACCTGTATTTCCTGAACAAGGAATTCAAGAAGCATGAAACCTCTGTCGCGTAAGCTGTTCATTTCCAACAGCTTTTGCTTATCCTGAACCTTAATATCAGTATTTGAGCAGATAAAATTTATGAGGTATGTATTATTCTCAATATTCTTTATGGCAAAGGAGGCTTCCGGGCTTATGTTCGGATTAATCTTTATAATCTTGAGAGACAGATCCTTGAGAGATCCGACAATAGCATCAAAGTCCTTATTCAGTATTTCAGGTCGTACCTCAGGAATTGTTTTTACCCTTGCTATAAAATAGGGATCATCTGAAATCAGTTCATTCAGTATCATTCTCTTCCGTCCCTGAATGATCGCTGTAGTAGAACCGTCAGGCATTTCAAGAAGCTTAACTATCTGGCCGATAGTTCCGACAGTGTGAAGGTCCTTATACTCAGGATTCTCAATATCAGGATCTTTCTGTGCAACTGTACCAACTATCTTGTTATTGCGGTATGCATCTTTAATAAGCTGTATGGATTTCGGGCGTCCGATTGAAATCGGAAGGACCACACCCGGGAATAGCACAGTATTTCTAAGGGAAAGAATGGGAATACTATCCGGAACTTCAACATCATCAAGTTCCCCATCATCACCATCAGCTATAATTGGAATTATATCTCCATCTCCATCAAGAATATCCGGAAGTAATATCTCACTGACTGGTTTCCTGAATTTTCTTTCCATCTATTCTTTACTCCTTACTTTTAGCTTTAGTCTATTGCCTATCGATTAACCGGACATGTCAAAATTACATAATATTTTTACATCTGGTCAGAAACAGGGACAGACAATGATTGTGCCAAAGAATATTAAAAAAAAAATCCCGCCTGAGCGGGACTATATATATTAACCTGAACAGTTATTTCTTTTTAGTTACGCGATCCTTATAACGGGTGTTAAACTTATCAACCCTACCTGCGGTATCAACAAGTTTCATTTTACCTGTATAGAATGGATGTGATGTATTTGAAATCTCAAGCTTGATAAGAGGATATTCAGTTCCGTCTTCCCATTTAATATTTTCTTTTGATGGTGCAGTTGATTTACTCAGAAAGGCATGTCCATTTGACATATCCTGAAATACTACAAACCTGTAATTGCCCGGATGAATTCCTGTTTTCATTGCGATATATTTTTGTCTTTTAAAATCCTTATCAAATCTCCCATTTAGGGTTTGCAAAATTAATTAACATTATTTAAAATACAAAATGAATTGCAAAATTATTAATCCTATTGTTACTTATCATCATTAACATCCTGATCTACTGCCATTTCATCTTTATATCTTATAAATGGAAGCTTATCATTGATAAAGTACCTGTATGTAACATGTGTTTTAGCCTTCCGGGCACCAATAGCTTCATAAATCGCGATCATTTTNGGATTGAAATCACCAACCCATGAGAGTTCAAGCTCACGGAACCATGGTTTCTTTTTGAACACATTATAAAGTTGGAGGAAGATTGCCGATTCAACTCCACTGTTTTGATACATTGGATGAACACCGCCTACAACTGCCCTCATCCGCGTCATTTTGTGGGTAATCTTATAGTAAGCAAATTTAATAATATTAAAGAGATGAAGCTTTCCGTTAAGATGTTTAAGTATCTGATTCAGATCAGGAAGGAGTATAAAGAAAGCAATTGGTTTATCGTTGTAGTAGGCAAACCAGATAAGTTCTTCATCGAGGATCGCTTTCGCTTTCTTTAGCGATTCATAAAGAAATGCCGGATCGAGAGGGGTGAAATCCTCTTTGAATACTGACCAGGTCGAATTATATATCTCAGCGATGTCTTTAACATATTTTTCACTGTTTCTGATCTTNAAATGTTCAAATGTATAACCCTGTCGCTTAGATAGCCATGCAGCAATCTTCATTATCCTATCAGGGAACTGAACGATTTCGTTGTTCTCTCCCCTCACATCCCTGTGATAGGAATACTGTTCAAAATAATTTCTGAAACCATATTGTTCGAAGAAAGCCCTGTAATACTTCTTATTATATGGCATTCCGATTCCCTGTTGCATGAATCCATCGACCAGAAGTCCCCAGTTATTATCATTCTCCCCGAAGTTAACAGGACCATCCATTGCCTGCATTCCACGTTCAGAAAGCCATTCCCTGGCAGTATCGAACAAAGTAAAAGCCGCTTGTATGTCATCTGTTACTTCAAAATAACCTATTCCTCCGGTTGGCTGTTTATTGGCAGCTGATCTTACGCGATCAATAAATGCAGCAATCCTTCCGATTGTATTGTTATTATTGTCTTTAAGTATCCAGCGGATTGCCTCACCATGATTAAAAGTGTGATTTTCCGACGGACAAAAAACTGATTCAACTCCATTGTCGAGCGGGCAGATCCAAAACTGATCGCCTTTGTACAATCTTTTAGGAAAATTTACAAATTCCTTTTTATCACGGGAAGTTATTACCTCAACTACCTTCATTTTGTTTCTGTCCTGAATGCCGGGCCTTAGATAATCACCCTGTCACCTGTTCTTATTTCCGATGCAAATATAATCAGATTTTTATATCATAAAGCCGGGAGTCGGAAGTCCGAAGCCTGAAGTCGTAAGTCAAAAGTTATGGAACAGAAGAAAAATTAAGTTTTTCATACCAGATATCTGAAGCCTGACGCCTGATGCCTCATTAATAATTACCAATTATCCTGTGGTCGATCAGAATAAACACTATTGCTATAAGTGCAGAATAAAAAGCATAAAGTTTAACAGGAATATATTCAGAGGGTTTAATTTTCATTTTAAACCACAGGTATCCAACAAGAAAAGCCTTGCTTAAAAGATATACGATGAATGTTGAAAGGGCTACTCCGACCAGACCATAACCCCACTTAATCATAAGAAGGCTCAAAGGAATATTTACAGCAATTTCAAGTATTGCAGCAAAAAGAGTAATCTGAGTTTTTTTCCTTCCGACTATAATTGTCTGAGGAAAAACAAGCCGGGGAATGATGAGAAGTGAGTAGATAAGGAAAACGTCGGCACTCCTGTAAAATTCAGAGTTAAACATACGTGGATAAATCCACCTCGCAAATAGCATCATCAGGATTGCCGAAGGAAAAAGAAAATGCATAAGCTTTTTCGATTTAACCCTTATTTTTGCAAGGGATTCTTTCATTCTCTCCCTTGTTGAAAATTCAGGCAGCATTGCATTGCTTAATCCGTTTGCCAGCATAAGCACAAGTGGAAACTCCTTTGCCCCATACCGGAACAACGCAAACTTTGCCGGATCGCGGAAAACAGCCGATATTATTACACCATCGGTATATTGTGCTGATCCACTGATAAGTGTTGTCAATATTAAAGGAGTTCCCAGGTATAGATGTTCTTTCATGAACTCATACGATACTCTAATTTCAGTGTACCGGCGTAACAGGATTATCAGCCATACCCACCTGACAACAGTTATTGCAAGTAATCCATAGATTGACCAGATAATGTCTTTCCCGAGAATTAACGGAAGAACAATAAAGATCAGCTGCGCAGTGAATGTATAAGCTCCATATTGAAAAATCCTGTAAGCCCTGTTATTAAGAAGATAAATATACTCAATGATCTGAACCGGACTGTTCAGAAGAATATAGAGCAACAAGAGATTAATATAAGGGATGTTACCTGATAAATGAAATACTGAAAAATTATTTTTTAATGAATGACCGAGAACAAAGAACAGAATGCTGAAGAAACACAGCAGAAGAAATGCATTAAATATCTCGGGTGATTTGGCACTGCCATTATCACCCATTTTCCTGAAAGTCTTGTTCCTGTGATAAAGAGGAAGCAGAGACTGGATAATTCCTGTAACCCAGAAAAAAGTCATCAGTCCTGAAATAAACATGAACATTTCCCACTGTCCTATATCGGCACGTGTAAGATGACTCTTGGTTAAAACTATGCTGATTATGAGAAAGATAACCGGNTTCATCAACTGATAAAGCTGAAGACCTGATATATTATCTAATAATTTTAGTCTTTTCAATTCCGGAAAACACTTAATTTATTCCACCAGATAACTTCATATTGATCTGAAAATTGCCCATAAAGGTTCATATTTTTATGAACCATCAAAGATAATAATTGACATGAGTTGGAGAAAAGAAAATTAAAATTTTGTGGAATAGAATTTTTGACCTTATTTTGCACTCCAGAAACGGTGGATGTAGTTCAGTCGGTTAGAACGTCGGATTGTGGTTCCGAAGGTCGTGGGTTCGAGCCCCATCTTCCACCCCA
>JGI20214J51650_10001050_pt1 | contig 17492 bp, 14 predicted proteins | sample WetSurMetagenome_FD_51650 | JGI IMG/M metagenome (IMG submission 51650) | reverse complement strand
AGGAACGATTGAGACGAGCGTGATTTTTATCAGGGTACCGGTGGCGTTACCAGGTAACGGATATGAGAGAGTTTTGGTTCGTTTAAAATCGTCTTTTTTTCCATTCGTGCTCTGTTGAAATCCCTCGTCCACGGTGATCCGGTTGGTCCGATGCGGTAATTATGAGGCTTACCCCCACTCCCCCCCAAAGGGGGAGGCAGCCCAGGGGGCAATCCTTCCCCCCCGGAATCTTTCGCGAGAACAGCCGGGTTGTTAACCTACATTTTTATAAAATTTTTACAGACCCGGTGTCTTTTTGTCTCATCGGAAAATCCGATGAACGCCGCCGCCTCCGAAAGGATGTCCCCCTGGCAGTTCCGGGCAGTTGTAAAAAAAAGAACCGCCAGAAAGGAATCGGGTTTCCCCCGCCGTGCTTGTGGTGAGGCCCTGAAGCCGGGGAGGCTCGTTCCCGGTTATTTACCGGAATTCACTCAAAAGCTTGTTTTACGGTTGAGGATTTTAAAAACGGATGCATTGTGGAAATTATTTTCTCGTGAAAGAATGCCCCCCCTCTTGTGCCGCCGGTCCCCCTTGGGGGACGGGGCACATTGGGATGACCAGAGTTGAATAACAGGTATTACGTTGTTATCACAATTTTGGGGGTGCCATCAGCGGCGGGGGCGAATGCCCCCAAGAGCGGCAGCGATTCTGTTATGTTCTCCATTTGCAAAAATCGAGAGAAAAAGAACGGAATTCGCTTACTCTTCCGGCTTCTTCGCAAACTTCTTCCAGACCTGTTCGCGGTAGACCGGCCCGGAATTATAGGTACAGAATGGAATCAGTTTCCCGTCGGGTGTTGCATAATGGATGCAGCACCGGCTGACCCTGTCAAGGTCGTAGTTGTACCGGTCCATGAAATGCATGGTCCCGATGAAGAGGGCATTCCAGTGGAACTCCCGCAGGGCCTCGAAGTTCTGCCCAATCAGGGTCTTGCCGATGATCTTCCAGAACTCTGCGGTGTTGCCCTGTTCTCCTTCCCTGACAGAATCGTGCATCCTCTTGACGCCCTCAAGGAGTGCCTTGTATTTGTTGATCGTACCGCCCTTTTTCAGGGTGTCAGCCATCTTTTCAATGGATTCAAAGAAACTGTCGACGTTCACCATGCGGTTAACGGGGACGATCCCTTCGTCCTGCACGAACACGTAGGTTGCTGCGCCGCAGTGCTGGTGGGCCGTGAACCTTACCTGCGGTTTGCCGGTATATGCTTCGACAAGATCGGAGAACGGCAGGACACAGGGCACCGGATAAAAATCATCTTTTTTGAGGACCCCCGCCATCTGGGCCTCGATCTTTTCCAGGACTTCAGGAATGGTGATCCGCGATTTTTTAAGGTCATCATCGCTTGCTGCCCCGGTGAAGGCTACCGGCTGGAAGTTGACCCCGCGGATAACCGAGATGTTGTTCGCAGCAAACTGGATGATCTCCCCCAGCTCGTGGTCATTGCGTCCCCGGATCACCGTGGGTACAAGGACGACACCAAGACGAACGGCTTTGAGGTTTTCCACTGCTTTCAGGTGCATCTTCAGGAACGGGTTCGTTTCGTGGGATATGCCGTCGAAATGGAGGTAGACCGTATTGAGCCCGGCGTCCTTGAGCACCTGGGCATAACCCTCATCCTTCGCGAGTTTTATCCCGTTGGAAGCGATCTGGACCTGGGGGAATCCCAGCTCTTTTGCCGCCCTGATGATCGCCGGCAGGTCCTCCCTCATCGTGGGTTCTCCACCGGAGAACTGTACCGCCGGGGTCGGGATCGGCTTTTCCGACCGCAGGAGTTTCAGCATACCGATGACTTCGTCAAAACCGGGTTCATAAATGAACCCGCATGCCCGGGCATTGGCAAAGCAGAAGTCGCAGTCCAGGTTGCACCGGTTGGTGAGATCGATATTTGCCAGAAGTGTCTGGGAATGGTGGTTGTTGCACAACCCGCAGGCGGTCGGGCAGCTGCCGGGAGGGGCCGTGGTCTGGGGATTTTCAATGCCTCCCCCCACGGCGTTATATTTGTCAAAGCGGTGGTACAGGACAGGGTCTGACCAGTAGATATTCCGGAAATCCCCATGCCGGGCACACGTGCGTTTCAGCCAGATCTTTCCCTCTTCCTCGACAATATCCGCATCGATGACGGAATTACAGGTAGGGCAAAGACTGCGGGTCTTTTTTATCAGCATTGGTTTCCATCCCTTCGTTATAAAAAAATTAGATCGGAGTAACCTTAATGTTTGTAACTGCTCTTTATTACAGGTATTGGAGTGCTACATTATTAGTTTTGAGTTCGTCATAATACCATTGCTTTCAGCGCTCTGGATCATGCTTCCTGCCTATATTCCGAACCCTGTCGCGGCGCTTTGTGGCGGGGGTACGCCGGTTGATCTCGGGAAGACATGGTCTGACGGCCGGCGCGTTTTCGGCGATGGAAAAACCTACCGCGGACTCATCGCGGGCATCCTCGCCGGGATTGGTTCCGGCCTGATCCTGATCTGGCTCTCCGATACGTATCTTCTTACCAGCCTGCCGAAACATACGGTCCTCTCCGTTGTCCTGCTTGCCTGCGGGGCTCTTCTCGGTGACCTGGTAAAGAGTTTTTTCAAACGGAGGTTCGGGCGGGAGCGGGGGGCCAAATGGCCGGTTGCAGACCAGTATGATCTTGTAGCAGGGGCGTTCCTCCTCCTGCTGGTATTCGATCTTTCCTGGCTTACAGCAACCATTACCATCCCGGTCCTCCTCGTCATTCTTATCCTGACGCCGGTCCTTCACCGGGCTGTGAACATCATCGGGTACCTGTTCAGGATCAAGGAGGTTCCATGGTGAATACAACTCTTAAGGAATTGCTGGTCCGGTACAAAGCCGTAGAATTTGGTGATTTCACGCTCGCTTCGGGAGCCAGGAGCACCTATTATGTGGACGTCAAGTCGGCCGTTACTCATCCGGAGCTTTTGTCGGCCATTGCATCGGAAGTAGCCCGGTCGTATGATTTTGATGTTATTGCCGGTGTTGCTGTAGGAGGTGTTCCCCTCGCGGTCGCCGTCGCGCTTGCCGGTAAAAAACCGTACGCGATCATCCGGTCATCAGAGAAGGGTCACGGCAAAAAAGACCTCATCATCGGAGAAGTCCGGGGTAAAAACGTGCTGCTGATCGAAGATGTTACAACTTCGGGCGGCTCTGCCCTTTACGGGATCGAAACCCTGCGGGCTGCCGGGGCACAGGCAGATCGGGTTGTTACAATCGTCGACAGGGAACAGGGGGCAGAAGAACTGCTCAAAGGCCATGGTATCAGGATCCTCCCGCTGGTGAACGTGAGCGAGCTCCTGCAAAAGTAAGGAATTTTTATTCCGGGCGTGCAATTCATGGATATGAACATACTCGTTGTGGGGGGGGGAGGACGGGAGCATGCCATGGTGTCCGCCCTCGCACGCAACAAGAACACTGAGATCGTTTCCGCGATGGGCAGGCGGAACCCCGGCATCGATGCACTGGCAAAAAAGGTCCTTCTGTGCAGGGAGACTGACGTACCCAGGATCGTTGCCTTTGCAAAGGAGAGCGGAGCAGAGTATGCTTTCATCGGCCCCGAGGCTCCGCTCGAAGCAGGTGTTGTGGACGCCCTTGAGTCAGCCGGCATATCCTGTGTAGGACCAACGAAAGGTGCTGCCCGTCTTGAGACCGATAAGGCATTCTGCCGGCAGCTGATGGACCAGTACGATCTCGCCGGGCGGCCGATGTACCGCGTATTCCACTCGACNGCCGAAGCCATCGGTTTCATCAGGGAATACGAGGGCGATCTCGTGGTAAAACCAATCGGCCTAACGGGCGGGAAAGGCGTCCGCATAATGGGAGAGCAGGTCGACCGGACCGGCGCGATCGACTATGTCAAATCCCTTAAGGGTGAGGCTGTCCTTGAGGAGCGGCTGCTGGGTGAGGAGTTTACCCTCCAGGCCTTTGTCGATGGCACCAGCCTTGTCCCCATGCCCCTCGTCCAGGACCATAAGCGGGCATTCGAGGGCGATGCCGGCCCCAACACCGGGGGAATGGGATCGTATTCGATGCCAGACCACATGCTCCCGTTCGTTTCACGCCGCGATTATACGGCAGCTCTCGACATTATGAAGTCCGTAGTCGCCGTTATGGAACGGACGGGCAATCCCTATAAAGGGATTCTTTACGGGCAGTTCATGAACACCGCAGACGGCCCCAAGGTCATCGAGTTCAATGCCCGTTTCGGCGACCCGGAGGCGATGAACGTCCTCTCGCTGCTGGTATCGGATCTTACCGAGATAGTCTGCCGGATTGCTGAAGGATCGCTGGGGTCGTTCCCGGTAACGTTCGACAACCAGGCATCGGTCTGCAAATACCTTGTGCCGGAAGGATATCCTGACTCCCCGCATGCCGGTGATGTCATTACCCTCCGGAAGAATCCCCGGGCGCTGTTGTACTATGCCAACGTGGAGCAGAGAGACGGATCCCTGGTGACACTGACCTCGCGGTCCCTCGCGTACGTGGGGATAGGGCCGACGCTGGAAGAAGCGGAGCGGGACGCCGAGGAAGCGGCTTCATCCGTGCAGGGAGCAGTCAGGCACCGGGCTGATGTCGGTACCCGGGAGCTCCTCGGGCGAAGGATTGCACACATGCAGGAGTTACGATGAAGAAAGATTTTATCTCTATTCTCGATATCAGCCAGGCCGAGCTCGAAGGGATCATCGCCGAAGCCGTGGAGCTGAAGAGGCAGAAAAAGGCAGGGATCCCCCACCTTATGCTTGCCGGAAAGACCCTCGCGATGATCTTTGAGAAAGCCTCAACCCGCACCCATATTTCGTTCGAGGTGGGGATGAACGAGCTCGGCGGCCACGCCCTTTTCCTGAATGCCCGGGACATGCAGATCTGGCGCGGGGAAGAGATCCGGGACACGGCCCGTGCCGCCTCCCGGTATGTGTCCGGGATCATGATCCGTGCGTACAAGCACAGCACCATCGAGGAGTTCGCAAAGTATGCCACAATCCCGGTCATCAACGGGCTCTCCGATCTGGAACACCCCTGCCAGCTGCTGGCGGACATCATGACGATGAAGGAGCATTTTGGCTCGACCAGGGGACTGAACGTCGCCTGGGTCGGTGATGGCAACAATGTCTGCAACTCCCTCATCTTATCGACCGTCCTGACCGGTTTCGATGTTACTGTTGCAACACCGGAAGGGTACGAACCTGAGGATGCGATCGTGAAGAAGGCCCGCTCGCTTGGCGGCAACGTGACTCTCGTGAGAAAACCTGAAGCTGCAGTGAAGGATGCGGATGTCATCGTCACCGACACCTGGATCTCCATGGGGGATGACCAGGAGAAGGATACCCGCCTGAAGGTATTCAAGAACTATACGGTTGATGCGGCCCTGATGCGGCAGGCTTCGCCGGGAGCACGCGTGCTACACTGCCTCCCCGCCCACCGGGGCCAGGAGATAGCTGATGAGGTCATGGAAGGCGGCCAGAGCCTTGTCTGGGATGAAGCGGAGAACCGGCTCCATGCCCAGAAGGCGCTGATGGTGCGGCTGCTGAAGAGTAAGTGATATGGCAACCATCGACGGCAATCACTTTTTTTAAGCTGATTTTAAATTTCCCCACCTTTATTCCAGGAACCTCCCACAAAAATCATAAATAATTTTTGAGAGTTCCCCGCCTCAGGGCCTCTCCGAGGCACAGCGGGGCAAGTCCTGTGTATTGGCGTAACGCGGAGAGAATCATGGGGAGGTCACCGATTTCGAGATTTTAGCACGAAATATTTTCTAATTTTATTTCGGAGTACCGCACAGAATTATATACCCATCATCTTTCAAGGGGATAATTTTTCCAACACTACTTACTTTAATTTCAGGGATTTCCTTTTCCCATTCCTGAGTCATCATTGAGTTCAACTTAACGACATGCAGCTTACTATCGGTAACATTCTTGATAATATTTCCATAATATTGATTCCCCTCTCCCTTAAAACCTGCAAATAAATACCCCTCGTCCGGTGCGGGAATAATCGGTACACTATAGTTTGGCAGGATAACGGATCGTTTTACATGACCATTACGGTCCATGAACCCCGCAGTGTTTGTATTGTTCAGATAGGTAACGATTGGATAGCCTCCATTATAATTCGGTTTAATACCGGTAAAATTGTGATAAAAAATAACAGACTCATCTGAAGTAGTATGAGTTATTCCGGAAGAAAACCATCCATCCGGGCTGAGTAATGAATAATTAATAATAATCCCGTTCTTATCCAGTTGGGCGATGTAGAGAGGATCCTTCACTTCTTGCTTATGCCTGCTATCGAACGAAACTAAGAATCCCAAATCATCAGGTAATTCAATAATTGATTGTGCATTATCAAGCTCACGGGCCTGAACGGAATGTTCCCATACGCGAAATCCCCGGCTATCCAGTTTCTTGACCGTTGGCATGGATGAATTTCCAAAATAGTCCCCAACGATGAGAAAACCACCATCCTTCGTCTGAATAAATGATTCATCAGGGTAAATTATTCCTGCTCCCCGGTCCCACAATACATTGCCCTCGGCAGTGAACAAACAAACTCCACCCCTTGCTGCAGCAAAGGCAAATCCATCATCTGATGTGCTGATCAAACCTTGATTCAGACATTGGATGTCAGGGGATACCGGCATAGATTGTTCCCAGATTTGATCCCCATTTTTTGAAAGCCGGATAATTTTGTCAGGAACATGTTCTGGCCGGTGAGTCACAACTGTATAAGTGATGATATAACTTCCATCAGCGGTCTCGACCATTTCCTTAATCGCCTTGTCTTCAAAGATTTTCGACCAGCCAACAGATCCATCAGGATGCAATTTTATCAGGACAATGTTATATTCAGGCGGGACGTAGTCGCACCCTGCCACCATCACCACCGCCACAATTATCAGCGCCAGGGCAAGTGCAATACGGAAGCGGGTCATGGAGCTGGGATTGGTCATGGAAAATACCTTGAACCAAAAGTCAATCCGATCAGGTAAATATATTGTGAAATATTTTCTGCTCCGGAAATTGATCCGCCGCGGGGGCGTCCTTTTTGGGGGCGGCGGAGTTCATCCTGATCACTGTGGATCGCTCTCTCTCACAAAATCAGAAAATTTCAGAAAAAAGAAAAATCAAAAGATCCCGGGCTTATTCCCCGATGAATGCCTTAAGCTCGCTGAGCATGTATTTTTCGACTTCTTTGATCACATCAAGTTTTCCCCGGAATGCGAGCAGCTCCCGTTCCTCACCTTCTATGTTGGCGATCTTGATCTTCTCCTTGCGCTCTACGACCTTTACCTTGAACTTTTTAGGGATCTCGATGATGAGTTTCCGGGGCACCCCGGGCGGGATGAGGACATCGTAGAGTTGTTCTTCCGGAGCAGTTTCTTCAGCCATGATGATCAGTCTCACTTTCCTATTTTGATCCGCCGGCTCATAATACATGGGCCCCCGCGGACGCCGCCGATCGGATTTTTGGGCTTCCCAAGCGAGTTCATGCACCGCCCCATGAGCGCCGCGCCCCGGGCGAGCCCGTCATCCACAAAAACCAGGTGATCCACGGGGTCGTCAAAGAGGTTGCGTTCCGTTATCCCTTCAAGAATATAGTCGGGTTTCCTTCCCGAGATCGCTGCCCTGCCGGTAAACCCGATCGAAGAGTTCTTCAGGATAAGGCCCTCTTCGCTGGCCACATCGATCAGGCGCAACGCCATCCTGGCACAGACCCGGTCCACAACTTCGTTCAGGGTTGCGAGGTTGTAATTCTTGTGGATCTCTGCCCCGATCTCGAGCAGTTTGGGAAGGTCGCTGCTGTTCACCCCGCAGTCACACCCGATCATGGATATGCCGGACTCGAGGGCCAGCTTTGCATTGACCGGCACCCGCCCGAAGCGGTCGCGTTCGGCGGGAACGATGCGGATATCGATATGTTCATGGCACCGCCGGACGAGATCATCGATGACCTTGCGGTTCCCTCCGCCAAACAACCCCCCGCTGACACTGTGCTCGCCGAAAATATCGAGGGCCGTGCCGGTCCGGGCCTGGACGAGGCCGGTCCCCCTTACGATCGCATCGGGGATGGCGCCGGCAAGCCCGCAGAAGTTCCCGACCGTCTTTGCAAACGGGTTGAGGGCATCCGGGGCGACATCGCTCGTGATCCTGCCATCGAGGGTTGTTCCGAAATCCACGGAGACGCAGGGGTTCCGGAAGTCGACCGGTGTCCACTTGGCACCTTCCTTGATTCCGGCCATCGCGAGCTCCCCTTCCATCTCGTTTGCCACCATCTCGACGCCGGTCGATCCCACCGGGGGTATCACCCCTGCCACTGCCCCGACAAAGACGACCTTGTCGGCAAAACTGAAGGGCTGGAGTTTCTGGGGCTGGTTTTCCTTGGACATCGGGGGTGTCATCTTCCGCGGCGGTACTCCGGCAATAAGACAACCGTTGGCAAGGGCAACGACAAAATCACCAATCTGGTCCGGCGATTCCATCTCTGCAACGACACCGGTACTCCGCACAACAAAATCCAGTTCTTTGAGGATGTCGAGATGCGCCTCTTTATGACACTGGATAAGGGTATCCCGCACGAGTTCAGTGACTGCCTCCCGGGTCAGCTCTGTCCCGTCAAGTGTTGCGCCGAAAATGGTCTCCCCCGCTTTCGGCGGACGGATGTCCCTGCTCATGCTGACCGTCTTATTGATGACATAGGACATGCCGGTCTCAAGGCTGACGCCGGTAAGGATGCACTTTGTTGTCGTATTTCCCATCTCTACAGAAGCGACTATAAAATACGGTTTGTTCTTGTATTCAGGAAACTGCATCCCGGGGCCATGGGAAATTGACGGGGGCGGCGGACTTTCCACGATATGGGGTTTGGGTTTTATGAAGCGGGAAAAAAAGCTGGCGCACATATAAACCCGTTCTTCATCGGTCTACCTTATAATTTTCTATATTCCCCCCATACCGCATCCGGGTTTACCTGCACAAAAACGGTTCATGCAATAATCCTCTGAGGGTGAAATCCTATTGCAGCCTCCCTGATGAGGTGCCAATATCAGGTTAAGCAGATCGGGGGACGGTCACCGCCGCTCGTGCACCCCCCGCATTGCGATGGTGGCGTCTTGCCTTAACCAACTGCGTTCTATCACACGGTGCCCCGTCCCCCATGAGGGAGACTGGTGGCCGGGGAGCGGAGTTTTTTTAGAAAAAAAATGTTTTTTAGCAGAGCCATTATTTCTTTTTCTTCTGCATCTGCCGGACCATGCGGGCCTGGATGCCGAAGTAATGAGAGACACCGATTGCATGGCACTGGTCAATCGAATCACTGTCGAATGATACCATGTCGCTGGAATAGATCGCATCCGGCGAACTCCGCCCCATGACACGGACGCTTCCCTTGAAGAGCTCGAGGTCAACCGTGCCGTTTACCCGCTTCTGGGTGGTATCGATAAACGCATTCAGCGCCTGGTAGAGCGGTTCATAGACGAGACCCTTGTAGGCAAGTTCTGACCATTTGTCGTCCACCATTCTCTTGAAGACCAGTTCCTGCCGGGTGAGGACCAGGCCCTCAAGGTCACGGTGGGCAGTGAGAATGACCGTGGCCGCAGGGTGCTCATAATTTTCCCGTGCCTTAAGCCCGAGAATACGGTCCTCGATCATATCATTCCGCCCGATACCATGGCTGCCTGCCATCCCATTCAGCTTCTGGACCAGTTCATAGCCGGGGAATTTCTTTCCGTTCAGGGCTACCGGAATCCCTTCCCTGAATTCGATCGTGAGTTTCTGGGGTTTATCCGGCGCTTTTTCCGGGGAGACGGTCCAGAGATAAATCTCTTCAGGGGGATGGTACGCGGGGTCTTCCAGGTTCCCGCCCTCAATGGACCTGCTCCAGCAGTTCTCGTCCATGCTCCAGGGCTTGTCCTTTTTGACCGGGACCGGTATCTTGTGCTTCTTTGCGTAATCGATCTCCCAGTCCCGGGTGAGATTCAGCTCGCGAATCGGTGCCACGACTTCGAGCCCTGCACCACGGATGATAACATCGAATCGCAGCTGGTCATTCCCTTTTCCCGTGCATCCGTGACCGATTGCCGATGCCCCTTCTTTTTTTGCGATCTTCACGACTTCTTCTGCGATCAGCGGGCGTGCAAGGGATGTCCCCATCGGGTAGCCCTCATAGGACCCGTTTGCCTTTATTGCCGGAAAAATGTGCTCCCTGACAAACGTTTCCCGTGCATCGATCGTATAATGTTTGTCGGCGAATTTTTTTCCTTTCCGGGTTGCGACATCGATCTCTTCATCCCGCTGGCCGACATTCACCGCGACGGTCACGACGCGGTCGTAATCATAGCGTTCTTTTAAGAGCGGTATGCAGATGGACGTGTCGAGCCCTCCGGAGTAAGCCAGAATAATTGTACCTTTTCCCATTATTTCCTCTCCACGAATGGTAACGGTATACCGGTAGGTGGTACCAGCATATATTTTCAGGGGCACCTGACAGGGGAATAATCGGAACTGCGATCCAGGATTAAAAGCACCCCGGAAGGATGGACAAGCAAGAAAAAAGGGTTGTTCAGGGAATCCTGAACGATTATTGCATACCGGGTCTACTTGGTGACGATGATCTTGCCGATCATTTCCTGCTGGAAGACCGTCTTGAAGTCGTAGGCTCCAACCTTGTCAAAGGTAATGGAAAGCGGAGTCCCGTAGGGGATGGTGATCGTGCTCATGCCGCCAAAGTACTTCCCGGTCTGGACATCGATTGCGACGATACCGTGGGGTTTGAAGGGATCATTGTTGACGAAGACAACCTTGCCGCCCACCGGTATGTACACGGTCGTACCCGGGGTAATTGTCAGGTCCGGGTTAAAGGTAATGGTCTTTGACGGCTGGGGGGTCGGTGTTGGTGTCGGCGTAGCGCTCGGGGTCTGGTTCACAACAACGATGGTAGCTTCTGTGGTCGGGACTGCGGTCGGGACAATGGTGGTCGGGACTGCGGTCGGGACTTCAGTCGGTGTTGGTGTGGCCACGGGTGCTGCAGGCTGGGATGTGCATCCTGCGAGCAGAATCCCGATAAACAGGATTGCGAGAACAACAAGAAGTTTCTTCATGCATCTTTTTTTGTTATTTCGGTATATAAGGATATTCAATTATTTTGGCATAAATCCCGGTATCGTGCCATTTATTATCGGGCAATAACCCTGCAAACCGATGCCGGACGACAGGATTTTCAGGAGTTTACGCCGTAATTACTTCAGATAATGGCTTATTGGCTCTAACGTGACCTTCTCGCGCTTTATCGCATCGATCGCGAGCGCCGCAGCCCGCGCTGCCTGAAGGGTGGTAATATACGGGATCTGGAAGTCCACCGCCGCACGCATGATCTGGTAGTGGTCCTGCCGGGACTGTTTGTCCTGGGGCGTGTTGATGATAAGGCGTATTTCACCATGCCTCATCATGTCCAGGACATTCGGTGAACCCTCCTGGATCTTCCGGACCAGATGGGCTTCAACCCCGGCTTCGCTGAGATAATCCACGGTCCCCCCGGTCCCGTACAGGACGAGCCCGAGATCCCGGAGCTTTTTCGCGATGGGAATAACTTCGTCTTTCTGTTCGAAGTTCACGGAAATGAAGATGTTCCCTTTCAGGGGAAGCTCGTTGTCTGCAGAGATGCAGGCCTTGTAAAATGCAAGGCCGAAGTCGTAGTCTATCCCCATGACCTCTCCGGTGCTCTTCATCTCAGGGCCGAGGACCGTATCGATACCAGTCAGTTTGTTGAAGGGGAGTAACACTTCCTTGACCGCGACGTGCCTGATTACCCGCTCCTCGTACCCGAGATCCTGCAGTTTCCTGCCGACCATCACCTTGGCTGCAATCTTTGCCACGGGAATACCGGTTGCCTTGGATACGAAAGGCACGGTACGGCTGGCACGCGGGTTCGCCTCGAGGACATAGACGACAGCATCTTTAACGGCGAGCTGGAAATTGACGAGACCGACCACACCAAGCCCGAGAGCGATCTTCCGGGAATAGTCCCTGACCGTCTGCAGTACTTCGGGGGAAAGTGACTGGGTCGGGATTACGCACGCGGAATCGCCGGAGTGGATACCCGCCTGTTCGATATGCTCCATGATCCCGCCGATCAGGACGATCTCACCGTCACAGACTGCATCAACATCGAGCTCGATGGCATTCTGGAGGTAGGAATCGATGAGCACCGGGTGCTGGGGATCTGCAAGCACCTCTTCCTTCTGCATGTAGGCTTCAAGTTCTGCAGCGTCGTGGACGATCTCCATCGCCCGCCCGCCAAGGACATAGGATGGGCGGACAAGGACCGGATAGCCTATCTGGCCGGCTCGCTCCCGTGCCTCCTCTTTGGACCGGGCTGATGCATTGGGCGGGCTTGGGATCTTCAGCGTGTCAAGGAGCTCGCTGAAGCGGTCGCGGTCTTCAGCGATATCCATCGCATCCGGGCTTGTGCCGAGAATCCTTGTCGGGAGACCGAGGCGTTTGATCTCCTTTTCGATGGGGACGGCGAGGTTAACGGCATTCTGTCCGCCAAACTGGACCATCACGCCATAATAGTTGTCTTTCCTGAGGATATTGGAAATGTCCTCGAGCTGCATCGGTTCAAAGAAGAGGCGGTCCGAGGTATCGAAATCCGTCGAGACAGTCTCGGGATTGTTATTGACGATATGGACCTCCACACCTTCTTCCCGCAGGGCCTGGACTGCATGGACCGTGCAGTAATCGAACTCAATTCCCTGGCCGATACGGATCGGGCCTGAACCAAGGATGAGGACCTTCTGGTTGTCACCGGGAACGATCTCACAGACCGGCTCCGCAGTCGAGTAAAAGTACGGTGTGCTCGCCGGGAACTCGGCGGCACAGGTATCCACCATCTTGTAGGAAGGAAGACCGGTGATCTTTTCGAGATCCTCCATGGATTTTCCGGTAAGTTTTGCGATCTCCGTATTCGAGAACCCGAGTTTCCTGGCCCTGAGGATATCTGCCGGTCCGCTCCGGGTCGCGAGGCCTTTTTCGCAGTCTACGATATTTTTGATCTTCTCCAGGAAGAAGGGGGTGATCGTCGTGAGCTGGGCTATCTCTTCGAGGGTGAACCCGATGCGGAAAGCATCGAAAAGGCAGTGGAACCGTTCGTCGGTCGGGCGGGAGAGGATCATGCGGATCTCGCTCGGGCTGGTATGCGACCGGACATCCGTGTCGAGTGACCTCTTCGCCTTCATGAACGCCTCTTCAAGCGTCCTGCCGATCGCCATCACTTCCCCGGTACTCTTCATGGACGTCGAGAGCGTCCGGTCTGCCCCCTTGAACTTGTCAAACGGCCAGCGGGGGATCTTGACCACGAGGTAGTCGATCGCAGGTTCAAACGATGCCGGCGTACAACCTGTCACAGTGTTGGTGATCTCGTCAAGACGGAGCCCGATGGCAATCTTTGCCGCGACCCGTGCGATGGGATAGCCCGTTGCCTTGGACGCGAGCGCCGATGACCGTGACACCCGCGGGTTCACTTCGATGACCCGGTAATCGCCGTTCCTGAACGCGAACTGGACATTGCAGCCCCCCTGGACATCCAGCGCCCTGATGATATGAATGGCGGCGCTGCGCATCATCTGGAATTCATCGTCACGGAGGGTCAGGATGGGAGCCACGACCACGCTCTCGCCGGTATGGATGCCCATCGGGTCGACATTCTCCATACCGCAGACGATGATGCAGGTATCGGCTGAGTCCCGCATGACCTCGAACTCAATCTCTTTCCAGCCGAGAACACTCTCTTCAATGAGCACCTGGTGGATGCGCGAGCGGGAGAGACCCAGTTCGATGATACGCGTCAGTTCCTCTTTCGTCTTACCGATCCCGCCACCGGCACCGCCGAGGGTGTAGGCCGGGCGGACCACCGCAGGCAGACCGATCTCGCGGATCGCTTCATCGATCTGGCTGAGCGAGTTGATGACGATGCTCTTCGGGACGGGCTCGCCGATCTCCGTCATGAGATCCCGGAACTTTTCCCGGTCTTCCCCCTTGTAGATCGCTTCCAGGGGGGTCCCGAGAATTTCCACGTTTTTGAGTGCACCCATCTCGGCAAGTTCAGCGGTGAGGTTCAGGCCGGTCTGGCCTCCCATACCGGAGAGGATGCCATCGGGCCGTTCCTTTTCGATGATCCTGGCAATCACATCTGCCCGGAGGGGTTCGATATAGATCTCATCCGCCATCTCTGGATCCGTCATGATCGTTGCCGGGTTGGAGTTGACGAGCACGACTTTGATCCCCTCTTCGCGGAGTGCCCGGCATGCCTGCGAGCCGCTGAAGTCAAACTCGGCAGCCTGCCCGATCTGGATCGGTCCCGATCCGATCAGGAGGACTTTTCTGATATCCGTCCTCTTGGGCATTTACCTGAGCCTCCGGAACATCGCATCGAAAAAGTGGGCTTCGGTATCCCGTGGGCCGCCGTGGGCTTCCGGATGGAACTGGACGGTGGTAAGGTCCAGATCGGTATTCTCGAACCCTTCCACCGTGCCATCGTTGACGTTGACGTAGGTGATCTTCGATCCCTCCGGCAGCGACTCTGCATCAACGGCATACCCGTGGTTCTGGGTCGTGATGAAGATCCTCCCGTCCTTGTGCCGGACCGGCTGGTTCGCCCCGCGGTGCCCGAACTTGAGCTTATAAGTATCCCCGCCAAGTGCCAGTGCCGAGACCTGGTTCCCCATGCAGATCCCGAAGATCGGGAGCTCCCCGAGCAGCTCCCTCACGCAGGTGATTGCCTCAGTTGCCTGTTTGGGATCTCCCGGCCCATTGCTGATAAAGAGTGCATCGGGTCGTAGTGCCATCACCTGGTCAGAGGTCGCGTTATAGGGGAAGACGGTCAGGTCCCCTTTCCGTTCCATGAGGCTCGTGATCATGTTCTTTTTTATGCCGAGATCGAGCACGGCAATTCGTTTTCCGCTGCCGTGGACATGGTACGCCTTCTTACAGGAAACTAGTGGAATCGGAACAATCTCGTCGTGAGCGGGAGGTCTCCGTGCAAGGGCTACTGCAGAGGCCCCATCATCGCTGCCGACAACCATCGCCGCCCGCATGGTTCCGTGGACCCGTGTCTTGATGGTCAGCGCCCGGGTATCCACCCCGCTCATCCCGTAGAGGCCCCGCTCCTCAAAAAAAGAGCGGATGGTGGGACGGGCATCGGGTTTCTCGCAGATCTCCCGGGTTATTGCCCCAAGCGCACAGACGCGGGGGTTCTGGAAGTTCTCGATATCGACACCGTAATCGCCGATCATGGGAAAGGTGAACATCAGGATCTGGCCGAAATAGCTCGGGTCGGTCAGGGACTCCATGTACCCGGTCATCTGCGTATTAAAGACGAGTTCCCCGGCACATTCCCCCTCGACGCCAAACCCCTCACCAACGACAAACTGCCCATCTTCGAGACCCAGGACCGCCTTCATGATTTCCATATGGTATGTGCCCGAATAGTTATTAACGATAGTGCAGCTGTCATTTCTCCGGTCGGTAAACCAGTCCGGAAACCATGTTCAGGACAGGGGGGAAGAATGCCAGTGGTTCATGGTGACCATCTGCACTGTTTTTTTCAGCATCCCACGGATATGCATAAATGAGTTACCGGCAGATATTCAAACCATACTCAATTGAACAAAGGGTGAACCATGGGAACACAGGGAAGAAAAATTGTTGATACTGATGTCGGGGATCTTGTGAAACTTCTCAACAAGGCATATTCCGACGAATGGCTTGCATATTACCAGTACTGGATCGGTTCGAAAGTGGTCCGGGGACCGAACAAAGAAGCGGTTATTGCCGAACTGACGCTGCATGCGACCGAGGAACTGGGCCATGCCGTCCTCCTCACCACGAGGATCATCCAGCTCGGCGGGACACCGATCACGAAACCCGCAGACTGGTATAAGCACACCAACTGCGGGTATGATGCTCCCGATGACCCGTTCATTGTCAAAGTACTGGAGCAGAACATCAAAGGCGAACAGTGCGCCATCAAGTCTTACAACAGTCTCCTGAAAAAGACCCGGGACACGGACCCGGTGACGTATAATATTGTCCTCGGTATCCTCCAGATGGAGGTCGAGCATGAAGAGGACCTCCAGGCTCTCTTGGAGGATGTCAACATCATCATGAATAACAAGTAAAACCTTTTTTTACCGGTGCAATCATTTCCGGGCCGGTAACATTTACCTGGACAAGAGAAAATCCAACATATAACGAATCCTCCCCGCCTCAGGGCCTCTCCGAGACACGGCGGGGCCGGAAGGTTTCCGGGGATTTCTTATCGGAAATTCAATCCCCGGCTGGGAAATCCTGTCCGGGTTGGCGACGGTCATCGAACCTTGGGAGATTTTAATAACTAATCGAAGAAGGTGATATTAATGGTAGAAAAATCGTGGAGTTTTAATAAGAAATTTGCGATTGCGCTCTGCATTTGTTTAATTGGAATTTTAAGTTATTATCTTCTTACCGGCAATCATGGAGAAGGAGATCCTTTTTTTGTTTTTATTGAGGTGCCGGTCAATGAGACTTTAAATAGTTCGGTCATACATTTGGAAGACAAGGACATCATGAATGTCCGAGGATTAGATGTAAAGGAAAGGAATGGGAAAATCACATTTATTTATTTCAGATATTCCGATACAACTCCAGAAATTAGTACGTCGCAATTTAATCAACAATATGGCAGTTATCCTTCAAGAAAATATCTTGAATACAAAGGTGTTTATTATTATGCCCAATTATTAATTCCTTAAATTTTCAATTTTTATGTTCATAATAATAATGAAGTTTCTGCTCTTTAGAAAACTCAATGATGAGAAATTATTAGAATCTGCGAAGGTTCGAGACATTCTTTTGTCCGCGATTTTTTTTTCATTTATGTGATGATATTTTCCGGCCTTTTAAACTGTGTAATGAGCTGATTTACTCTTTGACAGATAAACTTAGAAATCTCGGGCAATTTCAACAACTCGCATGCCTTTGACCCTGAAATCCCCAACATTTTTTTACTGATTTTGATCCTGACGTGGAAGCCAAAATAAAAAATCATTCTGTGTCAATAATGTCCTGGTCAGAATTTTTGCTCCCTCTTTTTCCTCCATCCCCATTTATAAATAGTAATTATCTCAATCTCCTTGCATAGTAAAAACCGTGATTTTTTATGGGTATCGAACATGTTGCCGGGAAGAAGGTTGCCACGATCATGCTGTACGCGCTGAGCACGTGCGGCTGGTGTGCCAAGACCAAGGAACTGCTGAGGACACTGGGGGTGGAGTTCGACTATACGTATGTCGACCTGCTGGACGATAAAGAACAGGACGAAGCAATGGAGCAGGTCGAGAAATGGAATCCCGCCGGATCATTTCCTACACTCGTCATCGATAACAAGAAGAGCATCATCGGTTTCCGCGAAGA
>JGI20214J51650_10001049_pt1 | contig 17507 bp, 14 predicted proteins | sample WetSurMetagenome_FD_51650 | JGI IMG/M metagenome (IMG submission 51650) | reverse complement strand
CCTTTAAGATATGTTGCTCTTCAATATAAACATCAAGGTTTTCTACTCTGATGGATTGTTTACTTGCCAATTTTTTCAATTGGATTTTTTCATTCATTTCCATTACAGGACTATTCACGAATGATTCCAAACGTTGGTTAGTGATAATCATATTTTGTTTTTTGAAAATTTCGAACTAAAATACCGGGCTGAAAAGCTTAGAATAAGGATTATGACAGTCAGAATTATTGCAGAGGCATAGGCTCGGTTTTGTACTTCCTCCACCGGACTTCCGAGCTGGAAGAATATTGAGAGAGGCAGTGTTGCTGCAGGCTGGTTGAGAGATGCCGGTATGTTATCGGTATATCCTGCTGTAAAAAGTACGGTTGCGGCATCTCCGATTCCTCTTCCCACTGCAAGTAATACAGCTGTTATAAGACCTGGCATAAGTTGCCTCAGTATCACTTTTATCATTTCGTACTTAGTAGCTCCCAGGGATAGCAGTGCATATGGCAGATCACGTGATAAAAGCCTTGTAACTTCGTCAAGTGATCTCATCATAAGTGGCATAATCAGCATTGCTACTGTTATAATTCCCCCGATTAATGAAGCTCTCATGCCAAGATATACCATAAGTGCAAACCCGAAAGCTCCGTAAACAATTGAAGGAACACCAAAAAGAATGTCGAGAGAAAAGCGGATTATACTTGCAAATATAGATTTGGGGGGCAGATAAAAATTAATATACATTACAAGAGGTACACTGATGAATAAACTTATTACAAGAGATCCTGATATTATATAAAGAGACCCAACAATGGCATTTAAAACACCACCTTCCTTTCCAAGATAAAATCCACCACCCGGAAGTTTTGTGACCATATCTAATGTCAGTGCAGGCAGTCCTTTATAAAAGACTGTACCAATTATGTACAGCAGAAGGCCAAGAATGATCATTGCTGCACAAATCATGATCACCTTGAATATTTTTTCCTCATATTGTTTAATAAGCATCTGCAGATAAAATTATTTATTATGAGAACTGATATCTTTTTTCAATCTGAATAAGAGTAAATCTTGAAAGTCCGTTAAATAAAACTACAATTATGAATAGCAGGAAAGCCGATAGCATAAGAGCCGATTCATAACTTGGCATTGAAAGCATTTCACCGTAATTATTTGCAATTAAGGCTGGAAGGGGATAACATGCATCAAAGACAGAATGTGGAATTTGAGTTATATTGCCACAGACCATCAGCACTGCCATTGTTTCGCCAAAAGCTCTTGATAACGCAAGTACAGTTGCTGCTATGATACCCGGAAAGGATTTCCTCAGGATTACTCTCTTAACTGTTTGCCATTTTGTGGCGCCAAGGCTAAGCGAGGCGTCTGTCATCTCAACCGGAATAGAGCGGAACACCTCCACCATTATGCTTATTAATAATGGAGTTATCATTACAGCAAGAACTACTCCTCCGGCAAGAACGGTATAGCCAGATGAGAATTCAATAAATCGGGGAGCTATTTTATTGGCAATCAGAGGGACAATTGTTAATGTACCCCAGACACCATAAATTACAGGAGGTATACCTGAAAGCAGGTCAACTACGGGTTCAAAGAAACGTCGAACTGTCTTTGAAGCATAGGTGTTAAGGTAAATGCTTGTAAGAATGGAGAATGGAAGAGCAATAATTATTGCAATAAGAGAAACGTAAAGAGTACTTAGAATGAATGGAAGAAATCCAAAATCGCCTTTGAATGGTTTCCAGTTTGCAGAGGTGAGTAATGTCCAGAGGTTTTTCTCTCTCATAATCGGTAATGCTTTGAAAAACAGACTTAACCCGATTACAAGAAGAAATAGTATTGTTAAAATGGCAATGCCCAGCATAAAATACCGGGCAGTTTTATCTTTAGTAGATCGCAGCCGTTGCATTATTATTCCAGCTTTTTAACTTCCGATTCAATTTTGTCTTTAGGTAGTGAAATGTATCCTGCTTCATTGACAAATTTTTGCCCGTCAGATAAAACCCACCTTACAAATCCGGTTAGTATCTTGTTGTTTTTTGGACTACCTTTTATCACGAAATAGAGTTCCCTTGATGGCGGTGAAGGATATTTGCCTGATGCTATGGCAGCTATTAAATCATTCATAGAGTCATAGAAATTTTCATCGCTATCTATTTTCCCGTTACTATTCAGATCCAGAGGAACAACTCGTAGCCCTTTGATCTGTTTTCTAGTTGTCGCATCGTATGCATATCCAATATTGTTGAAACCTATACCGAGAGGATCTTTCTTTACTGCCTGTGCAAGTCCGGGATCTCCAAAAACACCCACCCCAAGCAAATCTTCCTGTTTCTTTCCGAAAAATTTGGCCCACATTTCAGCAGCACCACAGGCATCTGACCTTGTATAAATATGAATAGGAGATGAAGATTTTGCTCCAAACGCCTGGGTCCATGTAGTATTTCTGCCTGATATCCAGATGTTATTACCTGCATCCTTCTTTAGACCTTTGGTCAGTATATCATTTAATGATGGATTCTGCTCACTTACAACAGCCACGACTGCATCTTTTGTCACAGCAATCGGGAAAGCTCCTTTTTTTATCTCCTCCGGATATATATCTCTTGATACCATACCAATTTCAACCATTCCGTTGAGAGCATCTGAAATTCCTTTCCCGGCACCGCCAGCTGAGATATCAAAACGGACATCCGGATTTATCTTCCTGTATTCATCAGCCCATCTTACCACCATCGGGTAAAGAGCAAAAGCACCTGATATACTGATCTGACCTGACGGCTTTTGCTGACTGATCGAAACTGGTAAATAAACTGTGCTGAGAAGTGCAGTCAGAAAGAGAAAGGATTTATTTAATAATTTCATAATAAGTATAATATAGTGTTAAAAACCAACCTGGTATTGTACTGAAAAATAATTGTTCTTTATTGCTGTACCCTCCTCTTTACGGATGGTACAAAATGCCTGTATACGCGACCAGTTATTAAAATTGTAATTTGCTCCCAGAACATAGTTAATTGAAATATTATCAGTTACAGATTTGCTGGCATCGAATACATCATATTTTCCAAGGATCTGCAACTTTTGCGGGATCACGAAATAACCTGATTGGATATACCAGCCTGATTTGTCTGTTTTACCATCCTTCCCGGCAATATATTCACCTTTGACAGAAAACCTTGTTTTGACAAAACTTGCTTCAATTGCATATCGGTTTCGATACTGACTTCTTCCGGGTATGTCAGGCTTAATAGCTTTATCCCAGCCGTTATAAATACCTCCCCCAAACGAAAATCCTTTGATCGGAGTAAAAATCAGTCGACCAACGAGGTCCTTGGTACTATTGGCTGTGTCCGTTACATTTATTCCGGAACCATTAAACACTCCGAATCGATATTCAATGAGAGGAAGATCATTTACTTTTAAGAATGTTCCACTTACCTGGATACCTATATCACGTCCATTCTGGTTTCCTATCACATCTTTTCCACGGGCAGCAAGTGCTTCAACAACCTGTGATCGATCTATCATTTCAAGTTTATTTGATGATGTAAGATTTTCAAGTGAAAAAGGGATCTTAAACTGGCCGGCAGTAATTATAAAATAATCCGATAACTTAATTTCTCCATATGCATCAATCATTTTAGGCTTATCGACAAGATCAACCTGAACTCTGTATGAAAAATAGGGAGTAACCGAACCTTTCAAATCCAGCCTTGCCCGTCGTATATCAAATCCATTATGTTTTCCGCTCTCCTCAAATGCCTGAAACCTCACCTGTGAATATCCCGCCAGCTGCATCTGTCTTGTTGCAGTTACAAAGAATGATTTACGTGCAGCATCTGTCTGCTGCTGAAGCAAGGCTGCTTCAGCCCTTACTGAATCTGCCTGATCCTGGCTTATTATTTTATTTGAGATCAACAGGTTTAGAATGTCATTTGATGATTGTGGAAATAGTTCTGCGTTAATTACCACGAGCAGTAATAGGAATATAAGAAGTCTCATAATGTCTACCGATATTGTGAACAAAGGTAACGTCCATTCTGTTGATTATAATTGGCATTTAAACCAAAAATGGTTAGGTATTAATACTTAACTTTACATAGTTATTCAGTTATTCCTATGATATTATCAAAAAAGACCCGATATGCTATTGTAGCACTTACCAGACTGGCCCGGGAATTTGGTAACGGACCTATGCAGATTCGTGAAATAGCAGAGGAAGAAAAAATACCTCAGAGTTTCCTTGAAAATATACTCCTTGAATTAAAAAAACAAGGTATTCTCGGAAGTAACCTTGGTAAAGCCGGTGGATACTATTTGTTGAAGAAACCTGAAGATGTAAACCTTGCGGATATTATTAGTCATTTTGAGGGGACTATCTCATTAATGTACTGTGTATCAGAAAAGGCTTACCGTCCTTGCGAATTCTGTAAAGACGAAAGTTCATGTCAGATTAGAAAAGTATTCAAGGAAATACGCGACACTACGTTTGGTATTCTGACCAGGACAACGCTGGATCAATTGATAAAGGTCCAGACACTGTAAATTCAGGATTAACTAGGCCGGACAAGGTCATCGTCAGCTGGCATAGGTTCAAGATCTGAAAGTCGAATTGCTCAGAGGCTGAGAAGAGAACAAAAAGTAAAAAATGAAGCGGAGACGGGGAGAGTGGGGGATTGGGTGATACAACTCCGAGTAACCCCGTAATCCCGATAAATATAGAGTCTCTGTGTAACTTCGTGGTTAAAAAGGTATCTCTCCATTATAAAAGCTTTTTCACTTCATCCATTCCGATTTCAGTAATTCTTTTTATCAAAAGTTTGAGATCATCTACCGAGGTTACAGGGTTAATTATGGTGAGTCTTATCCATATTCTCCCATCAAGTTCGACCTGAACAATATAAAAGGAGCCCTCTTTGATGATCCTATCCCGTATGGCTGAGTTTATCATATTAAGTATTTGGTTATTATAGCTTTCCGGTGCATATCTGTAACAAACAATATTGCTTTCCGGCTCAACGGCAAGCTCAAATTGGTGGTCTGATTTAATAATAGAGGCAAATGTATTTGCGAGGTCATACCTGCTGTCGATATACTCTTTATAATAAATATTCCCATAATACTTAAGTGCCGTATAAGCAATTATACCCAGGGCACTTTTTGTGCATTCAATAGTACGGATTGCACTATTATACCATAAATTATTCTCTGATTTCTGAAAAAGATAAGATGCCTTCTGTGCAAAAGTTTCATATGATTTTTCTCCATTCCTGAACATTACCAGGGTATTAAGAGCCGGAACCAGAAGCATTTTATGGAAATCAATTACAACTGAATCGGCTCTTTCAATGCCCTTAACATATTTCCTGTATTTGTCAGAGAAAAGAACACCCATTCCATGTGCTCCGTCAACATGCATCCATAAGTTATGCTTTTCTGAGAAATCAGCAATTTTTTCAAGATCATCGTAAGAGCCTGTTGCTGTGGAACATGAGCTAGCCACAACAGAAATAACCTTTATACCTTTTTTTTCTGCGCTCGTCTTTATCTCTTCAAGCAAATCAGTTCTCATCCTGAAATGTGAATCAACAGGTACTTTGATTATAGAGGAGTTTCCCAATCCCATAATTTTAACATTTCTCCCTAAACTGTAATGGGCTTGTTCCGAAATCATAAACCCAGGTCTTTTATGATCCTGTACACCCTCTTCCCAGATATTATAATCAGTTTTGGCCTGTCTTGCAGCAAGCATTGCTGTCAGGTTGCCGGCAGTTCCTCCATGTGTAAAAATTCCATCATATTTTGTAGTATATCCGATAAGTGATCCGAACCTGTCAATAACATTTCTCTCCATTGCCATATTAACAGGTCCCATCTCATAAATTGCAGCTCCATTGTTTAGCAGAGTCGTGCAAAACTGAACGAGTGTACTGACCGGCAATGGAGACGTTACCTGGTGTCCAATATAGTGAGGATGATGGATGTGGATTGAATTATCTATGATCCTATTAATGAATGAATTCAGTGGCTCTAATTCTCCTCCTTCCGATTCAAAGCTAAAAATCTCTGCAAGCTGATCAGGTTCATTCCATGGTAGAACAGGCATCTCTTTACCAGATAAAGCTTCTGTTAAATAATCCGATAAAGTATCAACCAGTATATGTCCTTCTTTCCTGAATTCATTTGGACTAAAAGGGAAGGGTTTTATTGTTTTAGTTTTGGTCATAAAGTGTTTTTTTAAGTACCAAATTTCATAATTTACCGCAAAGTTCGCAAAGTCGTCGCAAAGGACGCAAAGTTAAGATCTTATGCTCTAATTCTTTGCGTGCTTAGGATTTATATCTTTGAGAGCTTTGCGGTTAACGGATTTTCGAAACCAGAAATTTCTTTATTCAATTCAGCAAAGTACCATTTTATCAAAGGATCATCGCTGTATTTCTCTGGTTCAGAACAGACATCCTTCACCTGAAGATTTTTGTCCATTATTAACTTAATAATTTCAATTACTCCGCAAAAACCTGATGGGCTCGTTGTCCCAAATTGATAGTAAGGTAGTTGTTCATTATATTTGTTGAAGAACATATCGAGAAGATAATATCTTTCCCAGTGTTTCATTACGAGTTCATCAACGGAACCAAAGATCTTTATAAAATTATCATACCTTATTCGGGCATTTTCCCTGATTCTATGTCCGATCTTATCAAATTCAATCTTCCTTGTAAGATAAATTTCAGAATACCTGTATATTCCGTTACAGCCAAAAGCATCGAGGTCATCAGCTACAGACAAAATTGTAAGCAGATCATTAACAATAGTGTTGCTTTCATAATCCTTATTATCATGGTATTCAATGGCTTCAAGGACATCGGAATATTCCTTTTCAGGAAGATTATTTATAGTCAAAAATTGCATGCATAAATTTCTGCTCTCTTTTCCATGCTTAGCACCTTGATTAACTGACATACCTATGTCATGCAGGTAACTTGCAATAATAAGTTTAGAAGGAAGCAGGGTGATAAATTGAGGATTCAGATCAGCATACGGAATTAGAAGCTCCTTTGCATAAGTCCATACTCTCCTGTGATGATCAATACCATGTGAGGACAGAAATTTTTCATCATAGACGGTAATGAAAAACTCTTCCAGGATCTGCTTAAACTGAAATTCAGCAGATACCATGACTGCAGTTAGATTCATATCGGGTCAAAAAAAAGCAAAAGACAGAGCCTTTTGCTTTTGAACAGGCTGTCAGATACCAAATTAGTAGTTGATCATTTTCTGTGCTAAATCGAGTATAGTTGTATCATCAATTGTTACAATACCACCATCCGGTCCCTGTTCAAAATGAATTCCAACACTTTGGCCCTTATCAAAATTTCTCCCTCCGAAGTAGTTTCTAACTGTCTCTTCGTTCAAATCCAGTTTTTCTGCAATCTGTCTCATACTACCGGAGGGCAACTGGTCTTTTATCTTCCGGAGTTCATTAAAGGTGATTGTTTTAGCCATGGTATTTTATGTTTATTTGTCAAGATGTTAGTTTAAGTTGCACGAAAAAACAAAGTTAATCATAAAATAGATAATTTGATACTCCTAATCATAATTTTCCAAGAAGTTCAAGAAAGAGATCAAGTGCTTTCTTCTTCTCATCATCGAAATTATAATCTATGTTTTCTGTAAGGTAATTTTTAAGTGTATTACTCTGAATAGTTCCTGCTTTTCCAAATTTTTCAACAACGGCATCTATATTTTCTACACCTGATTGAAGTGCTGTGTTAAATTCTTTAATAAAGTCATTGTTTAAAACCTTGTTGGCAGTCCAGCAGGCGAACACAAAAGGAAGACCTGTGAATACTTTCCATGCCATTGCGAGGTCGGTGTTATACCTGAAGCGGTTTTCGAACTCAAAACACTGGTCCCCGATAAGCACAACAGCTTCATCAAGGCCGATATTTATAAAATCGAATCCTTTTGAAGTATTTATCCAATTATAATCTTTTCTCCAGAAGTTTTTTGCCAGCACTTTTGAAAGAGCAACTGATGAGCGCGACCTGTAATCGAGATAGATAGTCTTAATCTCATTAAAAGGGCAGTTGCTAAGGAGCATTACTGTCCTCACATTGCCGTTAGCTCCAATACAATAGTTGCTGATAATATGGTATTCTTTCAAAAGAGGTAATACCGCAACAGGAATCAGACCAACATCAACTTTCCCGGTTAAAAGTTTTAAAGCACACTCTGCAGGATGGTCGGTTTCAAGTATGACCCTTTTGTCAAATCCGCTTTCAACCAATCCATATATAAACGGATAAGTATTTGCATATTTTACTGCTGAAATTCTGATTTTACCCATACCCTTTTTTTACAACGTCTAAAATACTACTTTTGTATATCATAGTTATAACAACTGAAAACTCAATCTGATTTATAATGGAATTAAATTTTCTTACAGCAATATCTCCTCTTGATGGCAGATACCGACAAAAAGTTGATGAACTTGATCTTTACTTTTCCGAATTCGGTCTGATCAGATATCGCCTGATGGTAGAAATAGAGTATTTCATTGCATTGTGCGATATCCCTCTTCCTCAACTTATTGATTTTAAAAAAGATAATTATAAAATTTTGCGCTCTATATACGAGGATTTTGATTTGTCAGATGCTGAAAAGATAAAAGAACGAGAGAAGATCACAAATCATGATGTGAAGGCAATCGAATATTTTCTGAAGGAAAGATTCTTTCAGACCGGATGGGGGAAATGGAGTGAGTTTATTCATTTTGGCCTCACCTCACAGGATATAAACAATACAGCTATACCTTTATCTATCAAAGATGCCCTCATCGATGTATATTTTCCGGTTCTTTATGAATTGAGAGAGACCCTCGCAGGTTTTGCTGATAACTGGAAGGATATTCCGATGCTTGCAAGAACGCATGGGCAACCTGCTACGCCGACCAGACTCGGCAAAGAGATTGAAGTCTTTATAGCAAGAATTGACGGACAAACAAAGTACTTCGGACAGATTCCTTATTCGGCAAAATTCGGTGGAGCTACCGGAAACTTTAACGCACACAAAGCTGCTTATCCTGATATTGACTGGATTTCCTTTGCAAATAATTTTGTAAATGAAGAACTTGGTCTTCAGCGTTCACATCCGACAACACAGATTGAACATTACGATAACCTTGCTGCCTTATTCGATAATATGCGTAGGATAAATGTTATTCTCATTGATATTGCACGCGATTTCTGGTCATATATTTCACTGGATTATTTCAGGCAAAAAATTAAAAAGGGAGAAATAGGATCATCAGCAATGCCTCACAAAGTGAATCCAATCGATTTTGAGAATGGTGAAGGTAATCTGGGGTATGCAAACGCAATATTTGAACATCTGTCTATGAAGCTTCCAATTTCAAGACTTCAGCGTGATCTTACCGACTCAACTGTTTTGAGGAATATTGGGGTCCCTATAGGACATTCATTAATCGCCTTCAATTCATTGCTGAAAGGTCTTAATAAGCTTATTGTAAATACAGATAAGATCAACAGTGACCTCGAAAATAACTGGGCAGTTGTTTCGGAAGCTATCCAGACTATATTAAGAAGAGAAGGCTATCCAAAACCATATGAAGCACTTCTTGATCTTACCAGAACAAATCAGAAAATCACTAATGACTCAATAACTAGTTTCATAGAAAGCCTCGATCTGACCGACGAAATAAAAGCAGAGCTAAAAGCAATAAATCCATTTAATTACACTGGCTTTTAAAATAATACCGGATATATGGAAAATGTAAGGTTGCTGCTTAAGTATTTTGCCCCGTATAAATGGTCAGCGGTCAAAAGTATCATCTATAACATCCTGAGCGGACTGTTTGCATTGTTGACATTTTCCTTAGTCGTACCTTTCTTAAAAATCCTCTTCAGCCAGCCTGAAAATGTTGATAATCCGGGAGCTTTTCAGCTTACTGCTGATTACATCCAGACCTTCTCAAAGTATTATTTATCAATGTTTATCCAAAGAAACGGACAACAAGGTGCTTTGATGCTTGTGATTCTGATTGTGATAACGGCAAGTTTGTTTAAAAACGGTTTCGTTTTCATGTCCAATAATAGTATTGCATATATCAGAGCTTGCACTGTAAGAGATCTCAGGAGAAAGTTGTATCATAAAGTTCTCCAGCTTCCCTTATCATTCTTTACCGATGCCAGGAAAGGCGATGTTATGACCAGGATATCAAATGATGTTCAGGAGGTTGAGATATCTGTAGTCTCTTCTCTGACAATGCTGTTCAGGGATCCCATGTATATTCTGATTTTTGTTATTTATCTGTTTATCAGCAGTTTTCAGCTAACTTTATTTGCAATGTTACTTCTTCCAATAAGTGGCTGGCTGATCGGCAGGGCAAGCCGTACTTTAAGATCCTCATCATTGCTTGGTCAGCAACATCTTGGACGACTGCTTTCCGTGGTTGAGGAAACGCTCACAGGGTTAAGAATCATAAAGGGCTTTAATGCTGAGGAGAAGATGAAAGTACAATTTGCTGAATCGAACGAGAGATATGCAAAGGTTTTTAAAAGGGTAACAAGAAAAGCTTTTCTCGCTTCACCGATGAGTGAGTTTCTTTCGACAATAGTAGTATTGATATTAATGTATGTTGGAGGAACTCTTGCTCTTAAAGGAGCAAATAGTATGTCGCCAGAAAAGCTGATTGCTTTCCTGTTAGTCTTTTCCCAGATAATTCAGCCTGCAAAGAATATTACCACATCCTACTTCAATATTCAGAAAGGGATGGCATCAATTGACCGGATCGATCAGATCCTCAATGCAGATGCCAAGATTATCGAAAAGGCGGATGCATTGCCTGTTTTAGGGTTTAATGATTCAATTGAATTCAAAGGAGTTTGGTATGCCTATAACAATGAGCCTGTACTTAAGGACATCAATCTGAAGATTAAGAAAGGACAGACAGTGGCAATAGTGGGTAAATCAGGTGCAGGAAAATCAACTCTCGTCGATCTTCTACCACGGTTTATGGATGTTGACCATGGAACAGTTTTAATTGATGGTATTGATGTTCGCGATCTTAAGATAAAGGACCTCAGATACCTGATGGGCATTGTAAGCCAGCAAGCTATTCTGTTTAATACATCATTCAGGGAGAACATTGCTTTTGGAGTTGATAGTCCGGAGATGAGGGCGGTTGAAAGTGCTGCCCGTATAGCTAATGCACACGATTTTATAACTGAGTCTGAGCTTGGTTACGATAGCTTTGTCGGTGAATCGGGCAACAAACTGAGCGGTGGCCAGCGACAAAGAATCAGTATTGCCAGGGCTATCATGGCTAATCCTCCGATACTCATACTCGACGAAGCAACCTCTGCTCTTGATACCGAATCAGAAAGACTTGTTCAGGATGCCATTCTCAAATTAATGAAAAACAGAACTTCAGTAGTTATTGCTCATCGTCTTTCCACAATTCAGAATGCGGATATAATCGTAGTTCTTGATGAGGGCAGGATTGTAGAGGCTGGTACACATGCAGAATTGATGGAAAAACGAGAAGGATTCTACAGAAAGCTTCATAGTTATCAGGCAATATAAAAAATAAGCGTGAGGTGTGAGGTATGAGGCATGAGGCATGAGGAATCAGGCAAAAAGCATAAGACAATAGTTAAAAGTAAATGCATACTAAAAATCATAATTAAAATCAATACGATGGCCAAACAATATTTTTTGTTGCCGGTGATGGTGATAATGTTCATCTTTTCGGTTTCGGTTCAGGCTCAAAAGGCAAAACATACATTTACCCTGGGTACATCAGAATTCCTGTTAGACGGACAACCATATCAGATTATAAGCGGGGAGATGCATCCTGCCAGGATTCCTGCTGAATACTGGCGTCACAGGATCAGAATGGCAAAAGCGATGGGCTGCAATACAATTTCTGCCTATATATTCTGGAATTTCCATGAATCTGAAGAGGGAGTATACGATTTCACAACAGGGAATCACAATCTTGCTGAATTTTTCAGAATTGTCCAGGAAGAAGAGATGTGGCTTATAGTAAGACCGGGACCTTATGTTTGTGCCGAGTGGGAACTTGGAGGAATTCCCCCATATCTTTTACGTATCCCCGATATTAAATTGCGATGTATGGATCCCCGCTATATGGCTGCAGCTGAAAAGTATATAGGCAAGTTGGCTGAAGAAATGAAGCCTTTTCTGGTAACGAATGGTGGTACTCTACTGATGATTCAGATTGAAAATGAATATGGAAGTTTCGGGAATGACAGGAACTATCTGATGCGGCTTAAAGAGGTCTGGAATGCCAGTGGAATTGATATCCCTTCTTTTACAGGTGATGGCCCCACTACATATATGCTTGAAGCAGGAACTCTTCCAGGTAGTGCTGTCGGACTGGATTCAGGTAATTCACCTGCTGATTTTGATCTGGCAAATCAAATGAATCCGGGTGTTCCCGTTTTCAGCAGTGAGACCTATCCCGGCTGGCTGACCCACTGGGGAGAGCAATGGATAAAGCCTGACACATCAGAATTATTAAAAAGCGTGAGATTTCTGATGGACAACAAGAAGTCTTTTAATTTTTATGTTGTTCATGGAGGAACTAATTTTGGGTTTACGGCAGGTGCAAACTCAGGCGGAAAAGGCTATGAACCGGATGTTACAAGTTACGACTATGATGCTCCTGTTAATGAACAGGGAGCAGCCACTCCTAAATATTTTGCTCTCAGAAACCTTCTTGGTTCTTATCTTCCTAAAGGTAAAAAGCTTCCCCCGGTTCCCGATCCTCTGCCTGTAGTTGAGATACCCGCTATAAACATGCAATATTTTACTAATGTCTGGGATAACCTTCCTCAGCCTGTTAATTCTGTTCAGCCAAAAACCTTTGAAGCATATGGTCAGGATTATGGGTTTATTTTATATAAAACTGAACTGGTGGGGCACAAAAGCGGAAAACTTACCGTGACCGATATTCATGACTATGCGACCGTATTTCTTAATGGAACCTATATTGGGAAACTCGACCGGCGGGAGGGAATTGACACAATAGAAATCCCTGAATCTAAAGTGAAAAATCCTGTACTTGAGATTTTTGTTGAGGCTATGGGTCGCATAAATTTCGCCCAGTACATGATTGACAGAAAAGGTATTACTGACAGAGTTACCTTGAATGGGATGACATTGATGAACTGGAAAGTATACAATCTGCCCATGGATAGGAAATTCATATATGATCTCAGATCTTCCGGACAGACAAAAACCAAGCCGGGTATATTCTTCAAGGGAAATTTTGTTACTGATATAACCGGCGATACTTATTTTGATGTTTCAAACTACAGCAAGGGCGTTGTGTGGGTCAATGGTCATAACCTGGGCCGCTACTGGGAAATAGGTCCTCAGAAAAGACTTTTTTGTCCTGCTTCATGGCTTAAAAGAGGATTAAACGAAATTATTGTTTTTGATCTTCATCGTACGGAAGTTAAGCCGGTTATGGGTATGAAAACATTGGAATAATATTTTAATAGTTTCTCTTTTAGTATAAAAGATTTCATCGCATGTCCTAAATATGGAAATGCTTAATCGCATTTGGAACTAATTTTTATCTGCAACTGAATCCGATATAAAACCAGTAACGGCTTCTCCTTAACAAGGTATAGATAATAAATACTTTAGACTTTTATAATACGCGATAAAATGCCACAAGGATTTTCTTCGTTTCAAAAAGGGAAAAAGGAAAGGAATAGCAATTCATACCAGCCAGGCCTGAACTCTTACATTAAAAAGATAATCCAAAAAGGAGAAAATCAGCAATTGGATTTCAAATTTGAAATATCCGATTCACGAAAGATAGCTAAAACACTTGTGGCTTTTTCCAATACCGATGGCGGCACTTTACTTATTGGAGTAAAAGATAATGGCAAAATAGCAGGGGTTCTTACTGAAGAAGAATTTTATATGGTTCAGGCTGCTGCCGATTTGTACTGCAAACCTATAGTAAATTTCGAATCAAAACGATGGGTGGTTGAGAGAAAAACTGTTCTTGAAATCACAATTCCAAAGGGCGCTGACATACCATACTTTGCAAATTCAGAGCCAGACAGGTGGCTGGCATACATCAGGGTGAAGGACGAAAATATTCTTGCAACACCTGTTCATCTCAAGGTTTGGAGAAATAAAACTCATGACAAAGGTGTACTGATAGAATACAGTCAAAAAATAAAGAAGCTGATGGAATATCTAGAGGTTAACCCATCAATTTCAATCTCAAGGTTCTGCAGAACAGCATTTCTGCCAAAAAACACTGCGGAAAATATCCTGGCTGATCTGATTTATTTCGGTTTGCTTGAAATAGTTTATGCGGATAATCATTTTGTATACCAATTAAAAAATAAGAATACACAGGAATTCATTTCTCATCTTTAGTCATCTCCCTGCCTTTTCATTTTAAATCTGCGCAAATCAGCGAAATCAGCGGGAAATTATTTGTGTTTCCCGCTGATAGCGCGGATATTCGCAGATTGTATTTTAATTCTTCCCTTTTTCACCACGGATTACTCGGATAATCACGGATTCAAATTTTCCAAACCCCGAGTCCTGAACAATCAAACAGAAACTTCATTTTAAACAATTTAGATTTTAATCATATTCACTATTCCCTGAATAGGCTTTTTTTCTTTACTTTGCATCCTGTTAAAATAGTCAGATGAACTAATTAAAGAATAATGGTTTATGCGGGTAATGAATTAATTGGTTTTCTTTTTAAAGCATTTGCATTCGTCTTAATTTCAGGGATTATAGCTCTTCCTTTTGCAGACTTAAGAATTAAACCGCTTATCGGTGTGATTACCGTTTTCCTCGTTGCTTTAATAACTTGTTTTTTAGCGGTTAAGGGTTTTCAGACAGGGGGCATTGAATACATTGTATACGGAGGAACTTTTTTTGGTGAAATACCGTTGAGAATCGACGCTTTGTCAGGATGGTTTATTATGATTATTAATTTCACCACTTGTACCGGTGTATTGTATGGTGCAGGGTATCTGAAATCATCAGCTGCTGAGCAGGTACTCATTACATTTCATTGGATTCTTTATATTGTTTTTCAGGCTTCAATGCTGATTGTATGTATGGTTCAGCATAGTATTGCTTTTATCATAGCCTGGGAAATAATGTCATTATCTTCTTTATTATTGGTAATATTCGACTATACAAATCTAAAAGTCATTAAAGCAGGAATAAACTATCTTGTTCAGATGCATTTCAGCGTTATTCTGCTGACAGTTGCATTTATCTGGGTATATTTTAAAACAGGAACATTCGATTTTAAAGGATTAAACACTTTTTTTGGTGCAAATGTTAATGTCTGGCTCTTCCTGTTATTTTTCGCAGGATTTGGTTTGAAGGCAGGATTTATAGGACTTCATACATGGTTGCCACAGGCTCATCCAGCTGCACCATCACATATATCTGGTGTAATGTCAGGAGTAATTGTCAAAATGGGTATATATGGGATTTTCAGGATAATCACCAGCCTGAGGACTGATTATCTTGTACTTGGCGAAATAGTTATTTCAATATCATTATTAACAGGTTTGTTTGGTATCCTGAATGCTGCTGTTCACCGTGATTTTAAGAAAATGCTTGCCTATTGTACTATTGAAAATATCGGCATTATCGGTATCGGAATTGGTCTTGGATTGATTGGGATTGCCACAGGCCAGGGATTATTAAGCTTTTTTGGATTCGGAGGAGCTCTGCTGCATGTTCTGAACCATTCATTATTTAAATCGTTGCTTTTTTTCTCAGCAGGTTCAGTTTACAGGCAGACTCATACACGCGATATGGACAAACTTGGAGGGTTGATCCGAAAAATGCCACAAACAGCGATTATCTTCCTGACCGGCGCTTTAGCTATAGGAGGAATTCCTCCCTTTAACGGATTTATATCTGAGTTTTTAATTTATTGCGGGATACTTAATGGAATTAATTCTCCGGGGATTGCCGAGATCACTCTGATGATACTCACATTTGCAGGGATGAGCATGATAGGAGGTATCTCTATACTTACTTTTACAAAAACATTCGGCACGATATTTCTTGGAACCCCTCGTCAGAAACTGAAACAAGAGCCTGTTGAAGTCTCTATACTGATGCTTTTACCTCAGTATATTATCATTATTCTTATGATTTTAATTGCTTTCTTTCCTGTCTATTTTATTCAAATAATAGGGACTATTCTTAATACTAATACTTTTCCATCAATAAGTTTTAACATTATTGAACTGCAGGGATATTTAATTGTTTTGAGAAATATCAGCATGGCATCATTTCTTCTCCTTGCTATTATCAGTTTTGTGCTGATCATAAGAAAGATTTTCACAGGTGGGCCTTTGGACAAAATTTCCACTACCTGGGGCTGTGCATATCTTGCTCCAAATGAAAGAATGCAATATACCGGAAAGTCATTTTCAAAATCATTTGGGAAGCTCCTGAATTTTATACTGATTGAGAAAAAAGGATATAAAGAGATCACCAGAAACGAAACGTTTCCAATATCCAGAAAATATCATTCCTTTTATGTTGATTTTTTTGAATCTAAGATTATAGATCCTGTGATTCTAGTCTGTACCCGATTTATTAACCTGTTTCAATTCATTCAAAACGGTAAGGTTCAGGCATATGTGATATATGGAATAGTATTTATTCTGGCTATATTTATAGGTACAGTATTAAACTTGTGGCATTGATTAATGTTATAATAGTCATATTATTATTAACCATAATCCTCATTCTTTCAGTCAATACTGTAAGTAAGGGGATAATAACTCTTTCAACAACCATAATTATAGGGCTTTCTACCAGCTTTATTGCATTTAAAGCTTTACTCACAAGTAGTTATGAAATTGTCTTTTCAGGGACATTATTGTTTGGAACAGTGCCAGTCAAAATTGATGCACTCTCAGCCTGGTTTATTCTGACAATTAATTTCACAATTATTACAGGGGCTGTCTATGGTTTTAATTATATGAAGAAGTACAGGGAGAGGAAGAATGATATCACCCTTCACTGCATTGCTTTTATATTAGTTCATTTTGCATTATTGGGAATTTGTTCTGTTCAGAATGGCTTTATCTTTCTGTTATTGTGGGAAATGATGGCAATCTCTGTCTTTATTCTTGTAATATTCGAACATGAAAAACCTGATACAATTAAAGCCGGAGTCAATTATCTTGTGCAGTCACATATTAGCATCGTATTCTTAATGCTTGGTTTTATCTATGTTGCATACAAAACACAAAGTTATGGTTTCGATGCAATCGCAGATTTTTCAGATCACCAATCCACACTGGCAGGAACAGCATTGTTTTTATGTTTCTTTGCCGGGTTTGCAATAAAAGCCGGATTTGTACCATTTCACACATGGCTTCCTTATGCGCATCCTGCTGCGCCAACCCATGTTTCCGGAATTATGTCGG
>JGI20214J51650_10001046_pt1 | contig 17527 bp, 21 predicted proteins | sample WetSurMetagenome_FD_51650 | JGI IMG/M metagenome (IMG submission 51650) | reverse complement strand
AAAGGCTCAGAAACTACGCAAGAACAAACTAAAACGAAAGAACGAGAAAGACTAAAAAAAAATCATTCTTTTTCCTTTTTTCATAATTTTTTTTCTTTTCCAGTGTTCGTTCTGTTCCTTCTTAAAACCATATGATTAAATCTCTGTTTTTGTGCGAATCAATGATCAAAAGAAAAATCTTTTACCGCCGGCTTACAATTCGTACGATACTGATGATTGCTTCATCGTATGTTGTCGGTGGAACAACATTCCAATCATTATCATTCCACCGGAATTCATAAACTATTGCCTGGTCATGCCCCTTCAGCTCTTCCACTTGAAATTTCACCCATTTTGGGTTAAAGAGGTAATAATCGTGTCCATCATTAGCAAGAACATAGACAGGAAACTTCGACTTCAGTATCTCATGGGTTTGATCTTCTGTAAAGGCAAATCCTTTCTTGTGTACGTTCTCTTTTTCTATAAACCCCTTCTTTCCACCAACAGTTATCATCTTTAATTCAAGGATAAGCGGATTACTGCCTTCAACCATTAGATCAAAAGTCCCGCTTTTAAAATTCATCACATTAATTCCTTTTGCCTGAAGATCACGAATGACTATAGTTCTTAGGTCTTCCTCGTTCATAATGTCTTTTACCTGCACTCAGTTATTTTGTACCTTTTACTCCTTTAATAACATATCTTTAGAAACCTGTGTTTTTGTGCGGATTATATGAGAAAAATAATCATAGCTCCCGTTCATTTCTTCTTTTATTTTCCTTTCTTTCGATTTCTTTAGGATGTTATTCGTTTTGCTTTAAAGAAAAGGGCATCGTTTATGGCACTTATCGCCCGCCACTCTGTTTTTGTTGAATGTAGCTCGGAGTCAAGTGCATTTGAAAAGAAGATGACCGCGGTGTTGTCATTTGGTTTAATCGTGACAAGGTTTAGGAAGCCGACATAACCACCACTATGCCCATAGGTTTTTTTAAAAGGTTTGTTGGTAACCTCCCATCCTAATCCGTAGTTATATTTGTCAGTTGGTGAGAAATGTGCGGTATGCATGAGCTCAACAGTGGATTGATTAAGGATTCGTATCCCGTTCCATACTCCACCATTCATATGGGCAATGATGAAATGGGAGTATTCTTCAATCGATGTTCGTAAGGTAATTGCAGGATACAAGACATGTATCCCATATTGGGGATGCCTGAAATACTCATCATTTTTAAGCTCATAGGGAACTGCACAGTTATTGATGTCAACATCCCGTAAGCGAAAACCTGTCGTATTCATCTGCAGAGGCTGGAAGATATGCTCCTTGCAGTATTCGTTGAAATCCTGATGTGACAGTAATTCAACAAGATATGCGACAATCGAAAATCCGACGTTAGCATAATAGTATTTTTCACCTGGTTTATCCATGGACCATGTAGATGAGCTATAGGCACTACCATCTGGTGTGAGATATTCCTCCAACCAAGGATAAGGAAATCCTTGCACATCTGGGTCTCCAGCGAGGTATGAAAGACAGGTCCAGTAGAGATTGTCATCGGCAAGACTTGACCGATGAGATAGTATCATTTCAATGGTTATGGGGATGTCAGGATAATTAGGGTTCCGCAGAACAAATGGGAGATAATCATTGACATCATCATCAAGGCTAAAGAGTCCTTGTTCATACAGCTGCATCAATGCGGTAGCAGTTACAGTCTTTGATACTGATGCCTGTAGATATAACGTCTGTGTTGTTGCCTCCTTTTGATTTTCGATATCGTAATATCCGTACGCATGTGACCAGATTACTTCATCATCATGAATGATGCACGTCACAATAGATGGTTTATGGGCAAGACGCATGAGCACCCGTATATAGATATCAAAGAGAAAATCAGAAATTATATGATGATGCTCTTCGGTAGTAGAAGTGGTTTTGGCAAGGGCTTCATTTATGACAATACCCTGAACAGATAGTCCTAGAAACACTGCTATGATCATGATACTAATAAGTTGCTTCTTCATATGATTCACCAAAGTTTACCCAATAATCATATATTTTTGTTGTTATATAAAAGTAATCCCTACAACGTTTTAATGTTTGTAGTAGATAAAAAGTTTTAACGGATCGATTCTAACCTATTTTTCTCTTTGAAAACATAGGTACTATACATTTCAAACCAAACCAACATTAGTTAGAAAAAAAGAATCACACCAGGTTATTAACGTCAAAGTGATGTCACAGTAGCGCCCGTACTGGGATTCGAACCCAGGTCTGAGGCTCCGCAGGCCTCTAGGATATCCAAGCTACCCCATGCGGGCAATTTATTTGATCACATCAACCATGGCTACTTTCTCAAGGATAAGATCATTGTATTTACTTTCAGGCATGGTTCGTATCTCGTGATCAGTAAGACCGAATCTGCTGAGAGTATCTCTATCTCCTTCAAGTACCTTGTCATCACGGGTAAGATGAAACTCTTTGAGGAGTTTATCAATAACCGTATCATATGTTTTTCCATCTGCCTTTCTTTTCAGCTCATCTACGATGACAAACGCGATGTTTTGTTTTCCTTTGCGAATACCGATTTTTTTTATGGCTTTATGTATCTGTCGCTCACCAGCAGCATACAGCAGGATTTCCAGGGCAAGGGAGTTGGTTGCGTTTGTTTTTTGTTCAAATGCCCTCTGAGCATGCGTCGTTGCTGAAATTAAATGGTCTTTCCCATAGATAGCGGCTGCATCAAACGCCTGTAGTACGAGATTTTCTTTTTTAGAAAACAGAAGGAGTTGTTGGACGAACTCATCTATATTTTTGATGGTTCCGTTCGTGCCGATGATGGTAATCATTTTTTTGAGCCTCTGAGTTCTTTATTACCCTGTTTACCGCTTTCCCCGATTTGTTGTTTTATGTTCAGGGCGACAGCTTTTCCAATCGCCTTTATCTTCGCAATACGTTCTATGGGGACATTGCGTAAATCATTCACGGTTTTAAAACCTTCATGATACAGGGCGCGGGCACGCACCCGTCCAATTCCTTTTAATGACACAAGGTTCAACAGCTCCTCTTTACATCCGTTTTGCACCCGTGTGAGAAGATTATTGATATCAGTGACACAGGAGAAATTGTACATTCGTGCATACTCTCTGGTCGCATGCAGCAGCCACTCTGCGATCTCAACAACCGTATGGACGTCACCAGGCCAGATATTATATTTGAGGACGAGTGCATCATAGGGTTTTTCTTCGATCCAGTCCTCCAGGAGGAATGCTGTTTTTAGATCACTGAGGAACCATTCATAGTCATCGCTGGTGGTACTGGGGACATCTAGGAGAAGAGCGTGCTGTATGCTTTCTGCTTTTTCCTCAACCCACGAATCCGTCCCCCGTAGATACAACGATCGAAGGTCAGGTGTCGAGCATATCGCATGGAGAAACGACAAGGGTGTTGTTTCCTTACTGTTGGATCGCTCAAGGGCGGTTTTTAGCTGAATCGCTGACAAGGGATCAATGTATAATGATGATGTCCTTGTGCCAAACAAGGTGGACATATAGCCGGTGGATATTTCTTCGATGAGTTGATTTTCCAGGAGGAACTCAAGAGCGGTGTCGACTTCTTTTTTGATGGTGTACTCATCGGCCTGATACGCATAAAATGTACTCAAGATGAACTTGTACATCCCTTCAACATCATGGACGAATTGTGTGGCGATTGCCGCAAGAAGATGCGTGCGCAAAGCAGATTGGCTCCCAAGCTTCGAATAGATTGGTTCTGTGTCCGCTAATATATAATTGTAAAATATCTGATCGCGTTGATTGGCATCCTTCGCTATCGTAATAGCGTCCCCTACGGTATCATAGCGTGGTCTGCCTGCACGACCTGCTTGTTGTTTATACTCAAGGATGGGGATAGGGGTCATCCCGAAATTCCCGTCATAGCGCCACAGGTCACGGATGATCACACGCCGTGCCGGGATATTGACCCCCGCAGCAAGCGTCGGGGTCGCAACGATACATTTGATCTGGTGGCCTTTGAATCCTTGCTCGACCAGTCGCCGCTGACTGCTTTCCAGGCCTGCATGATGAAACGCGACACCTTTTTCAACACTGGTGATCAATGACTGCTCGATGCTCACTGCTTCATCTTGTCCGTGTTTCATCGCAGTGACCAATTTTTTTAGGTCTTTTTTTTCCGCTTCAGTAAGATGACCAGCAACGACACTGGATATTCGGGTGGCAAGTGAGACAGTCGATTTCCGGTTGTTGACAAAGATCAGGGTCTGCCCACCGTCTTTGAGCGATTCTTCTACCAACAACTCTAATGCTTGTTTTGAATCACCAGCTATTTTTTTTGTCGAGCCGTCATTATATTTTATCACGTTATGGAAAAACACACCTTCTTTCAGGATCACGGGCCGCCAGTCAGACTGGATGAGTTTACCGCCCAACCAGTCAGCCAGCTCCACAGCGTTTTTTATAGTCGCAGAAAGCGCAATGAGTTGGGTCGTTGGATTGAGTGCCTTAATCTGAGCAATGATTACCTCCAGGGTTGGACCCCTGGTCGGATCATGAATCAAATGGACTTCGTCGATCACCAGCACCTTGATTTTATCAAGCCAATGTAGCCCATGGCGAAGAAGCGAATCAGCTTTTTCAGAAGTGCACACGATGATATCATATTTGGAGAGACGAAGATCGGATTCATCTAAATCCCCGGTGGAGATGCCGACTTTCAGCCCAAGTCGTTCAAACGCCTTCAAATCCTCGTATTTCTCCCGGGCTAGCGCTCGAAGGGGAACAATGTAAAAAGCTTTACCGCCCTCATTTTTTAACCGATGCGCTATCGCAAGATACGCAACCAGGCTTTTTCCTGCTGCTGTGGGTATGGACAGCACAAGATGCTCTCCTCGCAAAGCATAGGGAAGAGCTTCTGCCTGAGGAGGGTATAGCTCGGTGATTCCTTGTTCTTTTAAGATATCCTGAATCTGAGGATCGAGCGCTATTTGATCAGTCGTCATATACGTTCTTGCAATAGAGAAAGAGCTTAATAAAGAAACATGTTATTCCTTTGTTCAAATATTGTGGTGACTCTATGGGCCGAAGACAAACGATGATGGAAAAATATAAGATACAAATGAAAGCCTATCGGAAAAAACGGATGAAAAGTGATAGTACTCCTTATTTACCGCCAGATGGCATTGTCTATGTCATTGATACCTTAAATCCTGGTAAGAAAATACTGGTTCCTGTAGTGAAGACCACGGTAAGAAGCCAGCGAAATGTCATTGAAAGCCTCGCATGTCCTGAATGTAAAAACGAGATGCTCTGGGATGATAACTGGGAAGCATTTACCTGTACAAAACATGGGAAGAAAGCCATCTATGAACTGGTAGTAAAATAAGGAGAAAGGTGACAGGTATAAGTATACCTTTTCATATGTAGGGGTCGTGAGTATCTATGGTTGAAGAAAAAATCGGAATCGTCGAGCATTTCTTCACAAACATCAATGTCGCTGCCATAAAGATCACCGATGGTGAGCTTAAAATAGGGGATATTGTTCATTTCGTGGGTACCAATACCGATTTCACCCAACTTATTGATCGTATGGAGATCAATCGAGTCCCTGTGGATATCGCAAAAGCAGGCGATGCGATTGGAATAAAGGTAAAAGACAAAGTTCGGGAACATGATAGTGTCTATAAAATGCCAAAAGGTGAAACTGAATGAAGGAAATGGCTGAAGTTCGAGAGTTAAAAGTAGGAAGATATGTACTGATCGATGAAGAACCATGCAAGATCCAGAGTATTTCGACATCAAAACCAGGGAAGCATGGCGAAGCAAAAGCACGGATTGACGCCGTCGGCATCTTTGATGAACAGAAACGCAGTGTCGTCCATCCCGTAAAACATAAGGTCGGCGTCCCTATCATCGACAAACGCAGCGCGCAGATCCTTGCCCTGATGGGCTCTGATGTTGTTCAGCTGATGGATTTGGAGACCTATGAGACCTTTGATATGCCTATCCCTGAGGACCTCAAAGGGCAGCTTGAGCCAGGAAAAGAAATCCTGTATCTACAGGCGATGGGTAAACGTAAAATCACCAGAGTGTAGAATCCTTTATTATAGGTAGGGTACAGGCTTCGGTCATTATGGAGTTTCCTAATTATTTTGCAGACGCAGAATCAAGTTTCAAGCAGGCTTCGTTCATCTTGTTTGGTGTACCTTTTGAAAAAACCTCATCGTTTCGCCACGGGGCTGATAAAGCACCATTTGAGGTAAGGCAGGCGAGCTGGAATTTTGAGCGCTACGATCTTCGCACAGGCATTAACTTTGAGGAAATCCTGGTGCATGATTACGGGGATCTTGATGTTTCGAAGATGAACTCAAAACAAGTGTTTGACGCGACAAAAACGTTTACTGCAACATTGTTAAAAGAACAGAAAATCCCGTTTGCCATNGGAGGGGATCATTCGATTACCCCAGGCATCGTTTCAGCGTTCCCCAAGGATATCGCGGTAATCTCACTTGACGCCCATATGGATTTCCGTCAGGAATATAAAAACGATATCTACAATCACGCTTGTGTNATCCGCAGGGTTGCCGACCACNTTCCCCTTAAAAATATTGCCGTGTTAGGGATCCGGTCCGGTGAAAAGGAAGAATACGAGCTTGCACAAAAAGAAAACCTTTTTTTCCGTGATGCATTTACGATCAACAAGTTAGGGCTAAAGAAAATTATCCAGCAGACAAAGACGCTGCTGAAAGGAAAAAAAATCTATCTGACCCTGGATATCGATGTGATTGATCCTGCCTACGCACCAGGGACAAGCACACCGGAGCCGTTAGGGCTTACTCCGCTGCAGGTCATTGAAATCATAGAAGCATTTTCGCCGCAGCTGATCGGTGGTGACCTCGTGGAGGTCTGCCCACCCTACGACCATGGACAGACCGCGGTTCTTGCAGCTAAATTGATTCAGACAAGCATCAGTTGGATATGGAGAAGTTCGCAGGCTTAAGTTAATATATATCAACTTCATTCAGCTCGGTCATGCAAAAGGAAAAAATGGCTCTTATCGCGCTAGTAATCGTCGTCGTCGCAGCACTTTCAGTGTTTTTGGTCGCGGTCAACACAAACATTTTTGAAAATCTCTTCAAAGAGAAACTGACCATTGCAGAAGGTGACTGCGCTGATGTCAACTACATTGGTCGGTATTCATCAAACAACACGATTTTTGATACCTCATATAAATTCGCGGGAAATAAATCCGGCGGCACGCCACTTAAGATATTTGTCAGTTTCGACGCTAACGCAACCTCCCCAAAGACAGGATATACCCAAGGGATGATCAAAGGATTCATGCAAGGGATAATCGGTATGAATGAGGGACAGACTAAGACCATCGGTCCGATACCACCAGTTGATGCCTACGGAGTAAAAAAACTAACCGCTGGAGCAGTTTTTACCACACAATCTGCAGCCTTCGGCATTAATCAAACCGTCGAGGTCATTAACTACACCAGTGAAAACCTCACCCTGAAATGGATAAATATGACAGATCATAGTAATATCACGATGCCTCTGTTTGTCATCAATAACCTCCAATCCACGAATCAGACCGATTATATTACCTACCTTCCACCAGCCTATCTCTGGCGGAATTCCACGCAGATTGTGAACATCACCGATAATGATGTCACGGTCTACACGACCCCAACAAAAACCACAAATATCTCTACTAAAATGGAGCAAGTACAATTTGGGGATATTCTTATGCTCATCTTCCCCAATGCAACCACTGCCTCATGGAACAATACTACAATCACTATTTCGTGCTTCCCAAAGGTCGGGACAAATTATACACTGCAGACCCAAAGCTACACCGGAATGCTCAATGTAACCATAACCGTTGTGAATGTGACAGGCGACAGAATCAATGTTTCTGCAATAAACGACCAAAACCCAGAGCCACAATATATCGACTTGTATAAAACACTGACTTTCAACAGAACAATGCACCTCCCACGTTACTACCGAAATATCCCAACAATGTATGTTTCGGTCCTGTATGAAAAAGAAATCCAAACCGCAGGATACAGCTTAAACGCACTCGCCGGAGAACCACTGACCTTTGAAGTCACGGTCGAAAAAGTGTATAAGACGCTTTAAGGAATGATCTGAAGCTTTATCTCACGCTCGACAAGCTGCAAAAACTCTTCTTCTTTTCCTTTCGGGATGGTCGCACCAGCTGCGATGTTATGGCCGCCTCCTATCCCGTTTAACTCCTTAGCAGCCCTGGTGAGAGCAACAGCAAGGTCCAACCCACGGTCAACCAGGCTCTGTGCAGCTCGTGCGGAGACCTTGACATCACCATTCTCAGTAAGAGCAAACCCGATCAGAGGCAGCTCTTTATCGACATCTTCAGTGTTGAGCATCATGTTGGTGACAATCCCGATAATAGTATCGCGGATGCCATCACCAGCGTGGAAAAACTGTAGATAGGTCCGTTTCTGAATCTTTTCTTCTTTGGCGAACTGAAGGCCTTCGACCAGATTATGACGATGGCCACTGAGCAGATTTAGTGCTTCTTTTAACCATTTTCCACGATCACCGAGACACACCTGGAGTCCAACCTCATACTCACCATAGCGTGCGGTAGAATTCAGAAGGGTAGCGTATTCTTTAGCCTCATGCAGCTCGGTTCCTTCTTCTTCTTTGTTCAGGAGGTATGATTCCCCCAAGACCCTAGCTGCAGCTTGATATCCAAAGCCTTTCGAAAGCAGCATCTGGATGATTCCTGAGATGATCTTCCGCTTCTCCTCTTTACACAGATCAACCCAGGTCCTCCACGAATCGCCCTCCTTTAGAGGGATCTTTAGTTCCTGCAAAAAAGCAACACAAGCATCTTCACGTCCACTCACCCCAGGGATGAGCGGGTCACTCGCATATTGAAGGAGTTTTGCCAGAGGCCGGGTCTCCTTACCAAAATACCTGATGTCTTTGACCGCCTGAAGGACACCAACATCCACCCCATCCTTAACGATCTCAGCATTCATGCCGCGCAGCTCACAGAATCGCCTATCCTGCAGATCACCGATCGCTCCGACGATCGCAAGACCAGCTAAATCCTTATTTTTTTGACTGATAGCTATGGAGACCAGATAGGTCGCCCCAGCACCGCTGAGCTCATAAGAGCCATCTCGGCCGAACAGATGAGGATTCAAATGAAACGAGGCATCAGAATCAGCGGGACATTCATGATGATCAGTAATAATCTTTCGTATCTCCGGATACTGGGTGCTAATGCCGCTGCCCAGGTCAGTAAACCACACCAGCTCGTGCTGCTCAGTAAGTAACTTATTTATGATTACTTCATCAAGTTGTTTGATGCATTCAATGGTAAATTCCTTTCCGAGCCTTCGGAGGGTCTCGGAGGCGATCGCCCCGGCAGTGATCCCATCAGCATCGATATGGGTCACAATATGTATCTTAGTTGATTTTTTTATGATATCTGCTAACTCGCTTGCTCGTTGTAACAATAGATAGCCTCGTGCATGAAGACATAGAAAGCAGACTGATTAGTCTTTTGGTTTTCCAGGGGATATTTTTTTATAAAAGAACCTTGATATTTTTTCACAAGCATCCAAGCAGAAGACAAGAAATCTAAAATAATAGCAGTTGTTACACGATTAACTACAAAAGAGGTAAGATTGTTATGAAGAAAGAATTCAAAGAAGGGAATATCACCATCACCGTCGACTACGATAAATGCAAAGGCGCTGGTGAATGCGTCACCGCCTGCCCCGTTCAGATCTTTGAGCTGATCGACGGCAAAGCGGTTGCAAAAAACATCAAAGAATGCATTGAATGCTGCGCTTGCACCAATGCCTGTCCCTACACAGCAATTGAACATACGTCCTGCTAATTCATTACAAACATCTGGATTTTGTATGGAAAAAAAACGAATAGAGATACATCTTGTCAACACATGGTCTGAAGACGAAATCGTCCTCCTCTACAAAGCAGCTGGCTGGTGGAAAGATACCTATGACGCTACAGGGATCCCTCCATTGATCGCGGGGAGTTTTGCGTTTGCTGTAGCAGTAGAAAAAAAAACCGGTAAAGCAGTAGGAATGGGCCGGGTTCTGTCTGATGGTATCTCTGACGCCTATATCCAGGACGTCGTGGTTCTGCAACCCTACAGGGGTCAAAGTCTAGGGAAAAAAATTGTGCAGACCCTCATCGACTATTGTGTCTCAAAGGGGATACAATGGCTAGGATTGATCGCTGAACCCGGAAGCAGCCAGTTCTATACATCCCTTGGTTTCAAACCAATGGATCAGTATGTCCCCATGCTGTATGCAAAGGAGAGATAACCCATGTTATCCCTGGATGACTTTAAAAAAATCGGTTTAGAAGACAAACCTGTTTTTGATACACACTACAGACAATTTCCCCCCAGCCATAGTGGTGAATTATTTTCCACGATGATCAGCTGGGGAGAGTATGTTGAATATCATTACGTATTGGTTGATAACAACATCATCATCGTAAGTAAAGATAAAGATGGAGAAGTCCTCCACCATCCATCAGGGAAATTCAACGAAGATCTCCTCAAGCAGGTCATGGCTCTTTCGATAAAGGAAAACGCAATCTTCGGATTTATAAAAAAAACAGAGAAAAACCTCCTTTCAGCACAATATCCTTCGCTAACGTTTGTGGACGACAGAGATTATTTTGATTATGTATATTCTGCCTCTGATTTAGCTGAGCTACCGGGAACAAAGTTTGGGAAGATACGAAATCGGCTAAACAAATTTACAAAAAATTTCGCATACATTACAGAAGAAATCTCAGAGAAGAATATGGAAGAGGTCAATGAGTTTTTAAAGCGATGGTGTCTCTGGAAAGACTGCGGGTCAGATGAATTGCTGGAAAACGAGCGCAAAGCAATCATCTATTCGATGTCACATTTCTTTGATCTAGGCCTCAAGGGGATTTCCTTACGGATCAATGATGCCATTCAAGCAATAGCCGTCTATGAAAAAATGAATGCTGACACTGTGATTGTTCATTTTGAAAAAGGAGCTCCTGACTACGACGGGATCTACAAGGCGATAAACAAGGAAACCGCGCAACGACTACGACAGCAGGTCCCCTATATCGACCGTGAAGAAGACCTTGGTATCCCAGGATTACGACAGGCGAAACTATCCTACAATCCTCATCATTTTATCGAAATATATCATGTGACAAAAGAAAGTCTACGGACTACAACAGTCTGAGTGTTGTAGTCCTGTTGCGAACATTGGTTTTTTTTAAGGAGACTGTATCGGTAACCAGAAGGTAATGATGGTCAACCCTGCGACAGTCACATTCGAATAGACAGCGGTTGAAGTTTTTTGCCCAAACCAGTACCCAAAGAAACCGAACATAACCCCAACATAATCCCCAGCCGGAACAGAATTTGTGATTAATCCATTTGTCTGGATTCCACTCACTGCATGTCCCTTATGGAAGCTGATGATATCAAAACCAATGTAGTTTACGAAGGAATTTAATCCTAATACAATGGTTGTGCCACTGTCCAATGTGTACGTTATTGCGCTTACAACACTGAAAAGTGAATTATTGATGAGCGGTGCACTGTGTATCCGTTCTTGTAAGGATCTTATTTTTTCAGTTTTTGTTCGCTCGTTGAATTTATTGAGAAGAGTATCGCTGTTTACATCCGTTGACACAAGATGATGCTTTTGAAACACGACGATCTGAGCAGCAAATGTCTCTTTCATTGACCCACCAGCAGCTGATACAGCTTGGAGCTCATTGCCGATTGAAATCCATTCGGCCTTAGGCATAGTGATTACTTTTTTTACAGAACTTACACCGGTACAGTCCATAAAATCAACGGTCACGGTCTCAAGATTTTTACTTGATGATGTGATAAGGTGCCTTGCCTGATTCATGCTTCCTAGCGCTGGTGTAATCATTAGACTTGCTACCAGAAGCACCGCTAAACATACAATTCCGCCTCGTATTCTCATAATAATCGTAATTTATATTGAGGGTCTTGTATTTAGATATTTCGTTAAAAAAGAACAAGATTTTATCTTGTTTCTGATGGTCAAAAAATTTTTATTTTCGTAGAAGTATTGTTTACGTGTTCATTGTATGACTTTTTTTGTTGTGTTTTCTTTTAAAAATTTATAGGAGTTTTTGAATAATTAAAAAATAGTTAAATTAATGTTTAAGCATTATTTTATAATGCATGTATCTATTATTAGTTTATTTGTTAATGTTTAAGGTTAACTAGTATTTTTCGTGTTAACATTTATCAATATTTTTGTTATCCAATGACATGTAAATCGCTTGATAATTATTAGCAGAAATTATCTTAATACTGATTGAGACAATCTAGCATGGAAAATATAAAAAATAGAATTAAAAAAATTTATTTTTGTATATTTTTATAATATCCAATACTAGTTTGACGTAGAGTTCCATACGGGTGTCTACCATATAATATAAAGCAGCTTCTTTAAAGGAAGCAAACCGAAGAAAATACTCATGATAGATAAGGAGGAGATCTTCCTTTCGTTTAATATTTGGTGCGATACGATGGCAATTACTGCATAATAAAGAACTCTTTTTCTATACACAGGGTGCCACCATATACTCTAGGGATAATATGGTGAAATTCTCCTCTGAAATCTTCATTAAATCTATATTGCAGCGTTCACACCGGTTGTTGGCTCGTTTGATTACTAATTGTTTGACCTTTAGTGGAAAATCCTTTTTCTTGCTTTTCATCTTTCCTGTTAACCTCCCTTATTAAAATATTTCGAACAGTACTGGCATACCAACTGCATTTATTTCCTTCGCGTTTTAATCGGGTTTGTATTCTATTTTCATTCAAATAATTCGCAATTTCACTATAACTTTTTTCCTCTGCTTTTAATTGTTTCATAAGGGTTAAGATATTTTGTTCTTCAGCATTTTCAATAAGTCTGGTATTCTTCTTTCTGTTTCCAACAATGTCAGACAGGATTGTATATCCATACGGCGCCTGTCCAAACCATTCGTTTTTCATTTTCTGTTTTACACCTACNCGGATTTTTGAAGCGAGCTGACCTCTAAAAAATTCACTAAATGCAGCAAAGTTCGTAAGAATGAATCTTCCCTGTTCACTGTAGATATCAATATGTCTTAGATTGTAAATATGTAATTTGATTCCGAAGGTAAGGAGGTCATCCATGACATTGAGCAGATCTTTCGTTGACCGAGAGAAACGGTCGTTATCGAACATACAGATACCATTGAACAACCCATTCTTTGCATCGGTTAGCATTTCTTGAAAACGAACCCGCTCTGTGTTTTTTCCACTTTCTTCATCTTGATAGGTTTTTACCCAACGCCACCCAGTTTCTTTTAACCAGTTGTCCAGGGTCGATTTTTGACCGTCTGGACTGTATCCTTTTGCCTGTTCCTCCCGGCTAACCCTTACATAATAGGCTACTTTATAGTCATTTGACATATGGCACTTCTCTGATATTTGACTACAGTCAGGAATCTAACTTATGTCAGTTATAAGATTTCTCTATTTAAATTTTTGTAAAATATCGTCTTTTTTCTTATGCATGCTATACTTTGTCTAACATTTTATACATAAGTTTATCACTAGACTTGTTAAGAGTGCACAATCGTATATCAGAACACCTCTTTATGAACATTATCCAAGAAAATCATCGGTGTGCCTGACATTACTACTGTTTTATTACAATTTACCAGGCTTTGAATACAAAATAAATGGTCTTTGATGGATTTTCCATGCGATGAAATGGTTGGTACTTTTTTATTTGTTGATTTTTTTTTTTTGAGCATGTTAATCTATAACACATACATTAACTATGCTAGACTTTCTCTATCGTAACTATAAACGATTTTAAGTATGCTAAATATTATCTAGCAATTTTCTCGTCATTTTTCGTGTGTCGTGATAGCACGAATAATTAATGTTAATTAAAAGACTTAACTAGTTAACCTAATATATTTACAATATTTACTAAATAACTATTTCTATTAAAACTCACCAGTTTCTTGCGGTTCGTCATGCTCGTTTGCAAAATCCTTCAGATCATACTCATCAGTAATCTTCTTTGTATCACCGATCTTTTTAATGAGTCGGCCACAGACCAAGCATTTTCCGGTCAGCTCGTCAAAGGCACGCCATTCCATGCACGTAGGACAAAACTCGTCGACACCGACCGCAATTTTCTGCACCTTTGCACATGTAGCTTCCTTGTCGGCTNTTTTCTTAGGNGCCTTAGGCTTTTGCGTGAGAGGTTTTTTTCTTTTGCTCTTCATGCTATCTCGCAATAAGATTATAAGAAGAGTATCAAAAAAGATTTATATTGACTTTTCTACGAAACCTCGCCCCCATAACCATATCTACTGGAAAGGAAAAAAAATAAGATTTATAGACAGGTAAGCGATACTAGTGTNTGGGACCAGCCAAACTAGGAGTAAGAAGACATGGATGCGCTTTCATTCTATAACTCAGATCTCTTCAAATGGGCCATTCTGCCCATACTGATTTTCGCTGCACGGCTCATGGATGTAAGCCTTGGGACATTACGTATCATATTTGTGTCTCATGGACTCAAATATGTAGCACCGGTGGTAGGGTTCGTGGAGATCAACATCTGGTTGCTTGCTATTGGACAGATCATGCAGAACCTGAACAATCTCGCCTGCTCGCTTGCCTATGCCGCTGGGTTTTCGATGGGCGCTTTTTGTGGTATGTTGATAGAGGAGAAACTGTCCATTGGCATGGTCATGGTTCGAGTGATCTGCAAACATGATGCATCCGAGCTCATCAAATCACTCAAAGATGCAGACTATGGAGTTACTACCCATGATGCTGAAGGGGTAAAAGGTCCGGTGAAGATCATCTTTGCCGTGATACGTCGAGAGGACCTGCATGATATTTTAGATCGAATCCATAGGATTCATCCGCATGCCTTTTATTCGGTTGAGGATGTTCGGTCGGTGGGAGAAGCGATGTTTCCTTATCATCAGCATCGGTTATTGCAATGGCATCGAAAAGGTAAATAAAAGGAAGAATAATAGACCCGGGATTGTTTATTCTTTTTCCTCAGCGGCATGTTTTTCCGCTAGTTTCTTTAATATCTCTGACGATAGCTTATAATATCCTTGTTTTTCATCGATGACCGCAGCTTCGATCATCTCAGTATCGAATTTCTGTTTGGTTATCTTCTTTAAGGTTTGTAGCCCGAGTTCGAGTGCCTGATTTAAAGTGATATTTGCAGTGTAACTTTTTGTAAACTGGGTCATTGCGTCGTTACTTTTTTTTCCTTCGCAGACAGCTTTATACCCAAGATAGGCTCCAGATGGGTCTGTGGAAAACAAATGCTTCCCTGAATCATCGATGCCGCCGACAAGTAAAACCACGCCGAACGGCCGTACGCCATCGAACCTGGTGTACATATGCTCGTATTCGCAGAGGATGTTCACCAGCTCTTTGACGGAGATAGGTTCATCGTAGCGAACCTTGTTCCATTGTGCCTCTTCCCGTGCAATCTCAACAAGATGTCGCCCGTCCGCAACCAGACCGGTTGCTGCGCAGGCGATATGATCGTCAATTTGATAGATCTTCTCAAGTGAACGAAGGTTGACAAGCCTGCTGGTCTCTGGTTTGTGCGCTAGGAGAAGGACGCCATCTTTCCATTTGAATCCCATGGTCGTGGTACCTTTTTTTACTGCTTCTCTTGCGTATTCAACCTGATATAATCTACCATCAGGAGAAAAAATCGTACTTGCTTCATCGTACTGTTGTCCTGACTGTTCCATAACCCAGCTCCAAGAGAGTTGAACCAGAATGCGATGTTCAGATTATATACTTTCTTGCCTTTAAAGTCGGTTTGAGAGTTGAAGAAGAAGCTTGGTTTTTGGTCCTTTTTTTTCGATGAGGATCCGACCTTCTTTTCTCCAAGGCGCAGATGAATGAAAAGCATCTTTTTCCAGGACAGGGTGTAATCCGAGGGATTGTGCTGCTTTTGCGATTTTTTCCAATGTAGGTTTTTCCACTGCGTGTTTCTGTGGGACCTTTCGTCCTCTCAAACGGGAAACATCACGGTCAAAATAAACAGGGTATATTACGTATTTGTTATCATCCCTTGCTACCATCAAAACCTCTATGATTTTACTTTGCAAGTAGCACAGCGTTGATCACGCCGCTTTGCCCTGGTCTAGAGGTTATTCTTGCTTTGCCGATTTTTGTGTTGATGATTGCTCCTTTGTTCATGATGTTACGTCGGACATAATGGACATTTGCTGAGTTTTCGACGACGGTGACAATTTCTGTTTTTGTGGTTTTATTGGTTTTGGGGTCGACAACAAATGCGGTGTCTGCAGTGAGAACCCGAGATTTTTTATTGTTTCCTCTTGTTCTGATCGGTTTTCTTTTCATTGCTCCAATGGTGGTGAGGTGTAGTTCTCGTCCTATCTCGAACCGTCTCTTGTTCCGTGCATATCGTATGCGTCGTCCGGTTTTGCTCCTTTTTGAGTTTCCTTGCCATACTGCCATGAGAATTCCGAATGGAGAAGGAATATTTAAAGGATATGGAAGATGATTTGAGGGCTAGTAAGAGGATTACGGTCTTTGTTTGGAAATCATTAGGGCTGCCTTTACACCGTTTAAAGGCTGTAGATAAAAAAAAATTATTTCTTGGCCGATCATTGAAAAAAATCATTGATCCTTTATAAATCAATTAAATAAAGAGAAAAGAGGTAGGTATTTTACCTACTTTGTATTTGCATTCCAGCCTGAACTTTGATATATCAAACCAAGTAAGATGATTGGTATGATAAGGATTGGATGCAATCTCCATTTAAATACGAGGATTTCGGCGCTTGCATTGTTCCCTGCGTTATCGTAGGCTGTCACGGTCAATGTATGTTTTCCAGAAATAATTTCTTTCCAGTCATAGGAATATGGCTCTGAGGCATCATTTCCCTTCAATACTCCATCAATGAAGAATTCTACCCGCTCTATGCCTGATTCATTGTCTGATGCGCTCGCTTCTATGGTAAACATTTGGACTATAACTGGCATTTGAAGTGTTTTTAAGGGGAACATTAACTTGTTAAAAATGTAAATACCATAGTTTATTGGTTTTGTTATTTTGATGACCGGAGGTACCGTATCATCCCCGGTAAACGTGAAATGGGCAGTGATTGTTTTATTTGCGTTCATCGTGATATTTTGAGGATTTTCGTTACCAGTGAGATCTCCACTCCATGAGCTGAAAACCCAGTTTGCATCCGCAATTGCAGTTAGTTCAACTATAGTGTTGTATGCATAGGTAGCTTGATCAGGATCTTTTATCACTGTTCCCTGACCATCTATGATTATCGTTAATGTGTACGGACTTTGTGTGAAATGAGCAACCACCACCTTATCACCAGTCATCGTCACCGTAACCACCGGATTAGACCCAGAAGCATCACCACTCCAATGATCAAAACCATACCC
>JGI20214J51650_10001045_pt1 | contig 17527 bp, 19 predicted proteins | sample WetSurMetagenome_FD_51650 | JGI IMG/M metagenome (IMG submission 51650) | reverse complement strand
TCAAATACGATTATGTGTAGAAACGCTAGGATCGCAAAAACAATGGCGCTCAGTATACCAGCTAAGAAACCTGCCATTGTGCCGCCTATCATACCCCTTGCGATGAGCCCCGCTATTATTCCGCCCAAGAAGGCGCCCAAAATGTGGCCTAAACCGGGAAAGATTATGCCAAGGATTATAGTAACTACGAAACCTAAGATTGCACCTAAACCTACACTGGCCATTTTTTATCTAATTATTGGTTGATTACAAAAAAGAAGATAAAGGTTTGTTCTTAGCGTGCCCTTGCATTGCGCACTTTGGGTTCAAGCAGAGTCCAGAGCCACTCAATGAATTCCTGCATGTTCTTGGTTTGNATATGGACATCACCAGGTCCCGTGATTTGAGTAACTAAGCCTTCACCGCTTAGCAGGGTTTCTTTTAAACCNCCNAATCTTGTGACTTTGTAACTGCAAGATTCGCTAAAACCAACAAGGTGGAAGTTGTCAACGATTAAAGTTTGTCCTGGTCTAAGGGTATGGGTATCGATGGCACCAAACGTATTAATGAACATTTGTCCACTGCCTGTTGCTTTAAGCATAAACAAGCCTTGCCCAAACAAGCCTTTGGTGAATCCTTCCCACTTTACATCCAAATCAATACCCGACGTGGATGCCACGTATGCAGATTTTTGGATGACAAAACCGCTGCCTGGGGCAATATCTAGTTGCTTTATGTCACCCACCGGCGCCGCAACAAATGCCACTTCTGCTGACCCGTTTGTGGCGGTGTAGTCGTTGACCCAAAATGATTGCCCGCCAATGAGACTCAAGCCTAACGTTCCAAGGAGGCTTTTTTCTCGTTTACGAGTATGGACTTCGATGGTTGGCTCCATATAAGTCATGGCGCCTGCTTCAGCTGTGATGGTTTCACCCTGTTCAAGCGTAGCAACCAGCATGGCATATGAAGGCTTATACTTAATTTCAAACTTCAAGTTATTCTTCTCCAAACATGCGCTACCTATAAAAGACTGTTAAGCAGACCTTCTTAATAAAAATTAAAGGATTTAAAGTCTATAGGGTCAGCAAATGGAAACTTCTGCTGGAGTAATCTTAAGGAAGACTTTCAGTTTAACGTTGGTCTTCAACGCCCTCATCACCATAGCGGCCGTTGCAGGAATTATATTTGGCTTTTACAGGTCTTATCCCCTCTGGCAACCTTATACTCCATGGTTAATCAACGGTAACCTGTTTTGGCTGGCACTCGCAGCCGCAATAATCAACATCTTCCCGAGCGCCGCCATTGGCAGAGCCTTGCACACAGGGCGTTTCCTGTTTCACCATTATGTTTACGGCTTCTTTGTACTACTTTCCTCTTCAGCGTTTGTCACCATCTTCACGTCTATTCCGTTACCCAGCCTGTTTCTTGTCGAATCCAGCAATGTAGCAGTTAATGCTGGACGAGTCTTTGAGTTAGCGGGTCTAACCTTGCTCTTGGATGATTTGCCCGATGTCAACAAGAAGATTGAGAGAGGTCTAAACTGGATTAAGACTAAGGCGTATCAAGTGCGAAAAACTCTTCACGTATTTCAATTCGNAACTGGTTGTTTTGCCTTCTACTGTGGCTTTTCTATTCTGNTAGATACAATAGGAAACAGCGACCGTGCGCTGTCGAACTCTTTTGCCATTGTCAGCCTGCTATTAACTGGCGTTACTTCTTTTGCTTGTGTAAAGAGAAAAGCATGGCTCAAAATTACCCCGCCTCCATCAGGACAACTTTAGCGTTTATGGTTAACGATTTCTTCTCTGATGGCTTCAACTTGGTCTGTTAAAAAAATTAGACGAACACCTGTACGATGTGTTATGGTTTGTCAGTTTGAATGCTAAAGGATAGTTACAGTTTGGTTATTGATTTGGATTGAGGCATGCTCGTTTGTAAACACTACAACTCTTGGACCCAGACATCGAATTGTCTTAGGTTAGGTGAATTCTCGATTAATTTCTGGATTTTTGGCAACTCAACCGTAATTTGCAGGAGATAAGATGCTGTTCTTTTTGCGGAACAGGCTGTTCTCTAGGGAGAGCTATTAGGCGCATTTTTTATGTCAAATGAGTGGTGATTCATGTATGCTTAAGGGCTCAAAAAACAAAATAAAAATTCTTACTTTATGCTTACTTTTGGCAAGCATGGTAAGCCCAATCTTCATGACGACTGTAAAAGCGCAAAACAATGGAGACTTAGTTGGCAATTGGCCATTAAACGAAATTAAAACAACTGATAATAGTACAACAGACACAACAGACGTAAACAACGGCATTGTAGCTGGACACCCTGACTTACCAACAGTTGTTGATGGCAAATTCGGAAAAGCATTCCAGTTTAACGGAGACAACTTTGTTTATGTTCCAATAAAATTTGTCGTGGGTTTTCCACCAACGCCACAGGCAGTGTACATGCCTGTTTCACCTAACCTTGACATCCAAAAGTATGTGCAAGCAGAAGCTTGGATTAACGTTTCAGGATTCAAAAACGTAACCTACAACAACATTATAGTCAAATGCAACCACCCAGATCAAGCCTGCTCTTGGCAGAACACCACTCGAGTCCTCGGATTATCCCTAAGAGCGGGTCCATCTGAAGATGGAGTGGTTGAAGGTGCACTTAGTGGGTATATTTTAACTGACAGCGGCGAAGCTAACGAAATAGTGACCACGAAGTCTATTCCCCTTAACCAGTGGGTTGACGTTGTATTCGCAAGGACACCTACGGGCATGCACCTTTATGTAAATGGTGAAGAACAGACCGTCAACGTTGTTCAAGGCATCCAGAACCCCAAGGGCAAAATAATGAGCGGCACAGAATTCTACTTTGGACACGATGGATTAGCAACCATAGATGACGTCAGCATTACCGATTTAGGCTCAGTCTACGAAAACGCGTTTGACATTGGGAATAATATGGTAATTGTAATAATAGCTGTCTCACTTATCTTCGCTGTCGCCTGGCTACTACGCAGAGCTATTCAACTTTGGATCATTCGACCTAAAATCTAGAACAAGGAGCACTGAATTATGGGTACAACCCTGAAACTGCTTGAGTTGATGCTTCGGCAAAAACTCTTAGGGGAAGGTTTGAAGGGTGACCCCAATACTCCCCTCATAGTTTCTTACGCTGTAACTCGAGCCTGCAACCTCAGTTGCCTGCACTGTCATGTATCCGCAAGAATACCCATGCCCGACGAACTTAACGTGAAAGAGGCGATGCATGCAATAGATGAGATGGCAAACCTTGGAACCCAAGCGGTAATTTTTAGTGGCGGCGAACCTTTGTTGCGAAAGGATTTCATCTTGACGCTTGCCCAGTACTGCGAAGACAACGGCATCATACCCGCTATGCTCTCCAACGGGCTATTAATCACTCCTCAAGTAGCTTTGCAACTGAAAGATGCAGGGATCAAAGCGATAGGAATACCCATCGATTCGGTTGTTCCTGCAAACCACGACCACCTCAGGAACCTGCCGGGCACATTCAAAAAAGCAGTTTCAGCCATCCAAACCTGCATAGATATTGACTTGGAAGTAATCGTAACCACCATGGCACTCAAAGACACATTCAACGAGATGCCCAAACGTATTGAGTTCTTGGCTAATTTGGGCGTGGATGAAGTTGCCGTTTACGACTTGATTCCTGTTGGTAGAGGAAAAGACATGATGGACCAAGCGATGAGTCAAGAGCAAAGAGTTACCTTGATCCGGTGGTTGCAGTCTATGCAGGAGGACACAGAAATGGTCTTCACAATGTCAGGAGGAATTCCACTATACCCGGAAATCGCTATGGAAATGCATAAGTCCCACGGTACTAAACCCAAAGACCTACTTATCAAAGAGTTCTGGGTACACCATGGCGTCGGATGCCATGCAGGAACGCTGTACTTTAGTTTGCGTCCCAACGGAGATGTTTTTCCCTGCACTTTTCTACCCATTAAAGTAGGAAACATTAGGGANCAAAGCTTAACGGACATTTGGCGGAACTCAAAAGTCCTAAACACCCTGCGGCAACGAGAAAACCTGAAGGGAAAATGCGGAGCTTGCGAGTACCGAGAAAGCTGCGGTGGATGCAGAGGTAGAGCATACGCATGTACTGAAGACTATTTGGAAACTGACCCTGTTTGCTTACGTGATTTGATGATTGAAGAGAAGCTTTCCCCTGCTGACGTTAAGCGCTTCGGCTGGTGCGTAGGATAATACCCATATTTTTCAATAGATTTCTCATGGTTTATTTTTTGTTTGTTAGGTATTCGTGCATTGCTTTGGCTGCGCGTTTGCCTGCACCCATTGCGCTAATGACTGTTGCTGCGCCTGTTGCTACGTCTCCACCTGCGTAAACTCCATCTAAGCTTGTTTTNCCAACTTCGTTAACAGTGATTGTTCCACGTTTGGGGTCGCTAACTAAGCCGCCCGTGGTGCTTTGGATAATAGGGTTGGGGGTTTGTCCGATGGCGATTATTACTGTGTCGACGTCCATTGTGAATTCTGAGCCTGGAACTTCTTTGACTCCTCTTCTGCCTTTTGCGTCTGGTTCAGTAAGTTCCATCGCAATAACCTTCATGGCTTTAATCCAACCTTTATCGTCACCATAGAATTCGACTGGCGCCGCGAGAAACTTACAGACCAATCCTTCTTCTTCAGCGTTTTCGATTTCCTCGTGTCTTGCAGGTAATTCATCGCGTGAACGTCTATAGAGCAGACAAACTTCAGAACCCAACCGCATGCTGCTCCTTGCGCAGTCCATGGCTACGTTTCCGCCGCCGATAACTACGACTTTTTTGCCCAGACGTATTGGAGTGTCATACTCCGGGAACAAGTATGCCTTCATGAGGTTAACTCGTATGAGGAATTCGTTTGCTGAATAGATTCCGCCGAGGTTTTCTCCTGGACAACCTGTGAATTGGGGTAAACCTGCGCCGCTTCCGATGAATACCGCGTCGTAACCATTTTTCATGAGTTCGGGGATTGTGTGAATTCTGCCAACCAAGTTGCCGAGGCGCAGGTCAACACCGAGATTTTGGACGTAATTTACTTCGTTTTGCACAATGGCTTTGGGTAGGCGGAATTCCGGGATACCGTAGGATAGAACACCACCACCGACGTGTAAAGCTTCGAACATAGTGATTTTGTGTCCGAGCTTGACTAGATCAGCTGCAACTGTTAATCCTGCGGGACCTGCACCGATAACTGCGACTTTTTTGCCTGTGTCTGGAGTTTTTGGGGGAAGTTGAGCACCATTGGCTCTTTCCCAGTCTGCGAGGAACCTTTCTAAACGTCCGATGCTAATTGGGTCACCCATCTTGCCAATGACACATTTGCTTTGGCATTGCACTTCTTGGGGGCAAACTCTTCCGCAGACAGCTGGTAGGGCGTTTTTGGTTTTGATGGCTGCGATGCCTTCAGAGTACTTCTTTTCTTTAATAGCTTTAATGAATGTTGGAATTGGAACTTCTACTGGACAACCAGTTCTACATTGTGGATTGGGGCAGCAAAGGCACCTGCTTGCTTCTTCTTGTGCTTCTGCTTCAGTGTAACCTAAAGCAACTTCACTGAAATTTTTAGCGCGAACTTTTGGCTCTTGCTTGGCCATCTCTACAGCTTTCTTATTCAACCTTGGTTTAGGCTTTGTTTCTGCCACACTTGCAACCTCCATTCATTTCCGACAAAACTGAACTTAACCTTTCTTCTGGAAGCATCGTTCGTTGTCGTATGATTAACTCTTCAAAATCTGTTTTGTGACCGTCAAATTCTGGTCCGTCCACGCAACCGAACTTCATTTTGCCGTCGACTGTTACTCGGCATACTCCACACATGCCCATACCATCAATCATTATGGGTGTTAAAGTTACGATGGTTGGAATGTTGTAGGGCTTGGTAATTTCGCTGACGTCTTTCATCAGGATAACGGGACCCATCACAATACAGCGGTCGAATTTTTCCGTCTTGAGCAGTTCTTTGAGGAAGTCTAAGCCCTTANNGCCTTTTGTTCCATCGTCTGTTGCAACGTAGACTTTTTCGCTGTAGGCTTTGGCTTCGTTTTCCATCATTATAAATTCTTTTGTGCGTGCGCCAAGGATTGTGGTTACTTTGTTGCCTGCTTCTTTCATCGCTTTAGCCTGCAGGAGCAGCGGTGCAATCATTACGCTTCCACCTACACATAACACCTTGCCGAAGTTTTTGACTTCAGAGGGGTTACCTAATGGACCAGTAACGTTGTCGATGCATTCAGTCTGGTTTAGCAATCCTAGATCTTTGGTGGTTTTGCCGACTTCGTGGAAAGCAAATGAAACCGTTCCCTTCGCCGTGTCGTATCCACAGATTGTTAAGGGTATACGTTCACCGGTTTTGCCGTGTATCACGATCAGGAATTGGCCAGCGTGCGCTTGAGCCGCAACATCTGGAGCATCAACTTCGAACAGTTTAATTTTCGGAGCAAGCTCTTTTTTACTTATTATTTTGTACGTTTTGCAGTCGCCTCCACAGTTACTTCGCGTTTGGGTAAAGCAGATATTTTCTTGTAGAATTCATCGAGTTTTGTCTCGAATTCGCTAGCGCATCTGGGTGATTCCTCGTAGAGTTCAAATCTGTCAAGCAGCCCCAGTTTTTTAAGCGAAACTTGCAGGGCAGCCACGTTGCGTTCTGCTGCACTTCTTCCTTCTTGAAGCTTACAGTCTTTGGCTGAACAGACAACGCCCATTACACCGTCGAAGCCGCAGTTTAATGCGTTGATGATGTGTACAGGGTCGAGTGATTTGAAGCATGGAACTTCAAGTGTTAAGACGTTTTTGCCTTCGAACGCTTTGCTCGGGGTATCCAGAGCTGAGAACTCGGACCATTGGCATACGAATGCTAGCACTGCTGGTCCTTGGTTTTTGGCTGTTAGCTGTGCAAGCGATTTACCGTAGCGATCAACCACGTCTTCAAACTCGAAGCCTTTGACTTGGATAGCGTGATGTGGACAAACAAGTTGGCATGCGCCACATCCGGTGCATTTTTCTTCATTTACCTTTGGAGTTCCGAAAGATTCGAATTCGAGTGCACCGTAGGGGCAGATAAAGATGCATTTGTCACATCCTACACATGCTTGCACATCGTAAACTGCTTTGCGAGAAAACTTTACAATCTTTACCGCATCTTCATCGAAGCCTAACTGTTTGAGAACGTTCTTTGCTAAAACGAGTCTTCGAGTGTTAATTTTTGTACCCTCTTTGTAGCGGCAGAATGGATCTTCACATTGGATCGAAACAATGTTTTTAACGCCAGAGTTTAAAGCTTCAAAGACAAAGTCCGTTGGAACACGACCTGCACATGGCAAACGCAATGCCATGTATTTATCAACTTTCAAGCCTTGTTCTTTCAGGATATCTTGGACTTCTCCTGTGGAAGGTGAGTTTCCTCGGCACATCAAGACGAGTGTGTCAACGTTTTTGGCTTTAACCTGTGCCTTTTCAAGGAATTCGGACAAGTTATCGTAAGTGTAATACTGCATTTTAATAGCTGCAGATGGACAAGCGCTGTAGCATATGCCGCAAACTTGGCAATCCTGATTATTTATCTCAACTTTTCCAGTTGAATCAGCTTTTATTGCTTCGTAAGGACAGATTGACTTACANACATAACATCGGCTACATAAATCTTGATTGATTTCAACTACAGCGAGACATTTTTCACTCATTTTTGAACCTCTCTTTTTTCATGCGCGTTTCCGCTGTTATTCTATTGCTTTAGCATGCTAGCTTAGCTCTTGAAAACATGAGAAAAGGTTGAGAATATTATAATCCTTTCTCTCTATTTTCGATAATATGGTCGTCTAATATAGCTGTAAGCTTCTAAAGCTGCAGTTATACCTTGACCTACGGCTGTGCCCACCTGCTTAATAGGGTGGTTAGTCACGTCGCCTGCTGCGTAAACTCCCGTTAAATTTGTGTGTTGTCGAATATCTATTTTGATGTAGCCGTGCTCGTCTGTTTCAATGCCGCTTNCTTGGGCTATTTGGCTGTTNGGTGCTTCGCCAACCTGCACAAAAACTGCGTCGACGGTTAATTCGCTGGTTTTCTGGGTTGCGTTATCTATGAGAACAACTGTTTTTACTTGTTTGTCGCCTTTAATTTCCTGGATTTCAGTATTCCAAAGGATACTTACATTACCNTTGGATGCTATATCTGAAACCAATGTTTCTTCCGCCCGAAAAGCTTGCCGTCGATGAATTACGGTAACTTGAGCTGCAAGACCTGAAAGATAAAGGGTTGTGATGCATGCAGAGTTTCCGCCGCCAACCACGATAACTTTTTTGCCTTTGAAGAATGGTCCATCGCAAACTCCGCAATAGCTTACTCCTCTGCCGCGGAATTCTTTTTCGCCTTTGGCACCTATTTCCTTATAATGTGAACCCTGCGAAATTATTACTGCCTTTGCTTCGTAGGTAGCTCTAGAGGTTGTTACCTTTTTAGTTTCACCTGTAAGATCCATGCTGACCACCGGTTCAATGTCATGGATAGTCGCACCGAGTTTTTTAGCGTGATCAGTCATTTTCTCCGCAAGCTCACCTCCACTAATCTCAGTAAAACCCGGATAATTTACCACAGACGGGGCATCAGAGATTGTTCCCCCAGCCAACTTTTCATCCAAAATAAGCGTTTTCAGACCGCTTCGCACGGTGTAAATACCAGCCGCTAAACCAGCTGAGCCAGCACCAATGATTATTACATCCCAGTTCTCCATAATGCACAACTCTTTGCGACAAATATTGGGTTTGACAGGTTATAAAAATATTTGATTTGCCTTTGTTCCAATAAACTGATAAGTACCAAGTGATTTAGTTTCTTATAGCTTTTTGAGGTTTGTTTATGGGTAAATATAGATGCACAGTCTGCAATTATGTTTATGATGACGCAAAAGAAAAAGTAAAGTTTGTTGATTTGCCAAAAGAATGGGTCTGTCCGGTTTGTGGAGCACCCAAATCAGTATTTGTCTTACTAGCTGAGAAATCCGAAGAGAAAACAAAGATTGAGCACACGGTTTCGGACACTCTGATTAACCAGATTGCCGCTTGGGGTGTACAATACGTTTTCGGCATTCCAGGTACATCAACATTAGGTGTTGTCGATGCCATACGCAAAACCAACGGCAAAGTCAAGTACATACAGGTTCGCCATGAGGAAACCGCAGCGTTTATGGCTTCAGCTTACGGCAAGTTAACTGGGCATGTGGCGGCTTGCCTGGGAATTTCGGGTCCAGGAGCAACTAACCTTGTGACCGGCCTTTACGATGCGCAATTGGATCATTCACCTGTTCTAGCCTTAACAGGCATGGTTCCCAGAAAACAGATTGGTCAGGGTGCAATACAGGAAATTGACCATCAAGCATTCTTTGAGTCCTTAACTGTCTACAACAAAACTCTGATGACTGAAGACCAAACCACAACGCTTGCAACGTTAGCTATTAAGCATGCTCTGTTGAATCAGGGTGTGGCGCACATTGGAATTCCTAACGATGTACAAAAGTTGCCGTTCGAAGCTGAGATCTTACCATTTGAAGGCAGAATACCCAACATGGCGTATGGGCAGGAGGAATGGGTGATTGAAAAGGCAGCAAAAGTTATCGATTCAGCAAGTAGACCAGTTATTTTGGCTGGTTTTGGCGCAAGAGGCCAAGGTAACAAACTGTTAAAGTTGGCGTCGAAAATTGGTGCACCGATTATGGCTACTTTTAGGGCTAAAGGCGTCGTAGACGAAAGCGAAAGGCTTTACGTTGGTTGCCATGGAGGAGTAGGTTCAACTGCTGCAGGTGAACTCATGACGAAGACAGATTTGCTAATTGCAATTGGTTCATCATTTTCGGATCTGTCGCTGATTCCCCAAAAACGCACTGTACAAATTGACATTAATCCATTGATGATTGCTCGCAGGTACCCAGTTGAAGTTGGCTTGCTGGGCAACAGCGCAGTTCTGATTCCGAAGTTGACAGAGAAAGTGGCACAAAAACAAAACACGGGTTATTTGGCTGAAGTTGCTCGGCTAAAACAAGCTTGGGCGGAACAAATCGAAAAAGAAACAAACCCAACCACCAAGCCAATAAGACCACAATACATAATGAAGGTATTAAACCAAAAAATCTCTGATAACGCAGTAATTTCACTTGATGTCGGCGAGAACTGCTGGTGGTTTGGCAGAAACTTCCACATGAAGAAAACACAGAAAATGATCATGAGCGGTGGCTTAGCGACGATGGGCTTTGGCTTGCCAGGAGCATTGGCTGCAGCGTTGGTTTACCCAGAACGGCAGATTGTGTGCATAACAGGCGATGGAGGTTTAACCATGGTTCTAGGCGACTTCTTAACTGCACTCAAGTACAATTTGCCAGTAAAAGTGTTTGTAATAAACAACAAGCGACTTGGAATGATAATGCAGGAGCAGAAGGTGGAGGGCTACGAGAGTTGGCAAACTGACCTATTCGATTACAACTTCGCCAAATTCGCGGAACACTCAGGGGGCATCGGCATCAAAGTCACCGAGCCAAATGAGCTGGAGGCAGCAATTGACAAAGCCCTCAAATCTACTAAACCCACAATCGTTGACATAGACACTGACCCAAGAAGGTTTCTGTGAGGCGAAAATATGAGTGAAAAACAGGGTTTAACGTTGGCGTTTGCAATTTCATTGGTAGGTGCTTTAATCGTTCTTATCTTAAGCTTGGTGAATTTGGTGTGGTTTGGCTCCAATGCTCCAAATTGGGGAGGATTTGGCGACTACATGCGCAACATGATGGGTAGTTACCACAACTTCATGGGCAGCTACAGTGCATCGACGAGTTTCTTCACAGCAATTTCAATTGTTAGCTTTGTTTGTGGAGTAATTGTGTTGATGAGCACACTTGTTTTGAGGATTCATCCACAGGAACATTTTCTATGGGGAATAGTCATCGTTGTATTTTCAGCCATAAGTTTCGTTGGCATGGGCGGATACTTTGTCGGAGCAATCTTCGGCATAGTTGGAGGAGTACTTGCCTTAACCTACAAACCACTAGCATAGCGATGCGCAGAATCTCTCAAAAGGTTTCTAATCCATGTTAGGTCATCTGAGAATGTTTGTCATAAAAGAAAAAGAAACTGTTGTAGCACAAAAACTTTTATTCTTACCAGTTAGGTTTAGTTCAAAGTCCTATAGAATTTTTTTTATAACTATTGTCTCTTGTTATTTTGTTTGGAGGATTGCGTGAGGCATTTGTTATTTGGTAGAGGAAAACAAGATTTGTGCATACATTTTGAGTGGGTTTGTTTTGCGTGACTTTTCTGTTTTGGGGTTTGTAGTGTCCCCAGGCAGAGTGTGGATTCGTCACAGAACGTCATAGAACGTCCCAGAAAGCTAGAAAAGACAGTTTGCTAACTGACGAGCAAATTTTAGGCAAAGTTGCAAAATAGGAATCAATAGATTCAAAATTATGTTTCGCATCACAATTACCAATTGAGTAATGTGCAGAAACTGTGGAGGAGTAAAATAGAAACGCAAAGAAGAGAGGGCATTATTGGCTTTCTTAAACAACAGGAGCTAACTTATTGTCTTAGTTATGATCTTAATTGTTTTTTCCGCTGTTGATGCACTAAAAAGTAGGTCATCTATGGTTGCAGTGAAAGTGGCAAGTTTACAGCTGCACTCGATTTCAGTGACTACCTTGTTGTTATCCAGAGATGTTTTCACATGCAACCCAATTGGCGTTTTTAAGTTGTCAGCCGAAATCGCTTCAGCAACTGCTTGCGCCGTTTTCTTGTCCTTATACTCAAGTATGACTGTTGCTTGCAAGCTTCTCGCCCTTCAACTGCCGACCCACCAACTCATCAGCCAACTTTAGAAAAGCATCAAGTTTCTCTAGAGGCACCTGTGCACCAGCGGCTATGTTATGTCCTCCGCCTTTGCCACCGTTAGCCTCCGACGCAAGCCGCATAACATCACCAAGGTTAACACCTTTGCGCAATGCAGCTTCGGTTGTTCTACCGGAAAACTTTGCTGCCTTCTCCGCCTCGATGTTAGCGAAGGCTAAGAGCGGTTTTTCGTTGTTGGTAAGGCTTGAAACGATTATGGAGGAGACTGTGCCTATGATTTTTTCGTTGATAAAGGTCTCACCGTAAATCACATAGATGTTTTGGAGTTCACGCATACGTTCGGGTTTTTCGCTTACCCAGCTGAGGTACTTGTTAATGCTCTTACGGTAGTCTTCAAGGATTTTGTTGGATTCTTCCAAGGCTGCTTTACGGTCACCCATACAGATGGCGATGCCAAGACTCGGGCGGTCCATGCGTCCTGTCGAATTCAAAACCACCGCAAATTCGCGTCCATCTCGAAGCGCTGTGTTGGGTTCTTCTTTTGTTAAAATATAGACGTAACCAATTAGGTTGTCAACTTCCATATGTAAGCCCTTAGAGAGCAGGTAGTCAGCTAGGGCGGTACACAGTCGCTTGCGTTCCTCATCGGTTAAGTCGCATAGTGCCCGAAGCTTGTCGCCTTGTTTTAGTGGTATGCCCAAGTTAGCTACAAAATTTAGGGCTTCAGTTTCCTGGCCACTTAAGCCGGGAACGAATGGGTTTGTTGTTGTTGCCAGCATCTTGTAGATTGGGCGTGTTTCTCTGCCGAAGAAAATCAAGTCCTTCTCTACCCTAAGCAAACCGGCAGAGACACCATCATTAACGATGATCTCATTTAGACTGCGTAGACTGCGCTGATCATACTTGTCCTGCATATCCCCAAGTGCTCCAACGAGAGCTATTGGCGCTAAATCTACGTTCGTTGAATTCACAGCTTTTGCCGCAAAATAAGCCACACCCGAGCCGCTAACATCCGTTGCACCGTCGATGCCAAAGAGGTGAGGATTGACTTGAACAAAGTTAGGATTTAGCTACTTTGCTTGTTATTTGGTGATGGTCTAAGATGATGACTTTGACGTTTGGAATTTTCTCGTTTAGGAGGTCAAGGTAGCCGCTTCCAAAGTCGGTGAGGATAACAAGTTGTGGTTTGTCAGCGATGACTTCACCGACAATTTTTTCATCTACCCACTGCATTACCCTGATGCGGAAACGGGCGTCAAGCCGATGAAGCATCTTACCTATGACACCTGCGGCGGCGACTCCATCAGCGTCTAAATGTGAAAACGCAAGAATAAAACCGTCTTTNTTAACGGTTTCCAGAATCACTTTTGCCGCTTCGTTTGCTGAAATCAGAAAGTCTTCGATGGATTTTTGATGNGTCGCCATGCTCAGTGTCACTTCTTCGGGCTAANAGGCGATAATCGGATTTAAAGCTGGCGCAACAAAAAACACTAAAAATAAAAGTTAAGAAAGTGACTTTTAGGTTACTGAAGCTATTTTTGGAACNTACTTCCAATTTTTTGCGATTATACCTTCACGTTTGTAGTAGCGGCTGAGTTTGTGGATTCTTGCTTCGATGATTTGCATGTTGCGTTTGTTGTGGAGATCTTTCTTGTTTTTGTCCATGTGAACTGCGAGGCTCTGGGCTTTCTTCATGAGGTTGGATAGGTCCTCGGGCATTGTTGGAGCTAGGTTTGAGGCTTTTAGTGTATCGCTTATGCTCTTGCCCGTGAGTGGTTTAACAAGTGGGATGGCGTACTGNTCGCGTAGGATTGTGCCTATGCTGCTTAGTGAGTGGCCTTCTTTAGCCAATTTAATTATGAATGATTCTACTTCTTCAGGCTGGTACTTACACCAGCTTGGAGGGCGCCTGCTGACAGGACGCATCGAATGGGATTTCCCTTTTTCTTGCTTTGGCATCGTTACACCTTAAACTGCATCCTTATCCACACCCAACGAATATTTAAAAGTAATCCCCTTTATAGGCACGGATATCTCGAAAACCNTCCACGAAAACACAGTTTTAACTTCAATAAAAGGGTGCTATTTCTTGAATAAAATGGCTGAGTCAATCCATTTTTACAATTAGAGAATAACTTAACCCATTGGTAAATGAAGTCTCGTATTCAAAAAGTTTTATCGCCGTCAATTGTTCGACTTCAAGCCTTGATAGAAACTGAGTTTTTGAAAATGGGCTGNACCTCGTTTTCACGTTCAATCATTGGAAACGACAATTCTAATTNTTTCCACCCTTTGGACAATGCTAAACCTTCGGGTGTAACCAGGTAAACTGTTTTTTCTCCTCCTACTAAACGTGTTTCGATTAAACCCCGGATTATTAGTAATTCCAAATATTTTTTTAAAACATCGCAGTTCACATTAGCTCCGTACATTATGTGAGTTAGTTTCATAGGTCCTTTCTGTATCAATATCTTAAGGATATCGAAATTAATTTCCAGTTTAGATCTTCGCATTCAACATCTTTTTTTTAAACACACTTCTATTAACACTGCTCTAATTTTTCTGGCGTAAGCGCGTTTTTCTCCACGAACTATAGAGATGATGTGAGTTTATAGACATAATGAATTAAGTCATGGAATTTAATACAACAGTATGTATTATTTGATAATAAGAATATACATAATACATGAAAAAAATTTAAAACCCACAGAGCCGTGTTCCCAGTCTTTGTTGACATTGCGATTGCATATAGTTACGCATTATCAGAGAATTGGTTTTAGAGAACCAGTTCCAATGACAACTAAAAATATGAATTTAAAATCATAATAAAATTCATAGAATTAATAAACAAATTAAAACAATTCTTATAACAAGCAGCGAACCCTGTCAAAAAAATTTTGTCTGCCCAACTCTTTTCTCCCCAAGCAGGGTTCGCTGGCTCGAGGAAAAGTATATGGAAGAAGCTTCAAAAACTGTTTTAGAAATGCAGCAAAGAATAGCCTCTAAACTTTTAGTTGCTGGAGCTAACTCAAAAGATAAGGCTGTTACAGCTCAAGAGGCCGATTTTGACGATCCAGAACAAAATTGGCTAGGCTACATCGCTGGAGGTTTGTTTGCTCTGATAAAAAAGACACAAGACAAAAAATATTACATAACAACTCTTCATTATGTTCAGAATGCACAAAACCTGATTACTTAGGGTAAATTGCAGATAAAGCAGTTCGATTGTGTAGATTATCGATTTTTCTTCAACGGTGTAAATATNAAGATGAAAATATTCTTCTTAAATATACTTGAAAAGAGGTTTGGAGAGAAACCGCCAGGGCAACCGACTAAAATCCAAACAATTTATCTTATAGAAAAAAGGGACACACATTAAAGTCTAAAGAAACCTTGAAATATAAAAAACAGAAAACTCAACCTTTTCTACGTAGAAAACACTAATAATGTCTCGACAGCAAGAAAAGAAAGCTTCTTTTTTAGTAGTAACTCATGTTATTTTTTTTAAGTGTTTTTTTAGAATACCGCATCTTGTTTGTGTTTCCGTATGGACCCGCTTATGAAAAATACGAAAAACCTTGCAATCAATGAAAAGCCGACGAGCACGATTAATGATGACCAAAACTGGAACCAGCCGTTATGTGTTCCCGTTAACAGGAAAACGTTGGCTACGACAGCAGCGCCCAGCCAAAATATCAAATCACCAATGCTTTGAGCCACTCGCCTAATACGTGAATGACTCGCTGATCTGAGAGCCAAGATTATGATTTGCAGGACCCCGACTCCTATTAGAAAATTCATGACTGCCGTGTAGAAACCCTGATGTTCTGCTGGATGTGCTGGTGCGAGCAAACTCACCGTTGAACCTGGACTGCCAAACGGAAAAGTCACAGCGGTTAGATCTGAGAAAAACGCGCTGGTTTTTTCTGTCATACCAGGAGTGAACGCAAATACAGCACCTAAAATTATGAAAAATCCGCCTATTGATATGGCAGTGATTAGGTCTTCATGCAAAGACCCATGTCTAGTCGCACTATAGACCATGTTATTGCGCCTTCCCTAATTCTGTTTATGCAACAATTGCAATATAACACTTTGTTTTGGGACCAGTTTGTTTTTAATGGTTCTTGTACCATTCGGCAAACTTGCCTATAGCGGCTGCTCGATGCGAGTACCTGTTCTTTTCCTCAATAGTCATTTCTGCAAAAGTTTTGGCGCTTCCATCTGGCTGGAAGATGGGGTCAAAACCAAAGCCGGACTTGCCTTGTTCTATTCGTTTAGTGAATGTTATGATTCCTTTAGATTCACCATCAAAGAATAAGGGATTGCAGAGATTTTGGCCGTCGCAATAGGCGATGACGGACTGAAATTTAGCATGCCGGTCCTTGGTGTTTTCCATGAGGGTTAAAATCCCGTCGTTATGGATAGTATGGTAAACGTAAGCAGCATATGGCCCTGGAAAACCGCTTAATGAGTCTATGAATAAACCGGCGTCCTCAACAAAAATGGGTAGTCCACAAAGTCTGTAAGCATTTAGGACGCTTTTTTGAGCGATTTCTTTTAGACTCTCACTTTGGATTTCGTCACCCTTCAACTTAAGCATGCCAACTGCTATGCCGTGTTGGCTAAGTATGCTTCGTGCCTCATTGAATTTGTTGATGTTTCCTGTTGCAAAAAAAACAACTCTATGCTTGGGAATTTGACATACCTCATTGTTTACGTTCTTCGACATAACGACCTCGTCTCTCTATCTCTCTGATTTTCTCATAAACCTTTTCTGCAACTTCGACGCCAACTATGGACGAATAGCCGCATAGCACATTCTTGAAGCATTCTTCCCAGAACATGTAATGAGTGCTCTGTAGCGCCCGTTTCATCAAATGTAAATCTACTCCTCGCCCCTCCAACTCCTCATTTTTTTCACCCAAACCAAAGTCCACAAATACAATTTTGCCTTCAGGGGTCAGAATCATGTTCGACGTGGTTAAGTCGCCGTGAATTAATCCATGGGTGTGAAGTTGTCCTACGGATTTGCCGATCTTAATGCATAAATCATGGCGTTCGGCTCCTGAAGATTTATTTAAAATCTGTTTTACCTGCCGCCCTTCTATATATTCCATTATAATGGAGGCATCGGGAACGTTTACCATGAAGATTAGCGGTGTGGGCACACCAGCGACTTTGGCTTCATGCATAAGTTGCGGTTCATGCACCGTGCGGTAGCTCCGAATCTGTTCATCCAAAGTTGGCGGTCGATACATTTTAGGAATACGGAGTTTGATTACTGCTTTGCGTCCATGCCAATCTGTGAGGAACAGGCTTGCTTCGGCACCTTTTTTTAACAGTTTTGCTTCATCTTTTTTGTCTATTGTATCCATGGCACATCCACCTTATCCACTCTCCAACGCAACTTCACAGAGCTTTCATCTATTGGTGTAACCAACCCATGCCCAAAAGCCAAGACGCCTGTCCAAGCAATCATAGCCCCATTATCAGTAGCAAACTCCAGCGGAACCACCTTAAACTGAGCATTGTGTTCTTGGGCGATGATCGCAAGCATTGATTGCAGCCTCTTATTTGCCGCTACACCACCAGTTAGCAAGACTTCCTTCTTCTCGGTATGTGCCAATGCCCGCTCTGTAACTTCGGTAACCATGGAGAAGGCATGTTCTTGTAGGCTGTA
>JGI20214J51650_10001044_pt1 | contig 17532 bp, 12 predicted proteins | sample WetSurMetagenome_FD_51650 | JGI IMG/M metagenome (IMG submission 51650) | reverse complement strand
ACCATCTGGTTCTGGTACGCCTGCAGGGATTCGAACCCGGGACCTACGGATTAGAAGTCCGTTGCTCTATCCAGCTGAGCTACAGGCGCACTTGAGATTCCAATCGGAAAGAGGATTTATTAAACTCTTTGCCGGGTTTTGTCAAGTAACAAAATCACTTTTTTTCATTTTATCATCGCAGGACAAATCCCACGATCCCCTCGAACTTGTACCCCTTGCGGCCCATGCCCTCGCCGCCGGTATCGGTTGTGAAGAAATAATGACCCGTGGCCGGATTGAACCACCGGTAGAGTTCCCTCGTGGCGGGCAGGCGGATCGTGGCGATGTTTCCGATGGATCCTTCGAACAGGTAGCCCGCCAGGTTCTTTCTTCCGCCGCTTCGCTCCGCGGCATAGTAATGATCGCCGATGGCGGGGTTGTACCACCGGTACAGCTCGACGGTCCCGGCCGTGCCCGGACTGAAGAGCCTGAAGGCAAGCCCCGCCCTCTGGTAGGCTCCGAGATAACGGGAATCCTCCTTGTCGGGCTGGCTCGTGAGGAGCAGGTCATCGCCCCGGGTGTAGCGGTAAACGCTGAGGACTTTCGGGGCCTGTTCGCCTGTCATATTCAGGGAGACGGGGATGCGGGCCGTGCCCCCGTTCGAAGTAACCACGATATAGTCCGTGTATACTCCGGGCTTGAGCTCTGATAGATTCATCCGGATCGTGACGAAGTCCGTCTCCCGGGTGGTCGTTCCCGACAGGGGGGTCAGCCGTACCCATGCCGAAGGCGGCACCGCGGCCCTGGGGTCCGCCACGAAAAACCCTTCCAGGATGACAGCACCCTCCGCGAGATGCACCTGCAGGCTGTGCGGTCCTTCCACCAGAGCCTCGTCGAGGTCAAACTCGAAGCGGTCCCCCTCGAGCGTCTGCAGAACCGTCTCCCGGGACGGACGGTCGTCGGCAGATACCGTGATCGAGGAATTTTCAGCGAGTTTCCTCCCATAAAGGATCACTCCTGCGCCATGGAATTGCAGTCTCAGGGTACTGCCTGCCCCTGCACCTTTCGGGTAACCCTTCTCGGCAATCCAGTTGCCCGTCATCTGGAGCGTTTCCTTGAAGTGCGCGGGGGCGGCGTAAAAACCTCCTGTCGTCAGACTCTCGTTGAGCAGGGAAACGTATTTCCCCCTGCCCGCTTCCTGTATGGATCTCGCCGTACCAGCCCCTGAAGTGGCCGCCTGCCATTTCAGCACGCCCGAACCACCGTTCGTAATCTTGATCCGGCGGGTCACTTCCTTGACCGGATCCGTGTCCCCCAGGTCGATGCCCCGCGGCTCCACCTCCAGGGCGGGCCGGGACTTCGCCTCGGCCAGGATGAACTTTACGAAGACAGTCCTCGAACCCGCGCCCGACTCTATTTTCAGCGCCTCGCGGTAAGATCCTTCGGCCAGGGTCCGCCGAAGGGTCCACGCGCTCCGTCCCGCTGTGATCTGGAGCTCCACCGGATGGTCGCCTGCGCCCGTCCTCTCACGAAGAGAACCCAGCACGACATCCACACGTGATGGCACGTCTGCGCTCTCACCTGCCGGTCTTTTGCCGGCCGAGCGCTCCCAGCCTGCGGGCTCCTCCATGGACCACTGGATCACGCCCTGACCGGCATTGCTGATCTGGAACTGGCCCCGGGCTCGCTCGCCGGGTCCAATGACACCGAGATCGATCTCACGGGTTGAGAGGGTCAGGTATGGAGCCGTGGTGCGACTCTCGCGGGCTGATGCCGGTATAAGGGCCCCCTCGACAGACATCGCCAGGAGGGCCATGCACAGGACAACCATTCGGTTCGAAATCCGCTTCATTCCTGGCTCCCGACAGCATGCAGGACGTCGGCGCCTGCATCGGCCGTTTCAAAAATGCTTGACAGGCGGACCGCTCGAGTATAGAAGGCTGACTTTGACATTTTGATATCGAGCCTTACATTAGGATATCCGGCGCTGCCGATCCGGCTTATAAACGCCACCCTTACGACAGAAGCCGAGGTCACCCTGTCCCGTGGCAAACAAGGACGATCTGACATACTGGGTTGCTCTCCGGTCCGTAGAGGGGGTCGGTAGTGTTTCGTACCGGAACCTTTTGGAGAAGTTCGGCTCTCCGGATCGCGTCTTCGAAGCGACCCTGCGCGAGCTGGAACAAACGGCAGGATTAAACCACAAGACTGCCTGCAACATCAAGGATTTTCGGGGCTGGGAGCGGGCTCTCGCCGAAACCGCGAGGGCCGCGCGAGAGGGTGTATCCATCATAACGGTGAAGGACCCTGTTTACCCGGAGCGGCTGAGAAACATTTACGATTACCCCCCGCTCCTCTATATAAAAGGGATGCTGCAGACGCAAGACATCCCCGTTGCCGTCGTCGGGTCCCGAAGCGCAAGCCCCTACGGCCGTTATGTCACGGAGAGGCTCTGCCGGGAGCTGGCCCATCGCGGGGTGACCATTGTCAGCGGTCTGGCCCGGGGAATTGACACCTGTGCCCATCGGGGCGCCCTTTCGGGCCGCGGCCGGACGATTGCCGTGCTGGGTTGCGGCATTGACGTGATCTACCCGCCGGAGAACCGGAAACTTCACGGCGGCATCATTGAAAACGGCGCTGTCGTGACGGAATACTGCTTCGGCACGGAGCCCAACCGACCGAATTTCCCCGCCCGCAACCGCATCATCAGCGGGATGTCCCTGGGGGTTCTCATTGTCGAGGCGGGTGAGAAGAGCGGATCGCTTATCACCGCCCGCTGCGCCCTCGAGCAGGGGCGCGAGGTCTTTGCCGTGCCCGGAAGCATTGACCTGCCGGGCTCCCGCGGGACGAACCAGCTGATCCGGCAGGGGGCAAAGCTCGTGGAGAGCGTCGAGGACATCCTCGAGGAGATCCTCCCTCAGCTGGAAAACGCACAATCCGGCTTGCGCACAGAAAAAGAAATTCCGGTTCCCGCGCCTTCTGGCAAAACAGCAAAGGCCTCGGCGCCCGAGAACCTGACGGAAAAAGAGTCGCGGCTTCTGAGTTTCATTACAGAAAAGCCGCTGGATGCCGATACCATCATCAACCGCTCGGGCCTGGCCGCAGCCGAGGTCCTTGCGCTGCTTTTGTCCCTGGAGCTCAAAGACTGCGTTCTGCAGCTCCCGGGAAAGCTCTTCAAATTGAGGGATCATTGATGTCGAATGCGCTGATCATCGTCGAGTCTCCCACAAAGGTAAAAACGATCAAGAAATACCTGGGCACGGAATTCGATGTCCGGGCCTCGGTGGGACACGTGAAGGACCTGCCCGGCAACGTCCTGGGGATCGACATCGAGCACGATTTCAGCCCCACTTACGAGGTCCTCGAGACCAAGAAGAAGGTCATCACCGAGTTGAAAAAGGCCGCCAAGTCGGCCGACACGATCTATCTCGCCCCGGACCCCGACCGGGAAGGAGAAGCCATCGCCTGGCACATCGCGGAGGAAATCGGAACCAAAGGCAAGCAGGTCTACCGGGTGCTCTTCAACGACCTGACGAAGAACACGATGCTCGCGGCGATCAAGAACCCCCTGCCCCTGAACCGCAGCCGCTACGAGGCCCAGCAGACAAGGCGCATTCTCGACCGGCTGGTGGGCTACCAGATCAGCCCGATCCTCTGGGACAAGGTGAAGCGGGGGCTATCGGCCGGCCGCGTCCAGTCCGTCGCCGTGCGAATCGTCTGCGAGCGTGAAGAGGAAATCCAGAATTTCAAGCCCGAAGAGTACTGGACGATCGCGGCGTCCCTCGAAGGCGCCAACCCGCCTCCCTTTGAAGCCAAACTCGCGAAGATCGCGGGCAAGAAGGCCAAGGTCGGCAACGATGCCCAGGCCAAGGGAATCGTCGAGGCACTCCGCAATGCCGCCTTCACGGTGAGCAGCATCGAGCGCAAGGAGACGAAGCGAAACCCGCTTCCGCCCTTCACGACAAGCAAGCTCCAGCAGGAAGCCTCGCGCTGGCTCCACTTTTCTCCCAAGAAGACCATGATGATCGCCCAGAAGCTCTACGAGGGCATCGAGCTGGGTCAGGAAGGCCCCGTCGGGCTCATCACCTACATGAGAACCGACTCTGTCCGGATTGCCGCCGAGGCCCTGACGGAAGCAAGAACATTCATCCAGGACGTCTACGGCAAGGAATTCATGCCGGCCAAGGCGAAGGTGTACGCCCCCTCCGAAAAGGCCCAGGACGCCCACGAGGCCGTGCGCCCCTCGTCGCTTGCCTACAGGCCATTAGAAATCAAACAGTACCTCTCGAGCGACGAGTTCCGGCTCTATCAGCTCATCTGGAACCGCTTCGTTGCGAGCCAGATGAACCCGGCCCTCTACGACCAGACGACCGTCGACATCACGGCAGGAGACTGCCTCTTCCAGGCCCGGGGCATCGTCCTGAAATTCGCGGGCTTCACGATCCTCTACACCGAGGGGAAGGACACGGACGACGAGAACGGCAACGGGAAGACCCTCCCGAAACTCTCCGAGAACGAGATCCTGAAGCTGCTTGAGCTCAAGCCCGATCAGCATTTCACGCAACCCCCGCCCCGTTTCACCGAGGCCATGCTGGTGAGGGAACTCGAGGAAAAGGGGATCGGACGGCCCAGCACGTACGCCGCCATCCTCAGCACCATCCAGGACCGAAACTACGTGAAGCTCGAGCAGGCCCGCATCCACCCCACCGATCTCGGGATCCTGGTCAACGAGCTGCTGGTGAAGAACTTCTCCAAGATCATGGATGTGGAGTTCACCGCCTCCATGGAGAACCAGCTCGATCAGATCGAGGAAGGCAAGCTCAACCGCATCGACACGCTGAAGGAGTTCTACACGCCCTTCGAGAAGGACCTGAAAAACGCCGCCAAGAAGATGCGCAACGTCAAGAAGGAAGGCGAGCCCTCGGACGAGGTCTGCGACAAGTGCGGGGCCCCCATGGTGTTCCGCTGGGGACGCAACGGGCGATTCCTCGCCTGCTCGAAGTACCCCGAATGCAAGAACACGCAGAACGTGGCTGGCAACGGGGGAGCTGCCGGCCAGGCCGATGCAAAGCCCCTCGACATCGCCTGCGTCAAGTGCGGCAAGCCCATGGCGCTCAAGGAAGGCCGATTCGGAAAGTTCCTCGGCTGCTCGGGCTACCCGGAATGCAAGAGCACGATGCCCTTCTCGACCGGCATTGCCTGCCCCGAGGAAGGCTGCAAGGGGACCCTCGCGGAAAAGCGGACCAAGAAGGGAAAATCCTTCTACGGGTGCACCGCCTACCCCAACTGCAAGTACGCCACGTGGGACCGCCCGATCAACGAGGAATGCCCGCAGTGCGGATCGAAGTTCCTCGTGGAGAAATACAACCGCAAGACCGGCCGCGCGAAAGCCTGCCCGAAGGAAGGCTGCACGTTCAAGGAGGCCCTCTCCGGATAGGTTCCCTCTCCTTGATGAGCCGCGATCCAATGAACCAAGGCCGTTTACAGAATCGGCCTGCATTCACCTTCCCCGGTCTGCCAGCTTATGAGCAGTAAAAAACCCATTGTCATCATCGGCGGCGGCCTGGCCGGCTGCGAAGCGGCCTGGCAGCTTACGAAGCACGGCCATGAGGTCGAGCTCCGGGAGATGAAGCCGCAAAAGCTCTCGCCCGCCCACCACTCGCCTCACCTGGCCGAACTCGTCTGCAGCAACTCCCTTCGATCCAACGAGCCTTCGAGTGCCGTGGGCCTTCTCAAGGCAGAGATGCGCAGGCTCGACTCCCTCGTCATGGAGTCGGCTGAAGCCACGGCCGTGCCTGCGGGCAAGGCCCTGGCGGTCGATCGCACGCTTTTTTCAGAACACATCGAGAAGAGTCTCCTGGCTCAGCAGGGTCTCCGCATCGTCCGGGGGGAATGCAGCGAAATCCCTTCAGATACGCACGTGATCATCTCCACGGGCCCTCTCACGGCGGACCCCCTTGCCGCGGCAATTTCCCGCCTCGTCGGACAGGACTACCTCCACTTTTACGATGCCATCGCGCCGATCATAGACGCCGGATCCATTGACCTGTCGCGTGTGTTCCGGGCTTCCCGGTACGACGAGGGGCAGGGGGATTACCTGAACTGCCCTCTCGATGAAGGGCAATACGGACAATTCCGGCAGGCCGTTCTCGAGGGCCGCGAGATCGCGGCAAGGCCTTTCGAGGACGAGAAGTATTTCGAGGGATGCCTCCCCGTGGAGATCATGGCGAAACGGGGAAACGACACGTTGCGCTTCGGGCCCATGAAGCCCGTGGGTCTCGTCGATCCCCGGACGGGGCGGGAGCCGCATGCTGTCGTCCAGCTTCGACAGGAAAACCGCGAAGGAACCATGTACAACATGGTGGGGTTCCAGACCAAGCTTGCCTGGCCGGAGCAGGAACGGATATTCCGCATGATCCCGGGGCTCGAGCATGCCGAGTTTCTGCGACTCGGCAGCATCCACCGAAACACCTACATCAACTCGCCCATGCTTCTCACGGACACCCTGCAGCTTCGATCCAATCCGGAAATATTTTTCGCTGGCCAGATCACAGGNGTGGAGGGATACGTGGAGTCAACGGCCATGGGCCTGCTGGCTGCACTTTTCCTGCACTGGATGCGTTCCGGGTTGCCTTTCACCGCACCCCCGCGTACGACGGCGCTGGGCGCACTGCTGCACCACGTTTCCAACTCCAGTGGAAAGTCGTTCCAGCCGATGAATGTCAATTTTGGTCTTTTTGAACCGCTGGGCGGGAAGGTAAGAAAAAAAGATCGAGGGGAGCGTTACAGGGAAAGAGCGCTCACCGAGTTGGAGGAATGGAGGCGCTCAGGCGGCGCGCCGTGATTCACCCGCCCGGACGATGATGGGAATGATGACTTCAAACAGGATGAAAACGATTCGCTCTGCTCTCCGAATTCTTGCTGCCGCCCTTCGTTTCGTCGTCATGGCTGATCTCCCTGTCTGATCCTGATTTCTCCTGAGCAACTTGCCGATACGAATTTCATTTCTTTTTTGATTGCAGTGTACTTATCGATCAAAATCGACAAAAGGAAAATCGGCGACAGTCTGATTCTTTCATCAGACAAGGGGATGACGGCGTGTCAGATTTTGTCCTATAGGACAAGAAGCAGACAGCAAGGAAAGAGGGATTCGGGATTCGGGATTCGGAAATTAGTAATTGGGTAACTAAGAAATCAGTAATTAGACATGATTTGCCCAATTACTTAATCAACGAATTACCCAATTACTGTTTTCGTGAAAGCCTGTTGCCTGAAGCCTTCGCGAAGCGACCGATCAGGCAGGGATCTCAGCGAGGATCTCACGGGTGTGGTGCAGCGGGTCATCTGTTTCGGCCAGGTATTGCCTGAGACTCTTCACATCCTCGATGGTGTCGACATCGAATGACGGCGCAAGGCAGTGGACGGAAAGCCCCATCGAAGAGGCCCTTTCGATCGTATCGCGAAGAACGCGATCGGTGCTCATGGTGATCCCGCGGAATAGGTCCCGAACGGCCTTGAGGCCGACCAGGTGATAGCCTCCGTCAAACGAAGGCCGGAAGACGATATCCACTGCATTCAGCGAGGCAAAGGCCGCGTCAACCGCTTCGAGGGGTATGTGCGGCACGTCGGCTCCGATCACAACGACCTTCTTGTAACCCTCACGAAACAGGTCCTCGCAGATCCGGAGCATCCGCTCCTGCAGGGATGAACCGGATTGTGGACGGCAGGTAAAACGATGGGAGAACAGTTGCGGAAACGGGCTGGACGCGGGAATGTAATACCAGACGAGCGGCCTGCGGAGGACACCGAATTTTTCGGCAAGATCGTCAATAAACGCGCGATAGAGACGGTACGTCACTCGAGGCCCAAGATCGCGGGCCAGGCGTGTCTTCACCTCCCCCTCCTCGGGGTAGCGGGCCATGATGACGAGGACCTCTTGCGATACGGGCGTTTGCAGATCGGCAGGCTCGTTCATCCCCTGCCACCGCCTCCTTCCGCCTCCCCCGTGTCCATGGAAATGGCGTGAACGGGACAATTCTCGATGGCCCTCTCGATGAGGGTCTTGAATCGCCCGGGTTCCTTGACCTCGAAAGCCACCCGCATGTAAAGCCCCCACTCCATGAACACCTCGGGACAGGTGTTCACGCAGATCTCGCAGCCGATGCAGGCGTCTTTCTTTATGATTATCCTCATGTGTGTGAATTCGCTGATACTGCTTATTTACAGTGGGAATTGGAATATTGGAATACTGGAATGATGGGGAAGTCTTTTTCGAAACCCATTATTCCACCATTCCATCACTCTATTATTCCACTAATTTGTTGCGTATGGCGTACGTCGTCATCTCCGCATTGTTCTTCAACTTCATCTTGTCGAGGATCCGGGATCGGTAGGTGCTCACCGTCTTCACGCTGAGGCACATCTCTTCGGCGATGTCCGATACGGTTTTCCCGGAGGCAATCATGAGCAGGATCTGGTATTCACGGTCGGAAAGCGTTTCGTGAGGCGCTTTCCCAGCATCTCCGTCCAGTTCGTAGGCCAGTTTTTCCGCCAGTGAAGAACTGATGTACTTGCCGCCGCGGGACACCTTGCGGATGGCCGAGATCAGCTCCTCGGGGGCGCTGGCCTTCGTGAGATATCCCGATGCGCCTGCTTTCAGGGCGCGGATGGCATACTGCTCTTCAGGGTAAATGCTCAGGATCAGGACGGGAATCTTCGGGCTCACGACCTTCAATTCCTTGAGCACCTCGAGGCCGTTCTTGCCGGGCATGGAGATGTCCAGGAGAATGACGTCGTAGTCCTTCTTTGCAACGAGNGCGAGGACCTCCTGGCCGTTTCCCGCTTCGTCTGCCACGACCAGGTCGGCTGTTTCGGAGAGGACCTGCTTGAATCCCTGCCTGACAATCGGGTGGTCGTCGGCGATGAGGATCTTGATCATGCATTGTCTCCTTTTCGGATGGGAAGCCGAACCGTGATGGTGGTCCCCTTCCCTTTTTTGCCGCTGAGCTTCAGCTCGCCGCCGCGGAAATCGACGCGCTCCCGGATGCCCAGCAGGCCAAANGACTTCGGCTTGTGGATCTCCTCTTCCCGGATGCCCCTGCCGTTGTCGATGACGATAAGTTCCAGGTCGTCTTCCGCCTCCCGGAGACTCACTCTCACCTGCTTTGCCTTGGAATGCCTGGCCACGTTGGTCAGGGTCTCCTGCAGGATCCGGAAGATGGTGATGGAAAGATCCTTGTCGGGTGTCAGGTCTTCGGGCTCTACTTCAACAACGCACCGGATACCCGTCCGCTTCTCGAATTCCTGGCATTGCCATTCCATCGCAACAGCCAATCCCAGGTGATCCAGCATGCCGGGACGCAGGTCCATGTAGATCCGCTTCACGGTCTGCATGGTCATGTCGACGAGATCCTTCATCGACTTTGTCTGTTCTTGAAGTTGCGTCTGCTCCGCGGGGATCTTCTTCTTGAGCAGGATGATGCCCGTGTTGAGTGCCGTCAGGAGTTGCCCCAGCTCGTCGTGGAGTTCCCGCGCGATCCGGGTTCTCTCCTTTTCCCGCACTGTCTGGAGATGCATGGAGAGATCCCTCAGGCGGCCACGCGAAATTTCAAGCTCCTTCTCGAACTGTTTGCGGTAGGTGATGTTCTCGAAGGTGATGACGATGCTCCGGTTCTCGAGTTTCTCGCCGATGCGGGATGCGCTGATCGTGCACTGGATGCCGGTGCCGTCCTTGCGGCGGCACGGGTATTCCATGAAGAAGGTCCGCCTTCTCTCCAGCGTCGTATAGAGCAGATGGGCGATCTCCTCGAATTCGTCGTCCGAGCGATACAGGACACGGGTGCTCTGGCCGATCAGCTCCCTGGCTTTCCAGCCGAATACCTGCTCCACGCCGTCATTGGCAAAGAAGACCCGGCGGTCGCGCAGACCGATCACGGCGTGGGGGATCGATTCCAGGATCGACGCCTCGAGGGCTTCCAGCTCCTCGAGTTTGCTTAGTGCCTCCTTTTGCGCCGTGATGTCCATCGAATTGCCGAGGATGGCATTTTGCTCCCGGAACCGGATCGGCGTCACCGTTTCCATGATCCAACGGGTCTGACCGTCTTTCGTGAGAATCCGGAACTCGTGGGGGGTCTTGGCTTTGCCCCTCAGCATGGACTTGGCNCGCCGGACGACCTGCTCCCTGTCATCGGGATGGACGAGCTCAATGGAGCTCATGCCGATCAGTTCGTCTTCACGGTATCCGGCGTAGGCCGCCCCGATCGGGTTGAGGTAGAGGAATTTCCCATCCTGCACCACGTACACACCGACCTGGGAGCTTTCGGCCATGGTCATGTAGACTTCCTCGGCCGTCTTCTGATCCGTGATATCCTCGTAGGTGATGACGACCTGCCTCTCGACGAGGGCCTCCCCGATCCGGGATGCCGTGAGACGGCAGATGATCAACGTGCCGTCCTTCTTTTTACGAAGGACTTCCGAGGTAAACGTCCGTTGNGTCTCCAGGGANCGGTACAGGTTGTCCGCCCCGTCGATCCATTCTTTTTTNGTGCGGTAGAAGATCCGGGTGCTNTTGCCGATGACTTCCTCGCGTTTCCACCCGAANACCTTCTCGACTCCGTCATTGGCGAAGATGATCTGCCGGTTCCTGAGGCCGATGACGGCGTGGGGNATGCTCTCGAGAATGGAGGCCTCGAGTGCTTCCAGCTCGGAGAGCCGGTCGCGGGCCTCGACCTGCTTCGTGATGTCCATGGACTGGCCCAGGATGGCGCGCCCGCTCCCAAACTCGATGGACGTCACCGTCTCCAGGACCCAGTGGATGCGCCCGTCTTTGCCGATCGTCCGAAACTCGTAGGGGACCGAGCGCTTTCCCCTCAGCATGTCCGAGGCCTGCTTCCGGACCCGCGCCCTGTCATCGGGGTGGATGAAATCGACAGCACTCTGCCCGATCATTTCATGGGGAGAGAGCCCGAGCCGTGAGGCGGTAAATTGGTTCGCGAAACGGAAAACCCCATCCTTGAGAATGTAAACGCCTGCCTCGGAACTGATGGCCAGCGACTTGTAGAGCTTATCTTCGTAGAGCTTCTCGCTCTCCTGCTTCTCGTACTCCTTCACCTCCAGGCGCAGAGATTCCATCTTCTCGAGAAGCTGTTTTTTTGTCAGATGCTCATAGGCCATGGAATCACCCTGGAACACTCCGCCGCGCGACTGCTCATGGCAGCGGTCCTGCCAGGCCTTTTTTGAGGTGTCAAGTCTCCGGCAGGTTACTTGTTTCTCTCGTAAATGATTCGGAGACCGTCGAGGGTGAGGAACTCATCGACGACATCGATGCTTTTCGTTTCGGGCGCGATGATCTTGGCAAGACCGCCGGTGGCGACGACCTTCGGGTTTGACCGGATCTCGGCCTTCATCCGGTCGACGATCCCGTCGACGAGGCCCGCATACCCGAACATGATCCCCGCCTGCATGCTGCTGACGGTGTCTTTTGCGATGATGGTCTTGGGCCTCTTGAGTTCGACCCGGGGCAGCTTGGAGGCCTTGTCGAAGAGCGCATCGCTGGAGATGGCGATGCCCGGCGTGATGCACCCGCCCATGTATTCGCCCTTCTTCGAGACGTAATCGAAGGTGGTTGCGGTGCCGAAATCGACTACGATGAGATCCGTCTTGAATTTATCATACGCCGCGACGGCATTGACAATCCGGTCGGCCCCGACTTCTTTCGGGTTGTCGTAGAAGATGGGCATCCCCGTCTTGACGCCCGGTTCCACGATGAGGGGCTTGAGATTGAAGTACTTCTTGCAGAGGGGCTCCAGGATATTGAGCATGGGCGGCACGACGCAGGAAATGATGATCCCCGTGAGAGTGACCGGTTGGGATTTGGACTTTACCGTCTTGTACAGGTTGACGATGAGCATCCCGTACTCATCGACCGTATGATTGGAGACCGTCCGGATGCGCCAGTCGTAGATGAGCTTCTCCCCGTCGTAGAGCCCCAGGACGGTATTGCTGTTTCCCACGTCGATTGCCAAAAGCATGATTACAACCTCTCGATGTAGACGTCGCCGGCAAGCACCTGTTGGACGCCGGTTTCCCCCTGAAGCAGAAGGGCCCCGTTTTCGTCGAGCCCCACGACGGTCCCACGCTGGGTGTCGCTCTTGAAGACGACTTCGATCCTCCTGCCGATGATGTCGGCGTATTTCAGCCAGCTCTGCCGGATGTGGTCCTGCCCCCCGTTGAGAAAAATGCGGTACCAGTTTCCCAGGGTTTCGAAGAGCCGTATGGCAAAATCGACCCGGTCGATCTCCAGGGCCGTCTCNATCTGCAGGGACGTGGCTGTCTCACGCAACTCGCGGGGAAAATGGAGCTTCTGCATGTTGAGGTTCACCCCGATCCCCGCGATGATAAAGGCCGCCCGGTCGTCCCTGGTCCTCATCTCCGTCAGGATCCCGCAGATCTTCTTCCCGTCGATCAGGACATCGTTGGGCCATTTGAGCCGCACCCGACCCTTGCAGTACTGCGAAATGACATCAGCCACGGCCACGCCGACCATCAGCGGGATGAGCGATGCCGAAACNGCGGGGATTTCGGGGCGAAGGACAACGGAAAGGTAGAGGTTCATCGAGGGAGGTGATTCCCAGCTGCGGTCCAGCCTCCCCCGCCCGGCGGACTGGCCTTCGGCTATGATGACGGTTCCTTCCTCGGCGCCCTGCTGCGCAAGATGCAGGGCTTCGGTATTCGTCGACTCGACTTCCTCGTGGTATTCGATCCTCCGTCCGATGGTTTTCCGGGAGAAAAAGCTCCTCAGTTCGTCGATATTGAAATCCATCAATCAGGTTTTCCTTATGACCTTCAGGGAGATGTCGGCCGCCCGGGCAGAGTGCGTGAGAGCCCCCGACGAGATGAAGTCAACGCCCGTGGAGGCAATCGGCCTCACCGTGGCAAGGGTCACGTTCCCTGAAGCCTCTACGAGAGCTTTCCCACCGATCAGCAGTACGGCCTGTCTCATTTCATCGACGGTCATGTTGTCGAGCATGATGATCTCAGCGCCCGTTGCGAGGGCTTCTTCGACCTCGGCAAGGTTTTTCACCTCAACCTCGATTTTCACCATGAACGGTGCCGTTGCCTTCGCGCGACGGACGGCCTCGGCAATGCCCCCGGCCGCCTCGATGTGGTTGTCCTTGATGAGGACCCCGTCATAGAGCCCGAAACGGTGATTCCGCCCCCCGCCGGCGCGCACGCTGTACTTGTCGAGAATACGCAGGCCCGGCATGGTCTTGCGCGTGTCGAGGATCCTTGCCTTTGTGCCGGCAGCGGCGTCGACAAACTTCTTTGTCAGGGTGGCGATCCCGCACATCCGCTGGAATAGGTTCAGGGCGACACGTTCGGCCGTGAGAATGCTCGACAACGATCCGCTGACCGTGGCCAGGATGGTTCCGCGGGGAACCCACGCACCATCGCTCAGCCCCGTTTCGAAAACCAGCCCCGCATCGCGCACGCGGAAGACTTCACGAAATACGTCGAGGCCGGCTATGACCAGGTCTTCCTTGGCCAGCGCCGTCGCCTGACCCGTCTCAGAACCCGTGAGGGCGGCCGACGTCGTCACGTCCCCCGACCGGATGTCTTCCTCCAGGGCCCGACGAATAATCTTCCTGACGGCTTCCTTCTCCAGCATGCTTTCTTGCCCTACCCGCATCGAACCAAAACAGCTCAATTCACGGAGGAGAAAATCCCCCTCTATCCCCCTTTATAAAAGGGGGAGGTCCTGCCCCCTCCTTTGTAAAAGGAGGGTTGGGGAGGATTTGTCTTTCTATCCTTTCTTCACTCAGGCACTCAAGGACTCAGTCACTCATGCACTTTTTGCCTGTCCCTGAACCCTGGCCCCTAGAGTTTTTTCAACGCGGCTTCCAGGACCGCAAACCTCTCATTCAAACTCCTTGCCTTCGCTTCTTCCTTGTCGATGACGGCCTGGGCCGCCTTCTGCCAGAAGTCGGGATTCTCGAGCTTCTTGTTCACCTGGACGAGGTCCTTTTCGATCTTGGCCATTTCCTTCTCAAGCCGTGCCCGCTCGCCGGACCTGTCGATCTCGCCTTCCAGGACGACAAAGACCTTTATGGGTCCTGCCACGCCCGTGGCCGCATTTTTCGGCTCCTGGCCTGCAGTGACGATGGCGAGGCTCTCGAGCCTGGCCAGATTGACGATGTAAGGCGTCCCGGACTGCAAAAGCGGCACGAGGTTCTGTTCTTCCGTCATCACCATGGCCTTGAGCTTTTTCGAGGGGGAAATGCCCTTCTCGCCCTTGATATTTCGGATCGTGCCGATGATCTCCATCAGCAGCCCCATGTCGCGCTCCGCCGCATCGTCTTTGAACCGCTCGTCCACCGTCGGGAAGGGCGCCACCATAATGGAGGGCCCGCTCTTCGAGATCTTCTGCCAGATTTCCTCGGTCACGAAAGGCATGAAGGGGTGCATCAGCTCGAGGCTCGCGCGCAGCACCGTGATCATGGTTTCCTGCGCCGCAAGCCTTGCCCCCGGGTTGTCCTTGCCGTAGAGGGCCGGCTTGATCAGCTCCAGGTACCAGTCGCAGAATTCCTGCCAGATGAAGCGGTAGATGTGGCCTGCCGCATCGTTGAAGCGGTACTCGTCGAGACTCTGCGTCACGTCGGCAATCGTGTCGTTGAGCCGCGCCCGGATCCACCGGTCGGCAAGGGAGTAGTCCTCCTTCTTCACGCTGACGGGCCCTTCCGGATAGCCCTCGAGGTTCATCATGCACAGGCGTGTGGCATTCCAGATTTTGTTGACAAAGTGCTTGTAGCCCTCGATCCGCTCCTCGGACATGCGGATGTCGCGCCCCTGGGCGGTAAAGGCGGCCAGGGTGAAGCGGAAGGCATCGGCGCCGAATTTGTCGATCATCTCCAGGGGGTCGATGATGTTGCCCTTGGACTTGCTCATCTTGTCGCCGTGCACGTCGCGCACCAGCGCGTGCAGGTAGACATGTTTGAAGGGCACGTCCTTCATGATGTAGAGGCCCATCATCATCATGCGGGCCACCCAGAAAAAGAGGATGTCGAACCCGGTGACGAGAAGGCTCGTGGGGTAGAAGGTTTTGACGGCAGGCTTGTCGTCGGGCCAGCCCAGCGTCGTGAAGGGCCACAGGGCCGAGCTGAACCAGGTGTCCAGGACGTCTTCTTCCTGCTTGAGCTTCTTTCCCTCGCACTTGGGACACTGGACCGGGTCATCGGTCTGCACGATCACCTCGCCGCAACCCTCGCAGGTCCACAGGGGAATCCGATGGCCCCACCAGATCTGGCGCGAGATGCACCAGTCGCGGATGTTGTTCATCCACTCGAAGTAGGTGGCATCCCACATGGCGGGGATGAGCTTCGTGTCGCCCTTGACAACGGCGGCGATGGCCGTCTTTGCCAGGGGCGCGACCTTGACGAAGTACTGCGCCGAGACGGCGGGCTCGACGTCGGTCTTGCAGCGGTAACACCGGCCGATGTTGTGGCTGTAATCCTCGATTTGAATGAGGTAGCCGCCCTTCTCGAGGTCCTTGACGACGTTCTTCCTTGCCTCGTAGCGGTCCTGCCCCTTGTAGACGCCGCCGTTTTCGTTGATGACGGCGCTGCCGTCCATGATCTTGATGATCTCGAGGTTGTGGCGCTCGGCCATGGCGAAGTCCGCCGCGTCGCAGGCCGGGGTGATCTTCACGGCGCCGGAGCCGAAGTCCATCGTCACGTACTCGTCGGCGATGATGGGGATCTCCTTGTTGACGAGCGGCAGGATCACCATCTTGCCGATGACGTCCTTGTACCGCGGATCGTTGGGGTTCACGGCCACGGCGGTGTCACCAAGCATCGTCTCGGGGCGTGTGGTGGCGACGCTGATCTCGCCGGTGCCGTCGGCGTANGGATAGCGAATGTGCCAGAGGTTGCTTTTCTCCTGCTCGAATTCCACCTCGAGATCCGAGATGGCCGTGTGGCATCGGGGGCACCAGTTGACGATGTAGTCTCCCTTGTAGATGAGCCCGTCACGCCAGAGCCGGACGAAGACCTCGCGGACCGCCCTGGAGAGCCCCTCGTCCATGGTGAAGCGTTCCCGCTCCCAATCGCAGGAGCAGCCAAGCCNCTGGAGCTGGTTCAGGATGACGCCGCCGTATTTTACCTTCCACTCCCAGACGCGTTCGATGAACTTCTCGCGGCCCAGGTCGTGGCGGGTCTTGCCTTCCCTTGCAAGTTCCTGCTCGACGACGTTCTGGGTGGCGATCCCCGCGTGATCCATCCCGGGCATCCAGAGGGCGTTGTAGCCCTGCATGCGGCGGTAGCGGGTCATGATATCCTGCAGGGTGTTGTTCAGGGCGTGGCCCATGTGGAGCATCCCCGTCACATTGGGGGGCGGGATGACGATGCAGAAGGGCTTGCGGTCACTTGTGTCCTGGGCATGGAAGTAATTTTGTTTGAGCCAGAACTCGTACCACTTCGCCTCCGCTTCCTTTGATTCGTAGGCTTTAGGAAATGCATTCGGATCCATGTTCCCCCCTCGTAGATTCATCTCGGTTTGGTGACAAAAAAGCCCTTTTCTTCTCCCTGTGCAGTCAGGATGTTGATGAACGGTTTTTTTATCCGGTCGGAGGGCTTAAGTCAAGGATTTTTCAAGGAATCAGGCGCTCTGAAGCTACTGGCGACCGCGTTTCAGGAAGGTGCCGATTCGTCGTTTCACGGAAGCCGCCTCGTCAGGGTGGAACCATTCGACGTCGCCCTCCCCCCGAAACCAGGTCATCTGCCGGCGTGCATAGTGACGGGTGTCCCGCTGCATGGAGCGCAATGCCTCTTCAAGGGTCAGCTCCCCCTTAATGTATTGGATGAAATATCGATAGCCAAGAGACTGTAACGGCTTGTTATTTTCACTGTATCCCATGTCGATGATTTTCGCTGTTTCATCGACCAGCCCGGCTTCGACCATCAGCTCGGCACGGCTGTCGATCCGGCGGTACAGTTCCTCCCGGTCGCGATAGAGACCGATCTTCAGACAGTCATACTTCGTCTCCCGGAAGGCGTGTTGCCCCTGCCTCTCCGAGATCGGCTCGCCGGTCAGTTCCGCTATCTCCAGCGCTCTCACGATCCGGACCCTGTCGTGAGGGTGAATCCTGTCGGCGGCCCGGGAATCCAGCTTCCTGAGCCGCTCGTAAAGGGCTGCAGGATCTTCCCTCTCCAGTGCCTCACGGTAGCCCTTTCTCAGATCCTCGTCCGGGCCCGGCCCCCCGATGATCCCCCCGGTAAGGACCCGGATATAGAGCCCTGTGCCGCCGNCAACGAANACAGTTTTCTCACCCGGGCGATCCTTGATGATGCTCTCTGCCAGACCGTTAAAGAGGGCCGCGTTGAATTCCCCGTCGGGTTCGACGATGTCGATGAGGTGATGGGGCACCCGCTCCCGCTCTTCCCGGGTTGGCTTCGACGTCCCGATGTCGAGATATCGATAGACCTGCATCGAATCGGCGCTGATGATCTCGCCGCCGAAATCCGAAGCCACCTCCAGGGCAAGGTCCGTCTTCCCGACGGC
>JGI20214J51650_10001043_pt1 | contig 17533 bp, 13 predicted proteins | sample WetSurMetagenome_FD_51650 | JGI IMG/M metagenome (IMG submission 51650) | reverse complement strand
GCGGCGCTGGCGGACGTCATCTTACGGACGGCCTCCTCCAGCGTGAGGGACTTCAGCTCCCGAACGAAGCGTCGGATGACTCTGGGGAAGGTGCCGTAGACCCTGGGATGCGGCTTGCCGCTCCGCGGCGCCCCGTCGGAGCCGATCATGGCGAACGGCAAGGTCAAGAAGCGCGAGACGTTCTCCTCGTTCATCGAACCGGCGATGATGCTCACCGCCCCCCGCTCGGCGACAAGCAGGTCCATGGCCCACTCGAACGGATCGGCGCCCGCATCGGCGGCGGCTTGGGCCACGCTTTGACCCTGCACCCGGGCATTGGCCGCCGAGTTGACGGACGAGATGATGATCTTCTCCCACCCGGAGTTGTGATAGATGTTTTCCCAGCCGGGCAGGCCGTCCTTGATCTGGGCGATGACCTTGGCTCGCGGCGCCGGGTCGGCGAGGCGGGCAACGAGGCGCTCCGCTCCCCCCTCCAGCGCCCAGGGCGGAATGACCGCCTGGAGCGAGGTGCTGGAGAAATGGTAAGGGTAGACATCGCAGGTGACGTCCAGCCCCTCCCGGCGGGCGGCCTCGAGCTTGGCCACGGCCGCCTCGGCCTTCCCCCAGTTCCGCATCCCGGCCGCCTTGAGGTGCGAGATGTGAACAGGGGCCCCCGAGGCTCGGCCGATGGTGAGCGCCTCATCGAGCGCGTCCAGGAGCCCCTCGGCCTCGTTCCGAATGTGGCTAGCGTAATAGCCGCCGCGCCTCGCGACCACCTTGGCCAGAGCGATGACCTCCTCGGTGGTGGCGAAGAGGCCCGGCGCGTAATACAACCCCGCGGACATGCCGGCCGCGCCCGCGTCCAGAGCCTCTTCGAGCAGGCGAGTCATGGAGCCCAGTTCGGCCGGCGTGGCGGGCCGATCGGCGAATCCCATGGCCGCCACCCGCAGGGAGCCATGACCCACCAGGCCGGCCACGTTGAGGATCGGTCGCGCAGACTCGACCCTGGCCGTGTACTGCCCGTAGCTCCGCCAGTCCACCGCCTGGCCGAACCGGCCCGGCCCGCTCAGACAGTAGTCCACCCCCATCTGTGCCCGCTCCGACGCCAGCGGGGCCAGCGAGGCGCCGCAGTTTCCCACCACCTCCAGCGTCACCCCCTGCCGGATCTTGATCTCCCCCGCCGGCCGCTCCAGGTGATAGGCGTCGAAGTGGCAGTGCAGATCGATGAAGCCCGGGGCCAACACCAGCCCCTCCGCAGGGATAACCTGCGCGGCCTGGCCGTCGAGGTGCGGCGCCACGGCGGCATACCGACCCTCGGCCANCGCGACATCCGCCGTGAANGCCGGCGCGCCCGTCCCGTCNACGACCGTGGCNTGGCGGAAGAGAAGATCGTACATTCCACGCTCCCTCCCACGCTGCTGAAAACGGCCCATCTGCAGCGTTGGCGCGCTCGGGCACTCGTTGCGGCGTACCTGGAGTACGCCTCACTCAGCCCTTTGCGCGCCGCCTTGCATCTGGACCATTTTGAGCAGCCTGAGCAAAAGTAAGTTCTTCAGTAATCCGTTACTGTTCCTGATTGACCACACGGCGCAGCGTGTCCCGAGCCTCGTCAAGCGCGGTGGGGTTATACGCCAGATCGGCCGCCGAGAGCGCCAGGACCTTGGCCGCCATCAGCGTGGCGTCGATACCGCGCGGCGTGACCGTGTCGTCCGCCAGTTCCCTGGAGTGCGGCCGCGCGCTCGTCATGCCGAAGCGAATCTGGATACACGGCGTCACCCACGTCACACCGCCCACGTCCGTCACGCCCCCGTCGCCGGCTTCGGAGGGTGGGGTCGCTTCGCCCAGATATTCGAAGTTGCGCCGGGCAACGTCCCGCAGGACGGGGTGTTCCAGCGTCTCCTTGAAGAGCGGCTCGTGATGCCGAAGCTCCAGGCGGGCCCCCACGGCGAGCGCCGCCCCCTCCGCCGCCTGCGTGACCTTCGGCAGAACGACCTGCTCCAGGTAGCGCCAATCCCGGGCGCGCACCGTGAATCGCGCCTGGGCGCGCTCGGGCACGATGTTCTGCGCATCCCCGCCGTGCGTGATGATCCCCGCCAATCGCACGTCGTCGCGGAGGCTGTGTTTGAGATTGCGGATCTGCGTGTACGCCGCGACCAGCGCGTCCAGCGCGTTGATCCCGTCCTGGGGGCTGGCCCCGGCGTGCGAAGCCCGTCCGTGGAAGGTCAGCTCCAGCGGGTGACTCGCCCACGAGCTGCCGCCCAGGCCGTTCTGTCGGCTCGGGTGGGCGATGAACGCCGCATCCACCTCCCCGAAGAGCCCTGCCTCCACCATCGCCAGCTTCCCGCCCACGGTCTCTTCCGCCGGCGTCCCGAACAGGAGCCACCGGCCCCCCCGGCCCGGCGGGACTGCGCGGCGGCAGGCCAGGGCCGCGACCGTCGAGCAGGCGGCGATCAAGTTGTGCCCGCACCCGTGCCCGATGGCCGGCAACGCGTCGTATTCCGCCAGGAAGGCGATCGCCGGGCGTCCGGTGCCGTGGGTCGCGCGCAACGCCGTCGGCATGCCGGCGATGCCGGCGTCAACGGAGAACCCCTCGGCCTCCAGAATGGAGCGGAGCTTTTGGCTGGCGAAGACCTCGGCCAGGCCGAGTTCCGGATTCCGAAAAAGCGACACGGCGATGTCCTCGACAAGCGGCCGGGACCGGTCAATGTGCGAGACGATCGCCTGCCGGATCTCCTCGGGGGTGCTGAATTCGATCATGCGTTCCCGCTCCATCGCCGGGTTGGCGGCGCCGTCTCGGCCGGGCACCGCCGCCCCCGGCGGCATCTCAGCGACGCTGACGGTTGGTGTGGGGGTCCAGGATATCCCGCAGGCCGTCCCCCAGCAGATTCAGACCCAGGACGGTCAGGAAGATGGCCGCACCGGGGAAGATGGACACCCAGGGCGCGGTGAAGAGCTGATCCTTGGCCTGCGACAGCATGCTGCCCCAGGACGGCGTGGGCGGCTGCACGCCCAAGCCGAGAAACGAGAGGGAGGCCTCCAGCAGGATCGCCCCGGCCACGCCGAGCGTGGCGATCACCAGGATCGGGCCCAGGACGTTGGGCAGAATCTGGGTGAACATGAGGCGCACGCGGCCATAGCCCAGGGCCCGGGCGGCCTGGACATATTCCAGGGAGCGCGCCGAGAGAACCTGCGAGCGCGTGATTCGACACGAATAGGACCAGTTGGTAAAACCCAGGGCGACGAACACGTTGAGCAGCCCCGGCCCCAGCAGGGCGACGATCGACAGGGCGAAGATCAGGGACGGGATGGCGAGCATGATGTTGGTCAGGCCCATGACCAGATCGTCCCACCACCTCCCGAAAAACCCGGCGGTGAGTCCCAGGATGACACCGATGACGCTGTTGATCCCCTGGCTGATCAGGCCCACACTCAAGGAGATGCGCGCGCCATAGATGATGCGCGAGAGGATGTCCCGCCCCTGCGCGTCGGTGCCGAAGAGGAACTGCCGGCTAGGCGACTCGAGGGCGTACATGAGGTTGGCGTCATCGACCGGGTGGTAGGGGGAGAGCCAGGGGGCCAAGAGAGCCGTGAGCGTCATCAGGCCGACGATGATCCCGCCCACCAGCACGTTGGTCCGGGTCTTGAGCACCTTGCTGAGCGCGTTCATCGGTACTCGATCCGAGGATCAATCACGGCGTAGAGGAGGTCTACGGCCAGATTGATGACGAGAAACGCCAGGATGAGGAGCAGCACACAACCCTGAGTCACCGGGATGTCCCGTTGAAAGATGGAATCCACCAAGAGGGAGCCGATTCCAGGCCAGGAGAAGAGCTTCTCGACGATGACCGTGTTCCCGATCAACGCGCCGAACTGCAACCCCGCCGTGGTCAGGACCAGGATGAGGGCGTTCCGCAGGATGTGCTTGCGGTTGATCACGACCTCCGCGAGCCCCTTGGCCCGCGCGGTCCGGATGAAGTCGGCGAGCTTGATCTCCATCACCGCCGCCCGGGTGGTCCGGGCCAGCAGGGCCATGTAGGTCACTCCCAGCGTGAACGCCGGCATCAGCATGTGCCGGAGGCTGCCGTCCCCGTAGCCCGAGGTTGGCAAGAGCGGCACCGCCACCGCCAGAGCGTACATCAGCAAGAGTCCGAGCCAGAACTGCGGCATCGAGACGCCGGAGACGGCCCCCACCATGGACGCCGTGTCCAGCCACGATCCCTGCCGGAGGGCCGAGAAGAATCCCAAAGGAATGCCCAGACCCAGGGCTATGAGCATGGCCGCCACGGCCAGCCGCAGCGAGGGCCCCACCCGCTCCAGGACGAGGCCTCCCACGGGGTCTCGCCGCAGGAAGGATCGCCCCAGGTCACCTTGCGTCAGTTTCAGCATATAGTCGAAGTACCGCTCGTGGAGCGGCTTGTCCAGTCCCCAGAGCTTCTTCATCTGCTCGACGTACCTGGTGTCGAGGCCCCGGTCGCTCTCGGCCAAAGCGGTGAGAGCGGCGTTTCCCGGCAGCACGTTGAGGAGCACGAAGACGATGAGCGTCACGCCGAGGATGGTGGGGACGAACTGCAGCACTCGGCGGATGAAGTACGCGAGCATAAGCCTCTTTCCGTGACGCTCCGATAGGGTGTGCCGCCCGGCGACCCACGCAGCGCGGGCCGCCGGGCGGCGTCTCGATTCGGACAGCGGGCGGTCCCTACTTTTCCTTGGCCCGCGGCGACGACTCCTCCACCCAAATATCCACGTAGTCCTGGTACACCATGTCCACGGCGGCCGGCTTCAGGCCGTGCACCCAGGGGTGGTAAGCCATCACGGCCTTGTTGTAGTTAAAGAACATGAGCGCCGCGTCCTCCAGCAGGATGCCATCCGCCTGCTGCAGGAGCGCGACCTTCTTGGCCTCGTTCCGCTCGGCCGCAGCCTGCTCCATGACCTTGTCGAAGGCCGGGTTCTTGTAATTGATGTAGTTGCCGGCCACCCGGGAGGCGTCCCCCTTCCAGCGGGCCAGGGCCTGGTAGGGCTCCGGCCCCGTGCCCATGGAGTAGCTGAACATATCAAACTCACCCTTTTGCATCCGGTCGACCAGCGCCGCCCCCTCCATCTGCTGGATGTTCAGGGTGATGTTGATCCGCTTCAGCATGGGCATGGCTGCCTCGAAGATGACCGTCCCCCAGGAGGCGTTGCCGGTGCTCACGGCGTCCACGGTGAAGCCCTTCTCGTAGCCCGCCTTCTTCATCAGTTCGGCGGCCTTGGCGGGATTGTAGTCGTACGGCTTCGCGTTGGGGTTGAAGCCGGCCGAGGTGGAGGGCAGCCAGCTCACCGCCGGGACCGCCTTGCCGTGGAGCAGCTTCTCGATGATCAAGTTCCGGTCGATGGCGTGGTTGATGGCCTGGCGGACCTCCTTCTTCTTGAACGGCTCCTTGTCGAAGTTGAAGCCGATGGCCCGGGTAAACATCTCCGCCACCTCGATGATGTTCTTGGAGATGGCCGGGTCCTTCTGGTAGACCGGGTACTGCACCGGCTCCACGATGGTCGCGTCCAGCTCCTTGGCCCGGAAGGCGTTGTCCCGTGCCTGGCTCTCGCTGATGATCTTGAAGACGATCTTGTCCAGGAAGGGGCGATTCGGGACGAAGTAGCCGGGGAACTTCTTGACGGTCACCTCGCTCCCCTTGACCCATTTGACGAACTGGAAGGGGCCGCAGCCTACTGGATCCGAGGAGAAGCCGTCGCCCTTCTTCTCGACATCGTCCTTGGGCAGGATGGCCGTGCCCGGGTAGAAGAGGAAGTACGGCAGGTCCACCGGGTTCTCCAGCGTGATCTGGAGGGTGGAGTCGTCGATCTTCCGAAGGCCCGCGATGCTCTGGGCTTTGCCGTCCTCGACGTCCTTGGCCCCCTTGATGATACGCACATACAGCGCCGAGGGGGACTTGGTGGTCGGGGAGGCCACCCGGTTGTAGCTGAAGATCACATCGTCAGCCGTCATCTTGCGGCCGTGGTGGAACTTGACATCGTCCCGGAGTTTGAACGTCCAGACCTTGCCGTCCGCCGAGACATCCACCTTGGCGGCCAGTTCCAGCTTTGGCTTGTTGACCCCGGGCTCCCACGAATAGAGGCTCCGATTGATACTGGTCAGGACCAGGAAGTCCTGGACGCGGGTGGACTTGTGGGCGTCCAGCCCGAGCAGATCACCGCCGTACGGCACGACGTAATTCAGCGTGCCGCCCGCCCGATCGGCCAGGGCCGGCGCAACCGGCAGGATCAGCATCAGTGCCAACAGCACCCACAGGACTCTCTTCATGATCTCCTCCCCTGTGCTCGTCATAGATGACGCGCAACCGATGTGACCGACACAACGTTTCGCCGTTGTGCGGCCGTTCCAGCGCCGCGCGCTCGTGGGACGATGCCGCGCGGCGCGAATCCCATATGAGGCCCGATATCGTAAGATCGCGGCTAGGACACCCGCGGTCGCCCCCCCGTGAGCAACTGCCCCAGCATGTCCGCCGGGTGCTTTACCTTGGACAGGAAGATCATCGCCGCTATGACATACGGTTTGTAGCTGGCCTCCTGGTAGAGCAGGTCCCGGTAGCGGCCGAAGACGGGGGCGGCCACCTCGCCCTCCGTACAGCTCACGCCGGAAATGTCCGCCGGCAGACAGTGCATGTAGAGGGCGCGGCCGTCCTTGGTCTCCTTCATCAGCTTCTCGGTGCACTCCCAGTCCTTGTGGGTGGCGTTCTGGGTCAGGAGCTCCTTTTCCAGCGCCTTGATGCCGGCCATGTCGCCCTTGCCGTAGAGGTCCGTGCGCTTCTCCATGGCCGCGTAGGACGCCCAGCTCTTCGGATAGACGATGTCCGCCGCCTGAAACGCCTCGCGCATGTCATGGGTCACGGCGAACGATCCGCCGCCCCGTGCCGCATTGGCCTTGGCCACCGCGAGCGTCCCCTGCATCACCTCGTAACCGGGTGGATGCGCCAGCACCACCTCCATGCCGAACCGGGTCATCAAGCCGATGATCCCCTGGGGCACGGAGAGCGGCTTCCCATAAGAAGGGGAATAGGCCCAGCTCATCGCGATCTTCTTTCCCCGGAGTCGTTCCGCTCCGCCGAAGTGTGTGATGAGGTGCATGGCGTCGGCCATGGACTGTGTGGGGTGGTCAATATCGCACTGGAGGTTCACCAGCGTGGGGCGCTGCTCCAGGATGCCGGCGGCGTAGCCCTCCTGGACCGCGCGGGAGACTTCCCGCATGTAGGCGTTACCCTTGCCGATGTACATGTCGTCCCGGATCCCGATCACCTCGGCCATGAAGGAGACCATGTTGGCCGTCTCCCGCACCGTCTCGCCGTGGGCGATCTGGCTCTTCCCCTCATCCAAGTCCTGAAGTGCCAGCCCGAGGAGGTTGCTGGCGCTGGCGAAGCTGAAGCGCGTGCGGGTAGAGTTATCGCGAAAGATGCTGACCGCCAGGCCGCTGTCGAAGATCCGGGCCGAGAGGTTGTTCCGACGCATGCCCCGCAGGATGTCCGCCACGGCGAAGACCGCCCGGAGTTCGTCGTCGGTCTTCTCCCAGGTGAGCAAGAAATCCGAGAGATACATTCCGCCGCAGGCAAGGGCCGACAGCTTCTTGATGGTTTCGCCGATCCCGGTCTTGTCCATTTCTCTTCGCTCCCTTTCCTGACACCAATTAGCCCCAAAGCGAGATCCCTGAACCGCCAAAACGACACCGGGGCACGAACCAGCCACAAAAGGCACAAGACGCACAAGAAGAGGTTCGGCCCCTGAATCCTGTGCCTCTTGTGCTTCTTGTGGCCATCCTCCGCTGGCGCCTTGGTGGTTAGACGGTCTCGGTTCGGAGTTAGTCGCTGGCCCCCGGCCTCAGCGCGCGCTCAGGCCGACCCGGCAATTGAAATCGGTGATGAGCTCGTCGATCCGATCCGCCAGGGAAAAGGTGCCGTCCCAGTACGTCGCGTGTTCGGACCACTGCGCCCGGAGCTCGGCCACATCGCGCNCCTGCTGTTCCACCCAGGTAAAGTACTTAAGGTTGTGGATCGACTTCTTGTCGTAGTACGTGAGCTCTTTCGTGTGGTCGAACGTAATACTCGCAAGCAGCTCGAGGTCCCGCTGCGCCTGGGATTCGCGATACGCGCCCCGCTCCGCCGCAAGCTCCGCGAGCCGTGACCGGTAGAGATCCATGGAGTCGGTGGCCACCGTGACCACCCAGTCAGACCCGCCGAGTTCCAGATACTTGGCGAACTTGATCGCCGCGATGAGATTCCCCACGCCGGAGATTCCCAAGAGATCGAGGCAACCGGCGATCTCGGTCGGCACGCCGGCGGCGACCAAAGCCGTTCGGCCCAGCCCCTCGTTGAAGAGGCGGATTAATCGGATCGGCGCCTCGTCGTCCACGGCGATAACGAAGTCGGTGCGTTTGCAGTCGTGGACCCATGGCACGTGCTTGTCGCCGATCCCCTCGATGCGGTGGTCACCGAACCCGTTCATGAGCAGCGTGGGACATTGCAGGGCCTCGGCCACGGCCAGCTTGGCCCCAGGGAATCTCTGCTGAAGATGGTACCCGGCCCCCAGGGTGCCGGCCGAGCCGGAGGATCCCACGAATCCGGCCACGCGATCGCTGGCCTTCAGGTGTCCCCGCAGAGCCTCCTCGGCCGCGTTGCCCGTGACGACGTAGTGCCAGAGCGGATTCCCCAGTTCCTCGAACTGGTTGAAGATCGTCAGGTCCTGGCCCGAGGCGCGCAGCTCCCAGCACTTATCGAAGATCTCCTTGACGTTCGATTCGCAGCCCGGCGTGGCGATGACCTCGCCCGCGATCTTGCGGAGCCACTCGAAGCGCTCCCGGGACATCCCCTCGGGCAGGATGGCGATGGCCTGACAGGCCAGCAGGGCCGAGATGTAGGCCCCGCCGCGGCAGAAGTTCCCGGTGGAGGGCCAGACGGCCTTGGTGGTCAGGGGGTTGAACTGCCCGGTGACGAGGCGCGGGACGAGGCAGCCGAAGGTGGCTCCCACCTTGTGGGCGCCGGTGGGAAAGTAGCGGCCCACCAGAACCAGGATGTTGGCACGGCAACCGGTGAGCTCCCCTGGAAGCACGATGTGGTTGACGCCCCCGAAAAGCCCGCCGCGCTCCTGAGGCTGGTTCTTCCAGGTGATCCGGTAAAGGTTGGCCGGATGGACGTCCCAAAGACCGATCGTGGCCAGGACCTTCCGGATCGAGTCCGGCACCAGGGCCGGTTCGCGCATCATGGCGAAGGTGGGCAGCGTGATACCCTTATCCCGACAGTACGCGACGGTGCTCTCCAGCACCTTCTGATTCACCGTGAGATCCAACACCGCTCTCACCTCTCTCAGCCATTGCGAAGGAGCCGTGAGCGTTCAGCCACCAGCATTCAGCGGTCAGCCCATGACGAAAGGCAACCGCGTGCGGAAGGCGCACCTTCCGGACAGGCTGGGACACTTTTCGCGCGCTCTCGTTCGTGCGGANGCTGACAGCTGACCGCTGAAAGCTTATCAGCTTCCCGCCACCTCTTCCAGACTGGTGATGACCTTCTCCGGGATCGCCACACTGCGGCCGGCCGCGGCGGTATCCTTGAGACCATTGCCCGTCGCCAGGACGACCGCAACGGAGCCCTCGGGTAACCGGGACTGCACCTCCAGGAAACCGGCGAAGGCCGCCGCTCCGGCCGGCTCCGTGAACAGCCCGGCCGTCCGGGAGAGCCTCGCCTGGGCAGCCAGGATCTTCTCGTCGGGCACCCGCACCACCTGCCCGCCGTGCTCCTTCATTTGCCGCAGGGCGTGGACGCCATTCCTGGGCACGTCGACGCAAATCGAGTCGGCCACGGTGCTGGTGGCCTCGCGTCGAAAGACGCCGACGTCGAAAGCCCGGGCCAGGGCGGCGGAGCCTTCCGCCTGGACCGCATATATGACGGGCAGGCGNTCAGACAGACCCAATTGGCGCAAGTCCCGGAACCCCTTGTAGACCCCGGAGAGGATGCAGCCGTCGCCGACGGACACGAAGACATAGTCCGGCACCCTGCCCAGCTGCCGAAACACTTCCAGGGACACGGTCTTCTTGCCCTCGATGGTCATGGGATTATAAGCGGTGTTGCGACTCAGACCCCCGAACTTCCTCGTATAGGCCAGGGACAGGTCGTAGGCATCATCGTACGAGCCATCCACCCGGAACACCCGGGCGCCGTACTGCAGCGCCTGGATGAGCTTGGCCTTGGGGGCGGCCTTGGGCAGGAATAGCGTCACCGCCTGACCCGCCGCCGCGCCCACGCCGGCCATGGACGAACCCGCATTGCCCGTGGAGGCCAGGACGATCTCCCGGATGCCGAACTTGGCCGCGAAGGCCGACACGAGGAACGAGGCCCGGTCCTTCAAGGAGCAGGTGGGGTTCAGGCCGTCGTCCTTGACGTGGAGGCCGGGAAAGCTCAGCTCATGCCGAAGCCGCTCCGGCGCCCAGAGCGGCGTGTTTCCCACCGGAATCGGGGGGAAGAACCGCTGCTCAACGGGCAAGAGCGAGGCGATCGTCCAGCCCGCCGGCGCCTCTCCGACCAGCTCCACCTCCAGGACGCCGCGGAGCGGCTGGTCCGGCGCCTGCACCAGGGAGCAATCCGGGCAGGCCATGAGGCCCGGCTCGATCGGAAATCGGCGACCGCACTCGCTGCAGATGTAGCTGAAGTTCATGGGACGAGTCCAGAACAGCGGTCAGCTGTCAGCGACCAGCTTCGGCAAAAACAAGACAGCATGAAGAGCAACCCGCACTTCGGTAGCACTGCTTCGCAGCCGTGGCTGTCCTTTTTCCGAGGCTGACCGCTGATCGCTGAATGCTGACCGCTGGTCGTCGACCGCTGATTGCTGACAACTGCCCGCTGACCTGTTCGTTACTCGGCAGCCTTGATCGCCGCCAAGAAGGCGTTCATCATCTCGGTGCCTTCCGCCCCGAACTTCTGGGTGATGATCTTGGTGACCTCGGGCGTGGACTTGTCTCGGAAGGCCTTCTTTTGCTCGTCGGTGAGGGAGTTGACTTTCATCGTCTTGGCCAGCGTCGCCAGGCCCCTGGGGGACGCCTCGATGACGCGGCCGATGCCGCGGCCGGCCACGATGGCCGACGTGGCGGCGGCGTGCACGACCTTCTTCTCGTCGGCGGTGAGGCCATCGTAGAACTTGGTGTTCATCACCCACACGTAGGGGGCGAAGAGGTGCCCGGTCAGGGTGAGGTACTTCTGGACCTCTTGAAGCTTGGCGAAGGCGATGATCGGGATGGGGTTCATCTGGCCGTCCGCCACGCCGGTCTGCAGCGCCGTGTAGACCTCGGCCCAGGCCAGGGCGGTCGGCTGCCCACCCAGCGACTGAATGATGGCCTTGTGCGTGTCCAGGCCCATGGTGCGGATTTTGAGGCCGGCCACGTCCGCCGGGGAGGTGATGGGCTTCTTGTTATTGCTGATGTGGAAGAAGCCGCCGGAATCCCCGAATCCCAGCACGGTCATGCCGGTCTTCTTCTTGATGTCCGCGCCCAGCTTCTGGCCGAAGGGACCGTCGAACACCGGATATGTGACACTGATGTTGGGGAAGGCGAAGGGGACGTCCAGCACGCCGATGAGCGGGTAGCCGGCCGCGAAACCGCCCACCGAGAAGATGCCGGTCTCGACGACGCCCGACTTCACTTGCTCCAGGACCTCGTTGTCCTTGCCCAGTTGACCGTTGGGGAAGGTCTGCACGGTGATGCCGCCGTTGGTCCCGGCCTCCACCAGGCTCTTGAACACCGTGGCCATGGCACCAGTCGGATTGTCGAAGGGGTCGTCCTGGTTCAGGTGGTGCACCTTGATGCTCTTGGCCGCCAGAGCCGGGGAAACAAGCAGGGCCAGGGCTAGGAACACGATCAGGGCTCTACCGACGATTCTCATACGGTCCTCCTGTGTGGCGGCAAATGCTTTGCCTTGGGTTAAGGGCGATCCACGACGGCTATTGCATACCGAGCAGGATCCTGGGAATGAACAAGGTCAGCGTCCCCCAGTAGGACACGATGAGCAGGACCAATACCTCCACGATGATGAACGGTAGCAACGGACGGCTGATCCGTTCGATGGTCTCGCCGGAGATGGAGCACATGACGAAGAGACAGGCCCCGACCGGCGGCGTCATCAAGCCGATGTTCAACGCCAGGACGATCATGATGCCGGCGTGCACCGGATCCATGCCGATGGTCTTCGTCAGCTCGCCCAGGACTGGTGCCAAAATGATCAACGCGGCATTGATATCCATGATGGTGCCGATGAACAGCAGCAGCCCTAGGACCATGGTGATGACCATGACGCGCTCGGTGGAGACACTCAGGAATCCCGCAGCAACCTTCTGGGGCAGGTGCATGAACGTCATCCACCAGCTCAGAATGGAGGCCGCGGCGATGATCAGGAAGACCACCCCGGTGATCCGGGCGGTCTTCATCAGCATCTCGAGCAGATCGCGCCAAGTGAGGGACCGGTACACGAGGGTGCTGACGACGAGGGCATAGGCCACGGCGATGGCGGCCGCCTCGGTGGGCGTAGTGATCCCTCCCAGGATGCACCCCAGGATGATGACGGGCATCAGGAGGGCCAAGAAGCTGGACTTAAAGGCGTGGAACACGCGCACCAGGCTGAATCCGTCGGCGTTTTTGGGGAGGTTGAGTCGCCGGCCCATGATGGCGATGATGCCCATGCAGAACAGGCAGATGAGCAGCCCCGGAAGGATACCGGCCGCGAAGAGCCCCGCGATGGAGGTGCCCATGAGCGAGCCGTAGATGACCATGAGGTTGGACGGGGGGATGGTCGGCCCGATGATGGAGCCGGCCACCACCACGGCGCAGGCGAACGGCCGCGGATAGCCGGCTCTGACCATGGCCGGGACCATGGTGTTACCAAAAGCGGCCGTTTCGGCCACCGCGGCGCCGGTCATGCCGGCGAAGATGACCGAGGCGACCATGTTGGAATGGGCCAGCCCGCCCCGGAAGTGGCCTACCAGGGCATTGGCGAAGCCCGTCAGTCGATCGGTGATGCCGGAGCGGTTCATGATCTCCCCGGCCAGGATGAAGAACGGCATGGCCATGAAGGTGTAGAGGTCTAATCCTTGATAGTAGCGGCGCGGCGCCATCGTCAGGAAATTCTCCCCGCCGATCTGGACCAGACCGATCACGCCGGACAGGCCCAGCGTGACCCCGATGGGCAAGCCGACGAACATCAGGAGGAAGAAGAGGATCAGGACCAGACTCACGCGGCACCCCCCGAGGCCAATTGGGCCTTCATCTGTTTCTGCATCCGGATCATCGCCACGAAGAACTGAAAGGCGGCGAAGGCCGAGGANACCGGTACCGACGCGAAGGGAATAATCATGGTCATACTGAAAATGGTCGCGTAGGCGGTGGCGCCGTCCTTGGTCAGAAGGATGCCGTAGTAGGTCATGAACAGAAAGAAGGCGATGCACACGACATCCAGGATCAGAATCAGATACTTCCTGTACCTGATGGGGAGGGCCGCCAAGAACATCTCTAAGCCGATGTGCTCCCGGTAATACGCTGCGCAGGGCACGGCCAAGAGGGCTCCCCAAATCATGACGAACCGGGCCANCTCCTCGGTCCAGGTCTGTCCCGCGCTCACAATGTAGCGCTCGAAGACGCCGAACCAGACGATCAGGACCATGGCCGCCGCCAGCCCCGCGCAGACCCGCTCCAGGACCCGGTTGATCTGATAGGCAATTCTCTCCAGGGAGGTCATCTCCGCCGAGGAGACCGCCTGGCCGGAAGACCGCAGCAACGATTCAGACATGGTGGGATATCCCTCCGCAAGGGCGCAGCCGGCGCCCGGCGCCGTCTGCGCCCTCACTCAAAAAGGATCCTGAGCATCTCGCCCAGGCCGCTCAAGATGGGCCTTTTCCGCTCCTCGGCAGGCTGCTCAAAAGGGCCCGGATGCAAGGCGGAACGCGTAGAGCCGAGCGAGGCGTACTCCAGGTACGCCGCAGCGAGCGCTCAAGTGTTCCAACGCCGCAGATGGGCCGTTTTCAGCAGCCTGCTACGTAGGCCTGCGGGATCACCGCATACATGGCCGCGGCCTGCACCAGTTCGCGCTTCCAGGTCAGCTCGTTGGGCGCATGGGCCTGGTCCTCGTGGCCGGGACCAAACCCCACGCAGGGAATACCGTAACGACCCATGATGGAGACACCGTTGGTGGAGAAGGTCCACTTGTCCACCACCGGTTTCTTGGCGAACAAGGACTGGTACGACGAGACAAGCGCCTGGCAGGCGGGGTGCTGCTCCTCGAGTACCCAGCAAGGGAAATAGCATTCCGTCGGGTAAACCAGGCCGGTATATGACGGCCGGGCATAGTCGTAGAGGGAAATCTGGGCGCCGGCCTTCTTGACGGCGGGCAGGCGTCGGATCTCCTCCAGGGCCCCCTCCCAGGTCTCCCCAACCGTGAGCCGGCGATCCACGGAGATGGTGCAGCCGTCGGCCACGGCGCAGCGGCTAGGCGAGGTGTAGAAGATTTCGGACACGGTGAGAGAGCCCTTGCCCAGGAAGGGGTCGTCGGCCAGGCGCGTGTGCAGATTCTGAAGCTCGCCTAGGATGGGCCCCATCTTGAAGATGGCGTTGTCGCCCCGCTCCGGGGCGGAGCCGTGCGCGCTCACCCCGCGGACGGCCACCTTGATCTCCATCCGTCCCCGCTGGCCGCGGTGGATGCGGCATGAGGTGGGCTCGGTGGAGACCACGAACTCCGGCCGGATCCCGCTCTTCTCCACGATGTACTGCCAGCACAGGCCGTCACAGTCCTCCTCCTGAACCGTGCCGGTGATCAGGAGGGTGTAGTCCCCCGTGAGGTTGAGGTCCTTGATGATCTTGCCGGCGTAGACCAAAGAAGCCATGCCGCCCGTCTGGTCGCTGGCCCCCCGGCCGCCGATCACCTCGTCGTCCTCGAAACCTTTGAAGGGATCGAACTTCCAGTTCTCGGGGTTACCCACACCCACGTTGTCGATATGAGCATCCATGGCGATGAGATGCCGCCCCGTGCCGATGTACCCCAGGACGTTTCCCATAGGGTCAATCTCGACCCGGTCGAAGCCTACTGCCTCCATTTCCTGTTTGATGCGCCGGATGACCTCTTTCTCCTGACAGCTTTCGCTGGGCAGGGCAATGAGGTCTCGGAGGAAACGGGAGATAGCTGGCTTGTAGCTCTCCGCCTTTTCGAGAACCCGCTTGTAGTCGGTGGCCATGACTATCCTCGCTTGGGGGGACGCCGCACACCCGACGCCCAGATCACTTGACACCGGTAAGCTCTCGCGGAGCACAGACTTCCGCAACGATGGAATTCTGGGGGGCGACCTGATATCGCTAAACGGGTAGGGCTTCCTTTACCACAAGTGCCAGGGGGCCGCAACTTGTTTGCGGATTGTCGAGTCGCGCCGACCTTCTTTCTTGACAATCCCACCGCAATCGCGGCATGCTGAGTGCCGTTGGCTGGCTAACCGATGTCCGGAGATAGCTCGGGACCACTGCCCATCACCTCTCACCCTACCTCGTCCATCATGCGATTACAGAATAAGGTCACACTGATTACTGGAGCGGCAGCGGGCATCGGCGCGGAAATCGCAACACGGTTCGCGGCAGAAGGCGCCACGGTGCTGATCGGCGACTTCGACGAGGCCCAAGGGAAGCAAACCGCCGACCGGATCTGCCGTGCCGGTGGCCGCGCCCGGTTCGTTCCCCTCGACGTCACGCAAGAGACGAGCTGGGTGGAGGCGCTGAACGGAATCCGGACAGCGGAGGGCCAGCTCGACATCCTCGTCAACAACGCGGGGATCACCAAGCGGATCCCCATCACGGAGATGCCGCTGAGCGACTTCGAGTCGGTCATGGCGGTCAACGTCCGGGGAGTATTCCTCGGGATCAAGCACGTCTTGCCGCTCATGAAGGCGCATGGCGGTGGGTCCATCGTGAACATCTCCTCCATCGCCGGCCTGGTGGGTCACAAGTTTACCAACGAGACCTATTCCACGTCGAAGGGCGCCGTGACGCTGCTGACGAGGAGTGTGGCTGTCCGACACGCCCGGGACAACATCCGGTGTAACTCGATCCACCCCTGCACCGTGGACACGCCGATGGTGCGGGAGTTGTTCAAGGATCCGGAGAAGAAAAAGGAACGGCTGGATGAGGTGCCCCTTGGCCGGATTGCCGACGCCCAGGATGTGGCCAACGCAGCCCTCTTCCTCGCCTCGGACGAGGCGAGCTTCATCACAGGCGTGGCCTTGCCCGTCGACGGGGGATTAACGGCTTATTGACGTGANGCATATTGGGGTAGCGATTGTGCCTCTCGCCGTGCGGGCCCCGCAAGAATTGGGCGTGGTCGCATCCGAGGCGTTTGGCGTCCAGGGCAACGGACGTCGTGCCGCAGGTGGCTAATGGTTTCGCCGTCCACGGAACCGGGAGGGGTACCGTGAGTACGCACAAGAGTCGTCAGGGGCAGACACCGAAGCGCGTGACTGGCAGCAGTGCGAATGCCGTCCCCCCCAAAGCCACACCCTTCGACCCGGAAACCTTCCTGTCCAAGGTCGGCGAAGGGCGCTCCATCGCAGAATATCGCAAGGGCCAAGTCGTCTTTGCGCAAGGCGACAAGGCGGATGCCGTGTTCTATCTTCGGAANGGGAGGATCAANCTGACGGTGGTTTCGCATCAGGGGAAAGAGGCGGTCGTCGCCATCCTCGGAGAGAACGAATTCTTTGGGGAAGGATGCCTCGTCGCCCAGCCGCTGCGCATGGCGACGGCAACGGCGCTGACGCCGTGCTCGATATTGCGGCTGGAGAAATCCGCCATGGTGCGGGCGCTCCACCACCAGCCGACATTCTCCGGGCGGTTCATCACNCATCTGCTCTCTCGGAACATCCGCATCGAAGAGGATCTCGTGGACCAGTTGTTCAATTCGGCGGAAAAGCGGCTGGCTCGGGTACTGCTGCTGCTGGCCAACTTCGGCAAGGAGGGAAAGCCGGAGGCGGTGATTCCGAAGATCAGCCAAGAGACGCTGGCGGACATGATCGGCACCACCCGATCACGGGTTAGCTTCTTCATGAACAAGTTTCGGAATTTGGGGTTCATCCATTACAACCATGGGTTGGAGGTCCACAGCGGACTCCTGAACGTCATTCTGCATGACTGATTCCCGCCACGGGTCGCCGACGCGAATCCCGCTCGATATGAGCAATATTGAACAGACCGGACAGCCCGTCCTGGGTACCCTTTTTCCATTCCGATGTCGTCCCGATTCCCGCTCGCGATCCGGTGGAGGCCCCGGTGGGCCGCCGCCACTGTCGTCGAGGTCGGGCAACCTGTACGACGCCGTTCGCGTNTCAGTGCTGCACCTCTTCTCGCCCGCGCCGCCTTGGCCGGAGCGGAAGGCTTATTGATTGTATCGATGGAGCGGCAGGGTTCCACCCCCCGGCCCGCCCCAGCCGAGAAAGGATACCGCGCATGGCCGAGCGTCGCCCGCAGGCGCTATGCATCGGGGACCTGACCGCGTCGCTGCCCATCATC
>JGI20214J51650_10001040_pt1 | contig 17588 bp, 18 predicted proteins | sample WetSurMetagenome_FD_51650 | JGI IMG/M metagenome (IMG submission 51650) | reverse complement strand
CCGCCTCAACATGATCCACGAGGGCACGCACGGCATCCAGGCGCTCGACCTGCTCGGCCGCAAGGTGGTGATGGACGGCGGCGCCGGCCTGAAGCTGCTCGCCACGCGAATCGCCCAGACGACGGCGCGCGCCGGCGACGTGCTCGGGCTGGCCGAGCCGGCGAACGCGCTCGCCGCGGCGCTGCGCCGGCTGGGCGCCGCGACGGAGGCCGCGTGGGCCACAGGCGTGCCCGAAGAGGCATTGGCCAACGCGACGCCCTACCTTCAGGCCTTCGGCCACGTCGTGCTGGCCTGGATCTGGCTCGACGTGGCGCTCGCCTGCGAGCGCGTTGCCGGTGCGCTGCGCGAAGGCAAGCTCGGCGCGATGCGCTATTTCTTCGCCTACGAGCTGCCCAAGATCGATGCCTGGCTCGCGGTGGTGAGCAGCCGCAACGACGTNTGCCGCACGCTCGCCGAGGACGCGTTCTGATCATGTCGACTGCGACGCTGGACAAGCTGATCTGGTCGTTGATCTACGGCGGCCTGCTCGCCCTCTGCCTGGGCCTGTTCGTGCAGCGCGAGCGCGTGCCGCTGGGGTCGACACTGGTGGCCGTTGGCGCACTCGTGGCGGTCGCCGGCGTGGCGCTGATCTGGGTCCGCTCGCGCCGGACGCCACCCGCCCATCCAACCCCATCCAAGGAGCGAAGCCCATCATGAGCACACCGATTTCCAAGCTCTTCGACCTCAGCGGCCAGACCGCGCTCGTCACCGGCGGCTCGCGCGGATTGGGGCTGCAGATCGCCGAGGCGCTGGGCGAGGCCGGCGCGAAGATCTTGCTCACCTCGCGCAAGGCCGCCGACCTCGAGGAGGCCGTGGCCGAGCTGCAGGCCAAGGGCATCGACGCGCGCTGGGTCGCCGGCGACGCGAGCGATCCGGCACAGGTAAAGCACGTCGTCGACGAGGCGATGCAGCGCCTGGGCCGCATCGACATCCTCGTCAACAACGCCGGCGCGACCTGGGGTGCTCCGGCCGAGGACCATCCGCTCGAGGCCTGGGACAAGGTGATGAACCTGAACGTGCGCAGCCTCTTCCTCTTCTCGCAGGCTGTGGCCAAGGCGAGCATGATTCCGCGCAAGGGCGGGCGCATCATCAACATCGCGTCGATCGCCGGCCTCGCCGGCAGCCTGGAGATGAAGTTCATCGCCTATGGCACGAGCAAGGGCGCGGTCGTCAACTTCACGCGCACGCTGGCCGGCGAATGGGGGCCGTACGGCATCACCGTCAATGCACTCGCGCCGGGCTTCTTCCCGAGCAAGATGACTCAGGGCGTGCTCGCGACGATCGGCGTGGACACGCTCGCGCGCGCCGCACCGTTGCGCCGCATCGGCGACGACGACGACCTGAAGGGCGCCGCGCTGCTTTTCGCCAGCGCCGCCGGCAAGCACATCACCGGCCAGATCCTTGCCGTCGACGGTGGTGTCAGCGCCGTGCACAGCGGGTGACATGGTGCCCGCAAGCTCGCCCCTGCTAGGTGCCTCCCGTGGGGGGCGTCCGCCGATGGACCGGCGGAGCCGGATTCGTGGCGGGAGGCCTGTCGGCGCTGTCGCGCTGCATCGCGTGCGGTGTCTTGCGCGTGCGAGCGCGGTGCCGCGCGGGGAGGAATGAATGGAATTCAAGGTCCGCATCCCGTTCGTCGAGTTGCTCGGCATGGAGTTGCAGCGCTTCGACCCGGGCGAATCGGAGATCCACCTCGAGTTGCGCGACGAACTCACGAACTCTTGGAGCGTGGCTCATGGCGGCGTGACGATGACGTTGCTCGACGTCGCGATGGCGCACGCCGCGCGCAGCCCCGATGCGGCCGGCGGCGAGTTGCAGCCCGGCGTCGTGACGATCGAGATGAAGACCAGCTTCATGCGCCCGGGCGAAGGCCGGCTCGTCGCGACCGGGCGGCGCCTGCACCGCACCGCTTCGCTCGCGTTCTGCGACGGNTCGGTGCACGACGTACAGGGTCGGCTCGTCGGCCACGCGACCGGCACCTTCAAGTACCTCAAGGGCCTGCCGATGGGCGGTGGGCGCCGCATCCAACGACTCGACGGAACGGATTGACACCATGACCCAGAACCAGCAGATCCAGCTCGCCTCGCGTCCCGACGGCGAACCCAGCGCGGCGAACTTCCGGCGCGTCGAAGCGCCGGTCCCCGCACTCGCCGACGGCCAGGTGCTCGTGCGCCACCATTACCTGAGCCTGGACCCGTACATGCGCGGACGCATGAACGAGGGCAAGAGCTACGCCCAGCCGCAGCCGCTGGACCAGGTGATGATCGGTGGCACCGTCGGCGAGGTCGTCGAATCACGCCACCCGGGATTCGCCGCGGGCGACAAGGTCGTCGGCATGGGCGGCTGGCAGCTCTATTCGGTGGTCGACGCGGGCCAGCCCGGCATGCTGCGCAAGGTCGATACCGCGCAGATCCCGCTCTCGGCCTACCTCGGCGCGGTCGGCATGCCTGGCGTCACCGCCTGGGTCGGCCTTGTGACGATCATCGAACCCAAGGCGGGCGAGACGGTGGCGGTCAGCGCGGCCAGCGGCGCGGTCGGCAGCGCCGTCGGGCAGCTCGCCAAGGCACGAGGCTGCCGCGTCGTAGGGTTCGCCGGCGGGCCCGAGAAATGCACGTACGCGGTCGACGAACTCGGCTTCGACGCCTGCATCGACTACAAGGCGCATCCGGACCTGAAGTCGCTGTCGGCGGCGCTGAAGCAGGCCGCGCCGAATGGCATCGACGGCTACTTCGAGAACGTCGGCGGCACGATCCTGGATGCGGTGATGCTGCGCATGAACGCGTTCGGCCGCATCGCCTTCTGCGGCATGATCTCCGGCTACAACGGCGAGCCGATCCCGATGGCGCATCCGCAGCTGATCCTGACCCAGCGCCTGAAGCTGCAGGGCTTCATCGTCAGCGAGCATATGCAGCACTGGCCTGCGGCGCTGAAGGATCTGGGCACGCTCGTCGCGACCGGCAAGCTCAAGTACCGCGAGAGCGTCGCGCAGGGGCTGGCGAGTGCGCCCGAGGCCTTTCTCGGCCTGCTCAAGGGGCGCAACTTCGGCAAGCAGCTCGTCAAGCTCGTCTGACGCCGGCCGCCGTGGACTGGACTTGGTCGCGCTTCGCCGAGCTCGGAGTCGACAACCTCTACGACGCGCTCGCGCTGCGTTGCCGCGTGTTCATCCTGGAGCAAGGCGCCTACCAAGACCCGGACGGCCTGGACCGCCATGCATGGCACCTGCTCGGGCGCGACCCGAACGGTGTGCTCCATGCCTACGCGCGCGTCGTCGACCCTGGCATCAAGTACGCCGAGCCGTCGATCGGCCGCGTGATCACCTCGCCCGAGACGCGCGGCACCGGACTCGGCCGCGCGCTGGTGCGCGAGGGCGTGGCGCGCTGCGCCGCGTTCTGGCCAGGGCGTGGCATCCGGATCAGCGCGCAGGCGCATCTGGCACGCTTCTACGGTGAGTTCGGCTTCACCGAGATCGGCAAGGCCTATCTCGAGGACAACATTCCTCACGTCGAGATGGTCAGGAGTGCGACATGAGCAGCACCCACGAGGTCTTCAACCAGAGCGAGACGCTGGCGGACACGAACCTGTTTCTCGGCAACCGGCCGCTTCAGGACGCGCTGCGCTTGCATGTGCCGGCGCTCGACACCGCGGCGCTGGCCGCGCTCGGCGCCGAGGCCGGGTCGGGTGCGATGCAGGCGCACGCGCGGCTGGCCAACCAGCACGCGCCGGTGCTGCACACGCACGACCGCTTTGGCCGGCGCATCGATCAGGTCGAGTTCCACCCGAGCTACCACGCGCTGATGTCGAGCGCGCTCGGCCACGGGCTGCACGGCACACCCTGGTCGCGCGGCGCCGGTGCGCACGTCGAGCGCGCGGCCGGATTCATGCTCTTCACCGAGGCCGAGCCCTCGGTGCTGTGCCCGGTATCGATGAGCTACGCGGTGACACCGGCCTTGCGCGCGAACCCGGCGCTCGCGGCCGACTGGACGCCGGGCCTGTCGGCCACCGATTACGACCCGCGTTTCCTGCGCTGGCGCGAGAAGGACGCGCTGACGATGGGCATGGGCATGACCGAGAAGCAGGGCGGCTCGGACGTGCGCGCCAACAGCACGCGCGCCGCGTTCGACGGCCGCGACTCCTGGGGCGAGCGCTGGCGCCTGACCGGCCACAAGTGGTTCTTTTCGGCGCCGATGTGCGACGCCTTCCTCGTCCTCGCGCAGACCTCGGATTCACCGGCCGGGCTGAGCTGCTTCTTCCTGCCGCGCCTGCTGCCCGACGGTAGCGTCAACGCGATCGCGATCCAGCGCTTGAAGCACAAGCTCGGCAACCACGCCAACGCGAGCAGCGAGGTCGAGTTCGACGCCGCCGCCGCGTGGCTGGTGGGCGAGGCCGGCCGCGGCGTGGCGCAGATCCTGGCGATGGGCGCGCTCACGCGGCTGGACTGCGCACTCGGCAGCGCCGGGCTGATGCGCCAGGCGCTGTCGCTGGCGCTGCACCACACCGCGCATCGCCAGGCGTTCGGCAAGACGTTGATCTCGCAGCCGATGATGAAGAACGTGCTCGCCGACCTGGCGCTGGAGAGCGAGGCCGCGACCGCGCTCGCGCTGCGCCTGGCGGTGTCCGTGGACCGCAGCGAGAACGGCGCCGACGAGCACGAGGCCGTCATGCGCCGACTGCTCACGCCGGTTGCCAAGTTTTGGATCTGCAAGCGCGGCAGCCATTTCGCCCAGGAGGCGATGGAGTGCCTGGGCGGCAACGGCTACGTCGAGGAACAGGGCGAAGGCGTGATGGCGCGCATCTACCGCGAGATGCCGCTCAACAGCATCTGGGAAGGCGCGGGCAACATCATGGCACTGGACTTGCTGCGCGCGCTGCGCGGCGCGCGCGTGGTCGAGGCGCTGGCGCAGGAGCTCGCGCCGGTTCGCGGCGCACATGCGGCGCTGGACCGCGCCGTCGCCGGCGTGATGGATGCGGTCGACGCCGCCGGCGACGAGGCGCAGGCCCGGCGCCTCGCACGCGAGCTGGCGCTCGTCTTGCAGGCCGCGCTGCTGCGCCGGCATTCGACCGATGCCGTGTTCGACGCCTTCTGCGCGTCGCGCTTTGACGCCGTGGCCGACGTCTTCGGGCTGCTGCCCGCCGGCGCCGATCTGGACGCGCTCATAGGCAGGGCGATGCCCGAGGTAGGGCCGTAGTTGCTGATGGACGCTTCGGCCGATCTCACTGCCCGGCTCGTCGCTCTGGAGCGTGAGCTTCTGGACCAGAGCGTGCGCAAGTCCCGCCGCGCAGATGAACTGCTGGGTGAGTCCTTCTTCGAATTCGGCAGTTCAGGCCGGCGGCTCGANCGCGCGCAGCTGCTGGCCGGGCTCCAGGCCGAGACCCTGTCGGCCGTGGAGGCGGATGGCTTTGAGGTCTCGCTGCTCGCGCGAACCGTCGCTCTCGTGACCTATCGATCATTTCTCCCTTCGGTGCCGACCGCGAGGACCTTGCGCAGTTCGATCTGGCGTCTCGAAGGCGAGCACTGGCGCATGGTTTNCCACCAGGGGACGCGCGCGCCCGGCCTGTCATGAGCAGTTGCACCTGACTACAGCCAGCAGNGACGACGAAGACCACCGTGCACATCCACTTCCCGCGCCGCGGGTTCCCGATCAAGCAGGAGCAAGCATGAACGAATGGACCGGCCGCACCGCGGTCATCACCGGGGCCGCCTCGGGTTTCGGGCTGGAGGCGAGCCGCATCGCGGCGCGGCGTGGCATGAAGGTCGTGATGGCTGACGTGCAGCCCGAGGCGCTGGAACTCGCGGCGCGCGAGATCGAGAGCCTGGGTGCCCAGGTGCTGGCATTTCGGATCGACGTCGCCAAGGCGGCCGAGGTCGACACGCTCGGTGCTGCGACGCTGCAGCGCTTTGGAGCGCCGCACTTCGTGTTCAACAACGCCGGCGTCGGCAGCGGCGGTCTCGTCTGGGAGAACAGCGCGAAGGACTGGGACTGGGTCGTCGGCGTCAATCTGATGGGCGTGGCGCACGGCGTGCGCGTGTTCGCGCCGATGATGCTGGCCGCGGCCGCGGCCGACCCCGGCTGGAGCGGCCACATTGTCAACACCGCGTCGATGGCCGGGCTGCTGAACCCGCCGAACATGGGCGTCTACAACGCCACCAAGGCGGCGGTGGTGAGCTTGAGCGAGACGCTGTACCAGGACCTGGCGCTCGTCACCGAGCAGGTCCACGCGCATCTGCTGTGCCCGTTCTTCGTGCCCACCGCGATCCACCAGAGTCAGCGCAACCGGCCCGCCGAGCTGAGCGACGCCGCGCCGCCCACGCGCAGCCAGNTGATCGGTCAGGCGATGTCGGAGAAGGCCGTCAGCAGCGGGCGCGTGACGGCCGCGCAGGTGGCGCAGAGCGTCTTCGACGCCATGGATGAGCACCGCTTCTACATCTACAGCCACCCAAAGGCGCTCGCNGGCGTGCAGACGCTGATGGAAGACCGAATGCTGTCGCGCAACCCCAGCGACCCGTTCAAGGACCGACCCGAGATCGGCGCCAGGCTGCGTGCCGACCTGCGCGGATGAGACCTCGGCGTACAGGCGCGGTGCGCNTCAGCAGCCCAGCGACAAGGCCTGCAGCGGCTTCATCGTNGCCGCATCGGTGACGACGAAGACCACCCGGCGCGGGTGCTCGGGGACGCCGCGCGACACCGTCAGCGCGGTGCGCATGCCTGATGCGGCGGGCCAGGCCGGGACGGGCCTGTAGAGGCGTACGACGTCGTCGTGCCTGAGCGTCGCGCCCGCGTTCTCGCCCGCGCCGACGCGGGTCTCGAAGCCATCCTCGACCACCGCCCAGTAGCCGTCCAGTCGCAGCGGCGCTCCCGGCGCCGCGGCCACCTCGGCGCTGACGGTGGCACCGTCGCGCGACAGGGTCAGCGCGACCTGCGCCGGACGCAGGGCGCTCGGCAGTTCGCGCCGCGCCCAGTCCGGCCAGTCCTGGCCGTTCACGATGACCTGCGGCGTGTAGACGTTGGCAAGTCCGGCGGCATGCGCCAGCACGGACTGGCGCGCCGTCCCCTCTGGCGTCGCGAATCGGTCCACCCAGCCCAGCCGGTCCCAGTAGTTCACGTGGAAGGCCAGCGGCACCAGCGTCGGGCCTGGCTTCAGCCCGAGCAGCCAGCGGTCGGCCGGCGGGCAGGAACTGCAGCCCTCCGAGGTGTAGAGCTCGACCACCGTCGGCGCCGTCGCGGCGCTGTGTACCCGACAGACGCCGGGCGTCGCGGCGGTGGAGGTGCCGAGCGCGGCGCCCAGCATTGCGCCGGCCGCGACGAGGATGTGAAAGTGTTGCTTCATCTGCGTGAGTCGGGCCGGCGTCGCCGACATTACAGCGCGGTCGAGCGCCCAGCGTTTACAGTGCCGGTGCCGGCGCAGTGCCGGCACACGTCTTCAGGGCGGGGTGGAACTCCCCACCGGCGGTAGGCGGCGCGAGCCGCGAGCCCGCGAGCGCCCGGCCCGCGAGGGCCGGGGTCAGCAGACCTGGTGCGATGCCAGGGCCGACGGTCACAGTCCGGATGAAAGAAGACGTGCGGTCGACGCCGCCACCGCCTGCGGGCGGGTGGCAGTGCGTCGTCGCGCGTTCCCTGAAACGTCTTTTCGCCGACCCTTCATGCGAGGAGCGTTTCCATGTTTGATACCGACACCCCCCTGGCCACGGCGCAGCCGCCCATGCCAGCCCTGGCCGAGCGCTTGCGCCTGGCCGCAACCGCGCTGCGAGCGGGCCGCCCGGTGCTGCTGACCGATGACGGCGACCGCGAGAACGAGGCCGATCTGATCGTTGCCGCGGATCGACTCACGGCGCCGATGATGGCGATGCTGATTCGCGAATGCAGTGGCATCGTCTGCCTGTGCCTTGCGCCCGAGGCCGTCGATCGGCTGCAGCTGGCGCCGATGGTGGCGCGCAACGAGAGCCGCCATGGAACCGCGTTCACGGTGTCGATCGAGGCAAGGCTTGGCGTCTCGACCGGCGTCAGCGCCGAGGACCGGCTGACCACGGTTCGCGCGGCGATCGCGCCCGATGCTCGCCCCGGTGACCTGGTCAGTCCCGGCCACGTCTTCCCGCTGCGCGCGGCGGCGGGCGGCGTGCTCGAACGGCGCGGCCATACCGAAGGCGCGATCGATCTGTGCGATCTGGCCGGCGTGCAGCGCGCGGCCGTGCTGTGCGAGCTGATGAACCCCGACGGCACGATGGCCCGCGACGCCCAGGTCGCGGCCTTCGCGCTGACGCATGGCGTGCCGCTGCTGTCCATCGCCGACCTCGTGCAGTGGCGCCACGACCGAGGGGTCGCCGGTGGCTGACGGCGTCGCCGTCGTCGGCGCCGGCCCGGCAGGCCTGATGGCGGCCGAGACGCTGCTGGCCGCGGGCCATCGGGTCGAGGTCTTCGATGCGATGCCCTCGGCCGGGCGCAAGTTCCTGCTCGCCGGCAAGGGCGGGCTCAACCTCACCCATGCGGAAGGTTTCGAAGCCTTCTTCGGCCGCTATGGCGCGCGCGCGGCGGCGCTCGAGCCGCTGCTGCGCGAGTTCGATGCCGACGCGCTGCGTGCCTGGGCGAAGGGGCTGGGAATCGAGACCTTCGTCGGCAGTTCGGGGCGCGTCTTCCCGGCCGAGATGAAGGCGGCGCCGCTGCTGCGCGCCTGGCTGCACCGGCTGCGTGGCCAGGGTCTGGTGCTGCACCAGCGCCACCGCTGGCTCGGCTTCGGCGACGTCGCGGCGCTGCGCTTCGCGACGCCGCAGGGCGAGATCGAACGGCGGCCCCGGGCCACCGTGTTCGCGCTGGGCGGTGCGAGCTGGCCGCGGCTGGGCAGCGACGGCGCCTGGTGGCCGCTGCTGCATGCACGCGGCGTCGAGCTGGCACCGCTGCGGCCGTCGAACTGCGGCTTCGACGTCGGCTGGAGCGAGCACTTGGCGCGCCGCTTCGCCGGCGCGCCGCTGAAGTCGGTCGCGCTGCGCGTGGGCGACTGGCATCAGCCGGGCGAGTTCGTCGTCACCGCCAGCGGGGTCGAAGGCAGCCTGGTCTACGCCGCATCGGCGCGCCTGCGCGATGCGATCGAGCGCGACGGCTCGGCCGTGTTCGAGCTCGATTTGCTGCCGGCACGCGACGTCGACTGGGTCGAGCGCGAGCTGGCCCACCCGCGCGGCCCGCGCTCGTTGGCCACGCACCTGAAGACGCGGCTGCACCTGTCGGGAGTGAAGGCGGCGCTGCTGTGGGAGCTCGTGCCCAAGGCGGTGCAGGCTGACGCGACGCGATTCGCCGCGTTGATCAAGGCGCTGCCGGTCCGCGTCACCGCGCCGCGGCCGCTGGCCGAGGCCATCAGCAGCGCCGGCGGCGTGCGCTTCGAGGCGCTGGACCAGAACCTCATGCTGCGCGCGCTGCCCGGCGTGTTCTGCGCCGGCGAGATGCTGGACTGGGAAGCGCCGACCGGCGGCTACTTGCTCGGCGCCTGTTTCGCGACCGGCCGCGCGGCGGGCCGGGGTGCGGCGCGCTGGCTGGGAGGGCCGACTTAAACTCCGCCGCTCCCGAAATCTTCACCCGTTGCCCTTGGACAAGATCGTTCTGCAAATCGCCGCCGAGCTGAAGGCTCGGCCGGCCCAGGTGAACGCCGCCGTCGAGCTGCTCGACGGCGGCGCCACCGTGCCCTTCATCGCCCGTTACCGCAAGGAGACCACCGACGGCCTCGACGACATCCAGCTGCGCGAACTGGAGGCGCGCCTGGCCTATCTGCGCGAGCTGGAAGACCGCCGCGCCGCGGTGCTGAAGAGCATCGACGAACAGGGCAAGCTGACCGCCGAGCTGCGCGCTGCGATCGAGGTCGTGCCGACCAAGCAGGAGCTGGAAGACCTCTATTTGCCCTACAAGCCCAGGCGCCGCACCAAGGGCATGATCGCGCGCGAGGCGGGGTTGGAGCCGCTGGCCGACAAGCTCTTTGCCGACCCGACGCGGGTATGGCTGGACGAGGCGGCGGCATTCATCGCGGCCTACGCGGGCGGACAAGCCGCGCTCGCCGAGGCCGGCTTCGCCGATGCACCCGCGGTGCTCGACGGCGTGCGCGACCTGCTGTCCGAGCGCTGGGCCGAGGACGCGCTGCTCGTCGGCAAGCTGCGCGAGTGGCTGTGGGCCGAAGGCTTGTTCAAGAGCCAGCTCGTCGACGGCAAGGACGGCCAGCACCCCGACGCGGCCAAGTTCCGCGATTACTTCGATTACGCGGAGCCCATCCGCAGCGTGCCCAGCCACCGCGCGCTGGCGGTGTTCCGTGGCCGCACCCAGGAATGGCTGGACGCCAGGCTCGTGCTCGACGAGGAAATCGTTCCGGGGCAGCCCACGCTGGCGGAGGGCCGCATCGCGACCCACCTCGGCTGGCGCCATGGGAAGCGTGCCGGCGACGAAATGATGCGCAAGACGGTTGCCTGGACCTGGAAGGTCAAGCTCTCGCTGAGCCTGGAGCGCGACTTGTTCGCGCGATTGCGCGAAGAGGCCGAAGCGGTGGCGATCAAGGTCTTCGGCGACAACCTGCGCGACCTGCTGCTGGCCGCGCCGGCGGGCAAGCGCGTCGTGATGGGGCTGGACCCCGGCATCCGCACCGGCGTCAAGGTCGCGGTGGTCAGTGACACCGGCCGCGTGCTGGACACGGCCACGGTCTACCCGCACGAGCCGCGCTGCGACTGGGAAGGCTCGCTGCACACGCTCGGCCGCCTCGTCGCGACCCATGGCGTGAGCCTGATCGCGATCGGCAACGGCACCGCCAGCCGTGAGACCGACAGGCTCGCCGCCGACCTGATCAAGCGCGTGCAGCAGATCGCGCCCGAGGTGAAGCTCGACAAGGTCATCGTCAGTGAGGCCGGGGCCTCGGTCTACTCGGCGAGCGAGTTCGCGAGCAAGGAACTGCCCGATCTGGACGTGAGCCTGCGCGGCGCGGTCAGCATCGCGCGCCGGCTGCAGGACCCGCTCGCCGAGCTGGTGAAGATCGACCCGAAGAGCATCGGCGTCGGCCAGTACCAGCACGACGTGAACCAGGGCTCGCTCGCGCGCTCGCTCGATGCGGTGGTCGAGGACTGCGTCAACGCCGTCGGCGTCGATCTGAACACCGCGTCGAACGCGCTGCTGACGCGGGTCTCGGGGCTGTCTCCCGCGGTCGCGGCGAGCATCGTGCGCTGGCGCGACGCACATGGCGCCTTCCGCAACCGGCAGCAGCTGCTCGAAGTCAGCGGCCTNGGGCCNAAGACNTTCGAGCAGGCAGCCGGCTTCTTGCGCATCCGCGACGGCGACAACCCGCTCGACCTGACCGGCGTGCACCCCGAGACCTACCCTGTGGTGCACAAGCTGCTCGCATCGACCGGGCGCCCGGTGCANGAACTGATCGGCCGNGCCGANGTGCTGCGCTCGCTCAGGCCCGAGGCCTTCNCCGACGAGCACTTCGGCGCNATCACGGTCAAGGACATCCTCACCGAGCTCGAGAAGCCGGGCCGCGACCCGCGCCCCGACTTCGTCGTCGCGCGCTTCAACGACGGCGTCAACGACCTCAAGGACCTGCAGCCCGGCATGGTGCTCGAAGGCACGGTCAGCAACGTCGCGCAGTTCGGCGCCTTCGTCGACCTCGGCGTGCACCAGGACGGCCTCGTGCACGTGAGTCAGATGTCGAACAAGTTCGTGGGCGACGCGCGCGAGGTCGTCAAGACCGGGCAGGTCGTCAAGGTGCGCGTGCTCGAGGTCGACCTCGCGCGCAAGCGCATCTCGTTGACGATGAAGCTCGATGCGCCGGCACCGGCCAAGGGCGCCGCGCGTGCCGACAACGGCTTCCGGCCGGCCGGGCGCGGCGAGCGGCCGCGCGTCGCCGAAGTCGCAGCAGAGGGGGCGATGGCGGCGGCCTTCGCCAAGCTGCAGGGCCGCCGTTGACGCAGGCGCTGCAGGTCTTCGCCGGCGCGCGTGCGCTGGCGCACCTGCGCGAACGTGGCCTGGTGCCGGGCGACGTGCGCGTGATCCCCGGCGCGGCCGGCGGGCCCAAGGGGCTGGCNCTGAACCCGCTCGACCGCTTCGTCTTCGGCCACTGGCTGCCGACCTCGACGCAGGTCGTCCACCTGGTGGGTGCGTCGATCGGCGCCTGGCGCCTGGGCTGCGCCTGCCTGCCCGACGCCGACGCGGCGCTGGCCGACTTGGCCGAGGACTACATCACGCAGCGCTACGAGCACGCTCCGGGCCAGCCGCCGAGCAAGCGCCAGGTCAGCGAGTCCTTCGGCCGCGTCGTCGAGCATCGGCTGGGGGCGCGCGCGGCCGAGGTGCTGGCGCACCCGCGCTTTCGGCTGCACGTNTTCACCAGCCACGGCCGCCACCTGCTCGGCCGCGAAGGGCGCTGGCGCACGCCGGCGGGCTACCTCGGCGCTTTCGTCGCGAATGCGGCGAGCCGGCGCGCGCTGGGCAGCTGGCTCGAGCGCGTGGTCTTCAGCGACCGGCGCGACCCGCTGCCGTTGCCGTTGTCGGACTTGCGCAGCCGGCGCGCCGAGCTGACGCCGGCCAACCTGGCGACGGCGATCCTGGCGAGTTGCTCGATCCCGTTCTGGCTCGACGCCGTGCACGACGTTCCCGGTGGCCCGCGCGGCGCATATTGGGACGGCGGCATCACCGACTATCACCTGCACCTGGACTACGCGGCGCTGACCGAGGGTCTGGTGCTGTACCCGCACTTCCAGCACCAGCTCGTCCCCGGCTGGCTGGACAAGGCATGGTCGTGGCGTCACCGCGCGGGCCCCCTCCTGTCCAACGTGGTGGTGCTCGCGCCACATCCGGACTGGGTGAAGACGCTGCCNGGCGCCAAGCTGCCCGACCGCGGCGACTTCAAGGCCTGGGGCGACGATGTCGANGGCCGCATGCGTGCGTGGCGGCGCGCNCTCGCCGAGAGCCAACGCCTGGCCGACGAGTTCGCGGCGCTGGTGGCACAGGGGCGGTCGATCGAGGCGCTGCCGCTGCGCTAAAATTCGCCGACGATCAACCTGCAAGGACGAGAAAGGCAGCCTGGTTATGACACCGCGGACTACTCGCTGGTTCACCGAGACCTAGTCGGCCGCGCCGTCGTTCCCCGGACTTTCCCCGAACGAAGCGCGGCTCACCCCCGCGCTTCGTTGCTTCCTGAGGTGACTCCATGATCCAGATCACGCTGCCGGACGGCTCCCGGCGAGAGTTCGAACTTCCCGTCACGGTGGCCGAGGTCGCCGCGGCCATCGGCGCCGGGCTGGCCAAGGCCGCGCTCGCCGGGCGCGTCGACGGCAAGCTCGTCGACTCCAGCCATCGCATCGAGGCCGACGCCACGCTCGCGATCGTCACCGACAAGGACGCTGACGGGCTGGAGATCATCCGCCACAGCACGGCACACCTGCTGGCCTACGCGGTGAAGGAGNTGTTCCCCGAGGCGCAGGTGACGATCGGCCCGGTCGTCGAGAATGGCTTTTATTACGACTTCGCCTACAAGCGCCCGTTCACGCCCGAGGACCTGGCGGCGATCGAAGCGCGCATGGTCGAGCTGGCCAGGAAGGACGAGCCCGTAGTGCGCCGCGTGCTGCCGCGCGACGAGGCCGTGGCCTATTTCAAGTCGCTCGGCGAACACTACAAGGCCGAGATCATCGGCAGCATCCCGTCCGGCGAGGAGGTCTCGCTCTACCGCGAGGGCGGCTTCGAGGACCTGTGCCGCGGCCCGCACGTGCCGAGCACGGGGCGGCTCAAGCACTTCAAGCTCATGAAGGTGGCCGGTGCCTACTGGCGCGGCGATCAGGCCAACGAGCAGCTGCAGCGCATCTACGGCACGGCCTGGCCGAGCAAGGACGCCTTGCAGCAGTACCTGACGATGCTCGAGGAAGCCGAGAAGCGCGACCACCGCAAGCTCGGTCGCGAGCTCGACCTCTTCCACATGGAGGAGACGGCGCCGGGGCTCGTGTTCTGGCACCCGAAGGGCTGGACGGTCTGGCAGCAGGTGGAGCAGTACATGCGCGCCGTCTACCGCGACAACGGCTACCAGGAAGTCAAGGGGCCGCAGATCCTGGACAAGAGCCTTTGGGAGAAGACGGGCCACTGGGACAACTACCGCGACAACATGTTCGTCACGGAGTCGGAGAAGCGCGAATACGCGCTCAAGCCGATGAATTGCCCCGGCCATGTGCTGATCTTCAAATCGCAGATGCGCAGCTACCGCGACCTTCCGCTGCGCTACGGCGAATTCGGCCAGTGCCACCGCAACGAGCCCAGCGGGGCGCTGCACGGCATCATGCGCGTGCGCGGCTTCACCCAGGACGACGGCCACATCTTCTGCACCGAGGACCAGATCCTCGACGAATGCGTGGCTTACACGGCACTGCTGCAGAAGGTCTACCGCGACTTCGGCTTCACCGACATCATCTACAAGGTGGCCACGCGCCCGGACAAGCGTGTCGGCTCGGAGGCACTCTGGGACAAGGCCGAGTTCGCGGTGATGGAGTCGCTGCGCCGGTCGGGTTGCGAATTCATAGTCTCGCCGGGCGACGGAGCCTTCTACGGCCCGAAGATCGAATACACGCTGAAGGACGCCATCGGGCGCCAGTGGCAATGCGGCACGATGCAGGTCGACTTCAACACGGCCGAGCGCCTGGGCGGCGAGTACGTCACGGAAACGAGTGGCCGCGTGCACCCGGTGATGCTGCACCGGGCGATCGTCGGCAGCCTCGAGCGTTTCATCGGCATCCTGATCGAACAGCATGCCGGCGCGCTGCCGGCCTGGCTGGCGCCGGTGCAGGTGGTCGTCACGGCGATCACCGACCACCAGGCGGCCTACGCCGAAAGCGTGGCGAAATCGCTGCAAAAACAAGGAGTTAGAGNCTCCNTCGATTTGCGCAACGAGAAAATTAACTATAAAATCCGCGAGCATTCGATGCAAAAGGTCCCGTACATCCTGGTCGTCGGCGACAAGGAAAAGGCAAACGGGGCCGTTGCGGTGCGCGCACGGGGCAACCTGGACCTCGGTGTGATGCCTCTCGCAGACTTCCAACAGAAGCTCGCCAGCGACATTGCGCTCAAGACCTGAGAGAGCTTGCGGCATGCACCGTTCATTGGCTGGTGGCCCGTCCGTGCCTTCGGGTCGCGCTAGGAGTTGACACATCGCTACCTTCATGGACCGTCGCACGCCGAACGCGGAGCGCAAGCACAGGCTGAACCGGGAGATCATGGCGCCGCAAGTGCGCCTGAACGGGGTCGAGAACGAGCCGCTGGGCATCGTCGCGACGATCGAGGCCTTGCGCATGGCCGGCGAGCTGGACGTCGATCTCGTCGAGATCGCAGCCACGGCGGACCCGCCGGTGTGCCGGTTGATGGACTACGGCAAGTTCAAGTACCAGGAGCAGAAGAAGGCAGCCGAGGCGAAGTCCAAGCAGAAGGTCATCGAGGTCAAGGAAGTCAAGTTCCGCCCCGGCACCGACGAAGGCGACTACGCGATCAAGATGCGCAACCTGCGCCGCTTCATCGCCGAGGACGGTGACAAGGGCAAGGTCACGCTGCGCTACCGCGGCCGCGAGATCACGCACCAAGACATCGGTATGCGGCTGCTCGAGCGCATCCGTGACGAGCTGTCGGACGTGGCGGTCGTCGAGCACATGCCCAAGCTTGAAGGGCGCCAGATGATCATGGTGCTGGCGCCGAAGAGGAAGTAGAGATCCGGATTTCGCGGGCACGGTCTGGTCACCGTGCCGGCGAGAAGAAGCGGCTGCAGGCCAGCAAGCGCATCGGGAACCGGTGCCGCCTGCAGCAGCAAACGAAGCAGGAGCAGTCATGCCCAAGATGAAGACCAAGAGCGGCGCGAAGAAGCGCTTCCGCGTCCGTCCGGGGGGGACCGTCAAGCGCGGTCAGGCGTTCAAGCGCCACATCCTCACGAAGAAGAGCACCAGCCGCAAGCGCGACCTGCGCGGCCCGGCGAACGTGCACGAGACCGACACGGGCCGCATCGCCGCGATGCTGCCTTTCGCCGGTCTGTGATCTTCAGCTGACGGAAAAGGAGAACCGATATGCCTCGCGTCAAACGTGGCGTCACCGCCCACGCCCGCCACAAGAAGATCCTGGCCCTCGCGAAGGGCTTCCGCGGCCGCCGCAAGAACGTCTTCCGCATCGCCAAGCAGGCGGTGATGAAGGCCGGCCAATATGCCTACCGTGACCGCCGCACGCGCAAGCGCGTGTTCCGCCAGCTGTGGATCGCGCGCATCAACGCCGCGTCGCGCGAGCTGGGTGTCACCTACAGCAAGTTCATGGCCGGGCTGAAGAAGGCCAACATCGAGATCGACCGCAAGGTGCTGGCTGACATGGCCGTCAACGACCCGGCTGCTTTCGGCAGCATCGTGGCGAAGGTGAAGGCCGAGCTGGCTTGATTCGATGCCGCCGGACGCGAGCCCGGCGGTGCAGCGAGCGACCAAAGGCCGTCACCTCGGGGCGGCCTTTTTTGTTTTTCATTGAGACCATGAACGATCTCGAACTGCTGGTCGAGGCCGCCGTCGCCGATTTCGGCGCCGCGCCGAGCCCGGCCGAACTGGAGAACGCGAAGGCGCGCTTCCTCGGCAAGAGCGGCCGCGTGACCGAGCTCCTCAAGGGGTTGGGCGCGTTGGCGCCGGAGCAGAAGAAGACGCGCGGCGCCGAGATCAACCAGGCCAAGGCGCGTATCGAAGCCGCGCTGCAGGCGGCCCGCGAGAAGCTCGCCGAGGCCGANCTCGCGGCGCAACTGCACGCCGAGGCGCTTGACGTCACGCTGCCTGGCCGCGGCCGCGGCACCGGCGGCCTGCACCCTGTGAGCCGGACGATCGAGCGCATCGAGGCGATCTTTGCGTCGATGGGTTTCGACGTCGCCGACGGCCCCGAGATCGAGACCGACTGGATGAACTTCACCGCGCTGAACAGCCCGGAGAATCACCCGGCGCGTTCGATGCAGGACACCTTCTATGTCGACATGAACGATGCGCAGGGGCGCCCGCTGAACCTGCGCACGCACACCAGCCCGATGCAGGTGCGGTATGCACGGGCGCATGCGGCGCGCCATGCGAGCGACCTCGCGGCCGGCCTGCCGATGCCCGAGATCCGCGTCATCGCGCCGGGCCGCACCTACCGCGTCGACAGCGACGCGACGCATTCGCCGATGTTCCACCAGTGCGAAGGGCTATGGATCGGCGCCAACGTCAGCTTCAAGGACCTGAAGTTCGTGTTCAGCGAGTTCGTGCGCCAGTTCTTCGAGACCGACGACTTCGATGTTCGCTTCCGGCCGAGCTTCTTCCCGTTCACCGAACCTTCGGCCGAGATCGACATCGCGTTCCGCAGCGGGCCGCTGGCCGGCAAGTGGCTCGAAGTGGCGGGCTCGGGACAGGTGCACCCGAACGTGGTGCGCAACTTCGGCCTCGACCCCGAGCAGCACATCGGCTTCGCGTTCGGCATGGGCCCGGATCGGCTCGCGATGCTGCGCTACGGCGTCTCCGACCTGCGTCTGTTCTACGAGAACGACCTGCGCTTCCTCACCCAATTCAAGTAACAGCGCCA
>JGI20214J51650_10001039_pt1 | contig 17588 bp, 13 predicted proteins | sample WetSurMetagenome_FD_51650 | JGI IMG/M metagenome (IMG submission 51650) | reverse complement strand
CGTCGCCGACACCGCCGTACAAGACTCTCGAACAAGCCATCGGCGCGACACCGCTGGTGCGCCTGCAACGACTGCCGGGTGCCGAGGCCGGACGCCGCGGCAACGTGATCCTGGGCAAGCTCGAGGGCAACAACCCGGCTGGCTCAGTGAAGGACCGGCCCGCGATCAGCATGATCCGGCGCGCCGAGGAGCGCGGCGAGATTCGCCCCGGTGACACGCTGATCGAAGCCACGTCGGGCAACACCGGCATTGCGCTCGCGATGGCCGCGGCGATGCGCGGCTACAGGATGCTGCTGATCATGCCGGAGGACTTGTCGGTCGAGCGCGCGCAGACGATGAAGGCCTTCGGCGCCGAGCTGATNCTGACGCCGCGCAGCGGTGGCATGGAATACGCGCGCGACCTCGCCGAGCAGATGCACAGGGACGGCAAAGGCCGCGTGCTCGACCAGTTCGCCAATGCCGACAACCCGCGCGTCCACTACGAGACCACCGGCCCCGAGATCTGGGCCGACACCGCCGGGCAGGTGACGCATTTCGTCAGCGCGATGGGCACCACCGGCACCATCACCGGCGTCTCGCGCTACCTGAAGGAACAGAGCGCGGCGGTACGCGTGATCGGCGCGCAGCCCGCCGAGGGCTCGCGCATTCCGGGCATCCGCAAATGGCCCGAGGCCTACCTGCCCAAGATCTACGATCCGGCAGGGATCGACGAAACCATGTTCGTGAGCCAGGCCGANGCCGAGGAGATGGCGCGCCGGCTCGCGCGCGAGGAAGGCCTGTTCGCGGGCATCTCGGCGGCCGGCGCGTGCTGGGTGGCGCTGCAGATCGCGAAGACGGTGGAGAACGCGACCATCGTCTTCATCGTCTGCGACCGCGGCGACCGCTACCTGTCGACCGGGGTGTTCCCGGCGTGATCGACTTCAAGGTCCGTTATTGCACGAACTGCGCCACGCCCTTGGCGCCAATCGAGCAGATCGAGGACAGCGGGCCGAAGACCCGGTTGCGCTGCCCGGCCTGTGGCTGGACTCACTGGAACAACCCGACTCCGGTGCTGGCCGCAGTGGTCGAATGCGCCGACCGCGGGGGCCGCTTGCTGCTGGCGCGCAATGCGGCCTGGTCGCAGCGGATGTTCGCGCTTATCACCGGATTCATGGAGGCTGGCGAGACGCCGCAGCAAGGCATCGCGCGAGAGGTCGCCGAAGAAACCTCGCTACAGGTCAACGCGCTGACGCTGATCGGCGTCTACGACTTCCAGCGCATGAACCAGATCATCATCGCCTACCACGCGCTGGCGCAGGGCGAGATCCGGCTCTCGCCCGAGCTCGCCGAGTACAAGCTGTTCGCGCCGGCGGACGTGCGCTGCTGGCGGGCCGGCACCGGCTATGCCCTGGCCGACTGGCTACGCAGCCGAGGCCACGAGCCGCAGTTCATCGAGCTGCCGCCATCGGCTTGACGCGATGGTGCGGCGCCCACTGATGCTGCGTCTAGAATCTCCAATGATGGACGCTCAAAAGGAAGTCGACGCGCGCGGGTTGAACTGCCCGTTGCCGATCCTGAAGGCCAAGAAGGCGCTCGCCGACATGGCCAGCGGCGAGGTATTGAAGGTGGTGAGCACCGATCCGGGATCGATGCGCGACTTCCAGGCCTTCGCGCGTCAGACCGGCAACGAACTCGTCGAGCAGATCAAGACCGACGGCGAGTTCGTGCACCTGCTGCGCCGCCGCTAGTCGGCGGCACCCGCCGTCGCTACAGCGCCAGGCCCTTCAGGAAGCTGCGGAAGCCCGGCCCGAGCTGCGGGTGTGCGAGTGCCAGTTCGACGTTGGCCTCGAGGAAGCCTTCCTTGCTTCCGCAGTCGTAGCGCTTGCCTTCGTAGCGATAGGCGAAGACCTTCTCGCGCCGCAGCAGCGACGCGATGCCGTCGGTGAGCTGGATCTCGCCGCCGACGCCGCGCGGCTGGGTCTCGATCTCGTGGAACACACCCGGCGTCAGGATGTAGCGGCCGGCCACGCCCAGGCGCGACGGTGCCACTTCGGGCGCGGGCTTCTCGACGAAGCGCGTCACGTCCATCAGCCGCTCGTTCACTGGTGTGCCGTCGACGATGCCGTAGCGTCGCGTGTGCTCAGCCGGCACTTCCTGCACCGCCAGGATGGACGCACGCCACTCGGCGAACTGCTCGACCATCTGCGCGAGCACCGGGCTCTGGCCGACCATCAGGTCGTCGGCGAGCAGCACTGCGAAGGGCTGGTCGCCCACCAGGCGGCGGCCGCAGAGCACCGCGTGGCCCAGCCCCAGGGCCTGAGGCTGGCGCACGTAGATGCACTCCATGTCGTCGGGCTTGATGCTGCGCACCACGGCGAGCAGATCGTCCTTGGCGGCACGCTCCAGCGCCAGTTCGAGCTCGACCGTCATGTCGAAATGGTCCTCGATCGGCCGTTTGTGGCGTCCGGTGACGAAGATCATCTCGCGCACGCCCGCGGCGTAGGCTTCTTCGACGGCATACTGGATGAGTGGCTTGTCCACTACCGGCAGCATTTCCTTGGGCTGCGCCTTGGTCGCGGGCAGGAAACGCGTTCCCAGCCCCGCGACCGGGAATATTGCCTTTTGGATCAACATTTACTTACATACAATGATTCGGGCCCAGGTCATTGTGTCACGCCCCTTCCGGTGAAGGTTTGGCGGTCGGCTCGACCTCACTCTGCATGGATGTCCTGATCGTCGAACCGCTGGACCCGGAGGTGCTGCAATGGCTCGCGGTGCGCCATGCGGTGCGTTACGCACCCCAGCTCGCGCAGGAACCGCAGCAGCTGCGCCGTGCGTTGTTCCAGGTCCGATCGCTGATCATCCCGCCGTCGGTCGCGTTGGATGCCGAGGCGCTGCGCGCCGCGCCGATGCTGCGCGCGGTGGGACGGCTCTCGGCCGGCGCCGAGAACATCGACATGGAGGCCTGCGCGCGCGCCGGGGTCGAGGTCGTGCGTCCGACCACCGCCAGCGCCGCGGCCGAGGCAGAGTTCGTGATCGGCGCGCTGCTGCAGATGCTGCGCCGTGTGCCGGTGATGAGCGCCGATGGCCTGCTCGTCGGGCGGGAGCTCGGCGGCACCACGGTCGGACTGGTCGGCATCGCGCCGGCAGCCAAGCCCTTGACGCAGCTGCTCACCGCCTTCGGCGCGCGAGTCGTCGGCTACGACCCGACTGTGCATGCGTCGGACGTGCTCTGGCAGCGCTCGGGCATCGAGCCGATGGGCCTGCGCGAGCTGTTCGAGGCCTGCGACGGCGTCTGCGTGCTGCTCACCTACTACACGCGCTACCGCGGTCTGCTCGGCGAGCGCTTCCTCGCAGGCTGCAAGCCGAACCAGGTACTCGTCAGCCTGGCGCATTCGAACGTGTTCGACGAGGACGCGCTGGCCGAGGCGCTGACTGNNGGCCGCATGGCCGCAGCATGGTTTGACAGCATGGAGCCGGGCATGCTCGATCCGGCCCGGACGCTGCGCCACTTGGACACCTTGCAGGTCACGCCGCGCGTCGCGAGCACGACGCTCGAGTCGCGTTCGCGCAGCGCCTGGGCGGTGGCGCGGCGCATCGACGAGTTGCTCGCCGCCGCGCCGCCGCGCCCCGACTTCAAGGCGACGGCACCAGACGATCTCGCTGATCTCGCAGACGATCCAGCGTCTGGCTGAAGGCGTCCAGCCGCGTCTGTTCCTGCTGCACCACCGCGGCCGGTGCTCGCGCGACGAAGCCCGGGTTGTCGAGCTTGGCGCGCGCCCTGGCGATCTCGGCTTCGAGGCGGTCGATCTCCTTGCCCAGGCGCGCGGTCTCGGCGGCGACATCGATCTCGACATGCAGCGCCAGGCGCAGCCCGCCCGCCACCGCCACCGGCGCGGCCTGCGTCGCCGCNGCGAAGGCGGCTTCGTCGGCGATCACGCAAACCTCGGACAGGCGTGCCAGCGCCTTCAGCATCGGTGCCGCGGTCTCGACGAAGGCCGGGTCGCCCAGCGTCAGCAACGGCACGCGCTCGCCGGGTGACAGCCCCATCTCGCTGCGCAGGTTGCGCGTCACCGCGACCAGCGCCTTGAGCTGCGCGACCCAGCCGTCGGCCCCGGGATCGACCCTTTCCAGTTGTGCCTGCGGGTAGGGTGCGATGACGATGCTGTCGGTAACCTTGCGGCCGGCCAGCGGAGCGATCGTTTCCCAAAGCTCGGCGGTGATGAAGGGGCTGATCGGGTGCAGCAGGCGCAGCACCGTCTCGAGCACGCGGATCAGCGTGCGCCGCGTCGCGCGCCGCTCGGCCTCGGAACCGTGCGCGATCTGCACCTTCGCGATCTCGAGATACCAGTCGCAGTACTCGTCCCAGACGAACGAATAGATCGCGCCCGCGACGTTGTCGAGCCGGTACTCCGCGAAGCCCTGCGCGACCGCGGCCTCGACGCGCTGCAACTCGCCGCTGATCCAGCGGTCAGTCATCGAGAACCGCAAGTAGTCGTGCAGGGGCTGCCCGGGCGCGCATTCGGCCTGCGTGTGCTCCTTCAGACCGCAGTCCTGGCCCTCGCAGTTCATCAGCACGAACTTGGTCGCGTTCCAGAGCTTGTTGCAGAAGTTGCGGTAGCCCTCGCAACGCTTGGCGTCGAAATTGATGTTGCGACCCAGGCTCGCGTAGCTGGCCATCGTGAAGCGCAGCGCATCGGCGCCGAAGCCTGGAATGCCGTTCGGGAATTCCTTCTCGGTCTCCTTGCGCACGCGCGGCGCGGTCTCCGGGCGGCGCAGCCCGGTGCTGCGCTTGTCCAGAAGCGCCGGAAGCGCGATGCCGTCGATCAGGTCGACCGGGTCGAGCACATTGCCCTCGCTCTTGCTCATCTTGTGGCCCTGCGCGTCGCGCACCAGACCGTGGATGTAGACGTCGCGGAATGGCACCTTGCCGGTGAAATGCGTCGTCATCATGATCATCCGGGCAACCCAGAAGAAGATGATGTCGAAGCCGGTCACGAGCACGTTCGACGGCAGGAACAGGCTTTGCTCCAGCGCCGCCTGCCCCGTCTCGTCGGGCCAGCCGAGCGTGCTGAACGGCACGAGTGCGGACGAGTACCAGGTGTCGAGCACGTCCTCGTCGCGCGTGAGCGGGCCGCTGTAGTCCGCTGCCGCGGCGCGCTGGCGCGCCTCGTCCTCGCTGCGGGCGACGAAGAGCTCGCCGCCGCTGCCGTACCAGGCCGGGATCCGGTGCCCCCACCAGAGCTGGCGGCTGATGCACCAATCCTGAATGTTGTTCATCCAGTGGTTGTAGGTGTTGACCCATTGCTCGGGGACGAAGCGCACCTGGCCACTGGCGACGGCATCGATCGCCTTCGCGGCGATGCTCTGGCCGTTGGCGCCAGGCTTGTTGACGGCGACGAACCACTGTTCGGTGAGCATCGGCTCGATGACCTGGCCGGTGCGCTCGCAGCGCGGCACCTGCAGCCTGTGCTTCTTGGCCTCGACGAGCAGGCCCTGGGCCTCGAGGTCGGCGACGATCCTCTTGCGCGCGACGAAACGGTCGAGCCCGCGGTAGGCCGGCGGCGCGTGGTCGTTCAGCGTCGCGTCCAGCGCGAGCACGCCGATCATCGGCAACCCATGGCGCTGGCCGACGGCGTAGTCGTTGGCGTCGTGCGCCGGCGTCACCTTTACGACGCCGGTGCCGAAATCTCGGTCGACGTAGGCGTCGGCGATGACCGGTATCACGCGCTCGGTCAGCGGCAGCTTCACCCGCTTGCCGACAAGCGCCGTGTAGCGCTCGTCCTCGGGGTGCACCATCACCGCGGTGTCGCCGAGCATGGTCTCGGGGCGCGTCGTTGCGACGACGACATCGCCCGAACCGTCGGCCAACGGGTAGCGGATGTGCCACAGGAAGCCGTCCTCCTCCTCGCTCACGACCTCGAGGTCCGAGACCGCGCTCTTCAGCACCGGATCCCAGCTGACGAGGCGCTGGCCACGATAGATCAGGCCTTCGTCGTATAGGCGCACGAAGGTCTCGGTGACGACGCTCGAGAGCTTCTCGTCCATCGTGAAGTATTCGCGCGACCAGTCGACGCTGTCGCCCATGCGCCGCATCTGGTTCGTGATCGTCGCGCCCGATGTCGCCTTCCAGTCCCAGACCTGGGCGACGAAGTTCTTGCGCCCGAGTTCGTGACGCGACAGTCCGGCATCCTGCAGCTGGCGCTCGACGACGATCTGCGTTGCGATCCCGGCGTGGTCGGTGCCCGGTACCCACAGCGTGTTGTAGCCGCGCATCCGGTGGTAGCGCGTCAGCGCATCCATGATCGTCTGGTTGAACGCGTGCCCCATATGCAGCGTGCCGGTCACATTGGGCGGCGGCAGCTGGATGCTGAACGAGGGCCGGGCCGGGTCCAGCGTCGGCGCGAATGCGTTCGCGGCCGCCCAGACCGGCGCCCAGCGGGCTTCGATGGCGGCGGGGTCGAAGGACTTGGCGAGCTCGGACATGGCGGCGTCTGGACAGTGCGATGGACCCGCACCGGCGGGTCGGCGAGCCGTGGTGCGCGAGGGCTTGCATTGTAGGTGGCCACTGCGAGAATGCGGCCTACGATGGACTGCACAGCCAGCGTTCGCGCCATGCGCCGCCTCACCGTGGCGCTGCTGGCAACATTGCTCGTCGCATGCGGCGGCGGTGGCGGCGACAGCAGCGTTGCGCCCCAAAGCTGCAGCGTCGCCGACCAGAAAGCCTGGCTTGGCGACTACATGAGCGAGTGGTACTTCTGGTACCGCCTGGCGCCGCAGCCCGACCCGGCCGCCTACCCGACGCTGGCTGGCTACTTCGACGCGCTGCTCTACACCGGCACCGACGCCGCCTTCCCGGCCGACCGCTGGAGCTACACCGAATCGACCGAGAGCTTCAACCGCTTCTTCGGCGACGGCCAGTCGCTGGGCTACGGCGTCTCGGTGGCTGGCCTCGAAGTCACCGGCCAGCCGACCCAGCCCCTCTACGTGCGCTACGTCGAGCCGCTGTCCGACGCCGCGGCGAAGGGTGTCGTGCGCGGCGACCAGGTGCTGTCGATCAACGGCCGCAGCGCGGCCGAGATCATCGCCGCCAACGACTATTCGGCACTCACGCCGGCCAGCGTCGGCGACGCGCTTACGCTCGTCTTGCGCAACGCCGGCGGCGACCGCAGCGTGACGCTGTTCGCCACCGTCTATGCGCTGACGCCGGTGTCGGTGACCGCGATCGTGAGCTCGCCGCTCGGTCGAAAGATGGGCTATGTGCTGGTCAAGGACATGATCAGCCAGGTGCTGCCGCCGCTGGACAGCGCGTTCGCGCAGTTCAAGGCCGCCGGCGTCGCCGAGGTCGTGCTCGACCTGCGCTACAACGGCGGCGGGCTGATCTCGACGGCTGCCAGCGTCGGCTCCTACGTCGCCGGCCCGCTCGGCGCCGGCCACACTTTCGCGTCCCTGCTCTACAACGACCAGCGCGCGGCGACGAATAACCAGAATGTGCTCTTCAGCAACCCGGCGTTCGCCGCCGCGGCCGGCGTCGCGCGCGTATTCGTGCTCACCGGGCCGCGCACCTGCTCGGCGAGCGAGCAGGTGATCAACGGCTTGCGCGGAATCGGCATCGACGTCGTCGCGATCGGCGACACCACGTGCGGCAAGCCGGTCGGCTTCTTGCCTACGTCGGCCTGCGGCACGACATACAGCGTCGTCAACTTCGAGTCGGTCAACGAGCGCAACGAAGGCCGCTACTTCGACGGCTTCGCGCCCACGTGCCCTGTGGCCGAGGATTTCTCGGTGGCCCTGGGTTCACCCGCCGAGCCTCTGCTGCAGGCCGCGCGCGGCTACGCCGACACAGGCGCCTGCCCGGCCACCGGGGCGACGCGTGCGCTGCCCTCGTCGTGGCGCCGTGCGCCGCTGCGGCGCACTGACCTCGGCGAGCGCAGCGGCATGATCGCGCGCTGACGGGCTGTGAAGCTCCACCCCACCTGCTCGGGTACCCCATACAGCACCTTTCGTCGTTGCGAATACTCGCCGTAGCCCGAGCTTCGGCTGCGCCTCGTGCCTAGATCGACACCGTCTGCTGCGCCGCTCGGGCGCGCCGGAACACTTCGCAGGTTCTGAGCCGGCCTCACATGAACAGATGCTCGCCGGCGTTCTCGCCGCCGAGGATCACGTAGTTCACCTTCTTCAAGTCGGCGAGCACGCGCCCGCCGGCATAGCTGATCGAGCTCTGTAGGTCCTCGCGCATTTCGCGCAGCGTCTCCGGCAGCGTGCCCTTGATCGGCTCGAGGATGCGCTTGCCCTCGACATGCTTGTACTCACCCTTGTTGAAGTCGCTCGCCGAGCCGTAGTACTCCTTGTAGCGCCGGCCGTCGACCTCGACCGTCGCACCGGGCGACTCCTCGTGGCCGGCGAACAGCGAGCCGACCATCACCATCGCGGCGCCGAAACGCACGCTCTTGGCGATGTCGCCGTGGTGGCGGATTCCGCCGTCGGCGATGATCGGCTTGGTCGCAACGCGCGCGCACCACTTCAGCGCGCTCAACTGCCAGCCGCCGGTGCCGAAGCCTGTCTTGAGCTTGGTGATGCAGACCTTGCCCGGACCGACGCCGACCTTGGTCGCGTCGGCGCCCCAGTTCTCGAGGTCGATCACCGCCTCCGGCGTCGCGACGTTTCCGGCGATGACGAAGGCCTGCGGCAGCTTCGTCTTGATGTGCTCGATCGTCTGGCGCACGCTCTCGGCATGGCCGTGCGCGATATCGATCGTGACGTAGTCGGCGCCGACGCCGTCGGCCGCGAGGCGGTCGATGGTCGCGAAGTCGGCCGGCTTGACACCCGAGCTGAGCGAGACGAACAAGCCCTTGTCGCGCATGCGCCGCGCGTAGGCGACGCCGTCGAGGTCGAAGCGGTGCATCACGTAGAAGTGGCCGCTGCGCGCGAGCGTCTCGCTGATCGGCTCGTCGATCACGGTCTTCATGTTCGCCGGCACCACCGGCAGCGCGAAGCGGCGGCCGCCGAACTCGACCGACGGGTCGCATTCGGCGCGGCTGTCGACGCGGCACTTGCGCGGCAACAGCAGGATGTTGTCGTAGTCGAAGATCTCCATGATCAGGCTCCGCGATTGGCTGGGTGAGAGCGCTTGACTCGGAGTCCGGTTCCGTGCCGCGAAGGCCGCCCGGCGAAGGGGCGGTGCAGCCGAGACGCACCGGGCTCCGAAATTTGGGCCCGATTACGAATTCTACGCGGTGCGCAGACGCTGCCGGGTCGCGCCACCGAGGGCGCACAGGGCGGGCGACGCCGATCGCCCGCCTCCTAGAATCGACCGATGACGCCCGATCCGAACNACCCGCTGCTGCGCCACCTGAACCCCGAGCAGCTGGCCGCGGTGACGCTGCCTGCCCAGCCGGCGCTGATCCTCGCGGGCGCGGGTTCCGGCAAGACGCGCGTGCTGACGACGCGCATCGCCTGGCTGCTGCAGACCGGCCAGGTCTCGCCCGGCGGCGTGCTCGCGGTGACCTTCACGAACAAGGCGGCGAAGGAAATGCTGACGCGCTTGTCGGCGATGCTGCCGGTGGCCGTGCGCGGGATGTGGATCGGCACCTTCCACGGCCTGTGCAACCGCTTCCTGCGCGCGCACTGGAAGCTCGCGGGCCTGGCGCAGGGCTTCCAGATCCTCGACAGCGCCGACCAGCTCAGCGCTGTCAAGCGAGTGATCAAGGCGATGAATCTCGACGAGGAGCGCTTCGTCCCGAAGCAGGTGACCTGGTTCATCGCCGGCAGCAAGGAAGACGGGCTGCGCCCGCGCGACGTCGAGCTGCGCGACGAGCAGACGAGGAAGCTGGTCGAGATCTATCAGGCCTACGAGGACCAGTGCGCGCGCGAGGGCGTGGTCGATTTCGCCGAGCTGATGCTGCGCACCTACGAGCTGCTGCGCGACAACGACGCGCTGCGCGCGCATTACCAGCACCGCTTCCGTCATGTGCTCGTCGATGAGTTTCAAGACACGAACCGGCTCCAATACGCGTGGCTGAAGATGTTCGCGCCGCCGCCCGGCAGGGCGGGCGCGACCGACGCCCCGGCTGCCAGCCAGGGCGTGATCGCGGTCGGCGACGACGACCAGAGCATCTACGCCTTCCGCGGTGCGCGCGTCGGCAACATGGCCGACTTCGAGCGCGAGTACCGGGTCGCGCGCGTGATCAAGCTGGAGCAGAACTATCGCAGCTTCGGCAACATCCTCGACGCCGCGAACGCGCTCATTGCGCACAACGCGCACCGGCTCGGCAAGAGCTTGCGCACCGACGCCGGCCCTGGCGAGCCGCTGCGCGTGTTCGAGGCCACGAGCGACTTCGCCGAGGCGCAGTGGTTTGTCGAGGAGGCGCAGGCCCTGCACCGCGCCGGACTGCCGCGCAGCGAGATCGCGCTGCTCTACCGCAGCAATGCGCAGAGTCGGGTGCTCGAGAGCGCACTGTTCAATGCCGGCATCCCGTACCGTGTCTACGGCGGACTGCGCTTCTTCGAGCGTGCCGAGGTCAAGCACGCGCTGGCCTACCTGCGCCTGCTCGAGAACCCGAACGACGACACCAGCTTCCTGCGCGTCGTCAACTTCCCTGCGCGCGGCATCGGCGCGCGCGCGATTGAACAGCTGCAGGACGCGGCCCGGGCCAGCGGCCGCAGCCTCGCGCAGAGCGCGGGCGCGGTGGGCGGCAAGGCCGGCGCGAACCTGCAGGCCTTCGTCGCGCTCGTGGATCAGTTGCGCGCGTCGACCCGGGGCCTGACGTTGCGCGAAATCATCGAGCAGACGCTGCACGCGAGCGGGTTGCTCGAGTTCTACAAGACAGACAAGGAAGGCCAGGACCGCGTCGAGAACCTCGAGGAGCTGGTCAACGCCGCCGAGAGCTTCGTCACTCAGGAGGGCTTCGGCAAGGACGCGATCGCGCTGCCGGTCGACGAACAGTCCTCTGGTGCCGCGCCGGACATCGAGACCGGCGAAATCATGAGCCCGCTCGCCGCTTTCCTGACCCACGCGTCGCTCGAGGCCGGCGACAACCAGGCCCAGGCCGGCGCCGACGCGGTGCAACTGATGACGGTGCATTCGGCCAAGGGACTGGAGTTCGACGCGGTCTTCATCACCGGCATCGAGGAAGGCCTGTTCCCGCACGAGCAAAGTCTGTCCGACGCCGACGGTGTCGAGGAGGAGCGCCGGCTGATGTACGTGGCGATCACACGCGCGCGAAAGCGCCTGTACCTGAGCTTCAGCCAGACGCGCATGCTGCACGGCCAGACCCGCTACAACGTCAAGAGCCGCTTCGTCGACGAGTTGCCGGAAGGCGCGCTGAAATGGATCACGCCGAAGCAGCAGGGCTTCGGCTCGGGATATGCTCGGCCGTACCAGGAGGCCTGGTCGCGTGGTAGCGGGCTGGGCGGCATCGTCGGCGCCGGGCGCGTCGAGCCGGCCGTGTCATTCACGCCGCGCCAGGCGCCGGCGGCGGCTGGCGGCGCGGCGCTGCGCGCCGGCCAGTCGGTGTTCCACAACAAGTTCGGCGAAGGCGTGATCCTGACGCTCGAAGGCAGCGGTGTCGACGCGCGCGCGCAGGTCAATTTCGGCCGCCACGGCCTGAAGTGGCTGCTACTCTCGATGGCGAAACTGACGCCGGTGCAATAGCGCTGCCGGCTGTGACGCGCTACTTGGCCGGGTCCGGTGCCGGTGTCACCGCGTCGATGGTCTTCTCGACCACCTTGCCGGTCACCTTGACGGTGGTGCTGACCACCGCGCCACCGACATCGATCGCCGCGCCGGCGACCGCGCCGGCGACCGTGACGACGGCGCAGCCGGGCAGGGCGAGCAGCGCGAGCAGGGCGATGGCGAACGGGCGTGGCATCATGGCGGCGCGGAGCGGGTGCTCACGATCTTGCCTCGGTCGCGCTGCCGGCGCCAGCCTCGGCGCTGCCGAAACTGTCATTGAACGTGAACAGCAGCGAGACGTAGAACACGGTCGACAGCATCAACCCGAGCGGCAGCACCAGCAGCGAGCCCAGCTCGCCGGTGCCCAGCAGGCCGAACAGCAGTTCGACAACGATCGCGAAGCCTAGGCACAGGCCGACCCAGGTCATCGCGTAGACGAGGAACGCGCCCTTGCTGCGCCAAACCGCGAGCGTGCTCGAGAACAGCGCCTGGCCGACGCCTTGCGCGCCCCAGTGGACAAGCGCCGGCGCATGCCAGAACGGCACCGTCAGCAGCGCGCCGAGCGCAAAGCCGACGAGCAGTGCGGTCTGCAGCCCGGTGTCGGACAGGAGTGTGACGACCTCGGTCTGGCTCGCCTGGCCGCGCACCATCAGGTCCTGAAACTGCTCGCCGGCCGGGCCGGCGATGCTCTGGCACAGCAGCAGGATGCCCACCGCCGATAACCCGTAGATCAGGCACAGCAGCAGCAGCGAGCGGCGTCGCGCCGGATCTCCGCGCAGCGGCTCGATGAACTGCGCTGGGTGGATGCGACCGCCGAGCAGCGCCGACTGGCTCGCGATCATGAAGCCCAGCGACAGCAGCGGCGGCATCATCATCTGCAGCAGCCCGCCGACCAGCGGCAACAACGAGATCACGAGGGCGGCGAACAGGAACACCGAGAACAGCATCGTGAACGGTAGCGGCCGGCGCACGAACAGCCGGAAGGCGTCACGCAGCCAGGTCGCGCCGCGCGCGGGTTCAACTCGTTTCAGGACCAGGGGCATGGGTTCAGTCGGCGGGTGCGCCGGGATGCCAGGGGTTGGCGATGCGCTCGCGCAGCACGCGCTCGAAATGGCTCGGGTCCTTGGGCTGCAGCAGCGCGGCGTCGCGCGGAAGATGCCAGTCCCACAGCCGCGAGAGCCAGAAGCGCAGCGCGGCCGCGCGCAGCAGCGCCGGCAGCAGCCGACGCTCAGTGCCGCCGAGGTGGCGCTCGCCGTCGTAGGCGGCGACGAAGGCGCTCGCACGCGCTTCGTCGAGGCGCCCGCTGTCGAGATCGCAGCACCAGTCGTTCAGGCACACCGCGAGGTCGAACAGCAGTGTGTCCGTCCCGGCAAAATAGAAATCGAAGAAGCCGCACAGCCGGTCCTCGCCCGCGGTGGCGTCGAACATAACGTTGTCGCGGAACAGGTCCGCATGGATCGCACCGCGCGGCAGCGATCGACCGGCCGGTGACGCCGCCAACTGTCGCTGGAACTCGAGTTCGGAGCTCAGCAGATCGGCCTGGTCGGCCGTGACGAAGGGCAGCACGGTCGGCACCGTCGCGATCCACCAGTCCAGCCCGCGCAGGTGCGGCTGGTCGAGCCCGAAGTCGGCCGCGGCGAGGTGCATTCGCGCCAGCATCGCGCCGACCTGGCGGCCTTGCTCGGCGGTCGGCGCGAGCCGGTGGCTGCCGGGCAGCCGCGTCACCACCGCGGCCGGCTTGCCGGCGATCGCGTGCAGCAGCGCGCCGGACACGTCGGCCTGCGGCGCCGGAACCGGGATGCCGCGCTGCGCGAGGTGCTGCATCAGCGCCAGGTAGTAGGGCAGTTGCTCGGGCGTCAGCCGCTCGAACAGCGTCAGCACCCACTGGCCCTTTGCGGTGGCCGCGTAGTAGTTGGTGTTCTCTATGCCCGAACGGATGCCGCGCAGTTCGGTCAGCGCGCCCAGGCCCAGGCGCTGCAGCAGGGCGTCGGCCTCATCGAAGCCGACTTCCGTGTAGACGGCCATCTCAGAAGTGGAAGACGTTCCAGACCCGCTGGCCGCCGGCGTCGCCGGGTTGGGACGGGTCGTTCGCGGCGCTCGATGGCAGGATCTCGTAGGGCTTGACGCCGGGGATCTTGCTCTTCACGACGGTGCTCCGGATCTGGCCGCGCACGCGCAACTCCTCGATGCGCACGTTGGCGTCCTCGGCGACGAGGTGTTCGACCGCCGGCTCGGGCGGGGCCGCCTTCTGCGGTGTCTGCGGCGTCTGCGGCGCAGCCTGCGCGCCGGACAGGGCGACGCAGGCGAGGGCGACGAAGGCGCAGGCTTTCATCGGCGCCATTCTACGCAGCGCCCCCGGGCCGGGGCCGCGCCACAATGCCGGCCATGACGGAAAAGCTGCTCCTCCTCGTCGACGGCTCGAGCTACCTCTACCGCGCGTACCACGCGCTGCCCGACCTGCGCGCGCCTGACGGCTTCCCGACCGGTGCGATCCACGGCATGGTCGCGATGATGAAGCGGCTGCGCGAGCAGTTCCCGGCCGAGCATGCGGCGTGTGTGTTCGACGCCAAGGGGCCGACCTTCCGCGACGCCTGGTACGCCGAGTACAAGGCGCACCGTGCGCCGATGCCCGAGCCGCTGGTGCAGCAGATAGAGCCGATCCACGAGGTCGTGCGCCTGCTCGGCTGGCCGGTGCTCGAGGTGCCCGGCATCGAGGCCGACGACGCGATCGGCACGCTCGCGCGCGTCGCCGCCGCGGGCGGGCACAAGGTCGTCATCAGTACCGGCGACAAGGACCTGGCCCAGCTCGTCGACGCGGATGTCACGCTGATCAACACGATGAGCAACGAGCGCCTCGACATCGCCGGCGTCGTCGCCAAGTTCGGCGTGCCGCCGGATCGCATCGTCGACTACCTGACGCTGATCGGCGACACCGTGGACAACGTTCCCGGGGTCGAGAAGGTCGGCCCGAAGACGGCCGCGAAGTGGATCGCCGAGCACGGTTCGCTCGACGGCGTGATCGAGGCGGCGCCAGGCATCAAGGGCGCGGCCGGCGAGAACCTGCGCCGCGCACTGGACTGGCTGCCGCAGGGCCGGCGCCTGATCACGGTGGTGACCGACTGCGACCTGAGCGCGCACCTCGACGGCTGGCCTGCGCTCGACGCGCTCGCGCTGCGCGAGGTCGACGGCAGCGGCCTGCANAACTTCTACGAGCGCTTCGGATTCAAGACCTGGCTGCGCGAGGTCGATGCCCCCGGGCCGGACGTGCCGGCCGGCGCCGGGCCGGCTGCACTGGCGCCGCCGGTCGCACGCCAATACGAGACGATTACCGACTGGGCGCGGCTCGACGACTGGATCGAGCAGCTGATGGCGGCCGAGCTGAGCGCGCTCGACACCGAGACCGATTCGCTGGACGCGATGCAGGCGCGCATCGTCGGCATCAGCTTCGCCGTCGAACCCGGCCGCGCGGCCTACGTGCCGCTTGCGCACGACGGCCCGGATGCGCCGGCGCAGCTGCCGCTCGACGCGGTGCTGGCACGGCTGAAGCCCTGGCTCGAGGACGCGAGCCGGCCCAAGCTCGGGCAAAATGTCAAGTACGACTTGCATGTGCTGGCCAACGCCGGCATCGTGGTGCGCGGCTACCGCCACGACACGATGCTCGAGAGCTACGTGCTCGAGGCGCACAAGTCGCATGGCCTCGAGAGCCTGGCCGAGCGCCACCTCGGCCGCAGGGGCCTGAGCTACGAGGACCTGTGCGGCAAGGGGGCGAACCAGATCCCGTTCGCGCAGGTCGACGTCGCGCGCGCCACCACCTACTCGGGCGAGGACAGCGAGATGGCGCTGCAGGTGCACCACGCGCTGTGGCCGCAGATCGAGGCCGATGGCGACGAACAACGCGGACTGCGCTTCGTCTATGAGCGCATCGAAATGCCGGTGAGCAGGCTGCTGATGCGAATCGAGCGCCACGGCGTGCTCATTGACGCCGCGGTGCTGGCGCGCCAGAGCCAGCAACTCGCCGAGCGGATGGTCGCGATCGAGCAGGAGGCCTACTCGATCGCCGGCCAGCCGTTCAATCTCGGCAGCCCCAAACAGATAGGCGAGATCCTGTTCGGCAAGCTCGGCCTGCCCNTCAAGAAGAAGACCGCGAGCGGCGCGCCCAGCACCGACGAGGAAGTACTGCAGGAGCTGGCCGCTGACTACCCGCTTCCGGCGCGCATCCTCGACCACCGCGGCCTGGCCAAGCTCAAGAGCACCTACACCGACAAGCTGCCGCTGATGGTGAACCCGGCTACCGGCCGCGTGCACACCAACTACGCGCAGGCGGTCGCGGTGACGGGCCGGCTCGCGAGCAACGACCCGAACCTGCAGAACATCCCGATCCGTACTGCTGAGGGGCGGCGCGTGCGCGAGGCCTTCATCGCGCCGCCCGGGCACGTGATCCTGAGCGCCGACTACTCGCAGATCGAGTTGCGCATCATGGCCCACATCAGCGAGGACCCGGCGCTGCTGCGCGCGTTCGCCGAGGGCGTCGACGTCCACAAGGCGACCGCGAGCGAGGTCTTCGGCGTGTCGCTGGACGGCGTCAGTTCCGAGCAGCGGCGCTATGCGAAGGTCATCAACTTCGGCCTGATCTACGGCATGGGCGCGTTCGGGCTCGCGAGCAACCTCGGCATCGAGCCGAAGGCGGCGCGCGACTACATCGAGCGCTACTTCGTCCGCTTCGCCGGCGTCAAGCGCTACATGGACGAGACGCGCGTGCGCGCCAAGGAAAAGGGTTATGTCGAGACCGTGTTCGGCCGGCGCCTGTGGTTGCCCGAGATCAACTCGGGCAACGGCCCGCGCCGCAGCGGTGCCGAGCGCCAGGCGATCAACGCGCCGATGCAGGGCACCGCGGCCGACCTGATCAAGCTCGCGATGATCGCGGTGCAGGACGCGATCGACCGCGAGGGCCGCGCCACGCGCATGGTGATGCAGGTGCACGACGAACTGGTGCTCGAGGTGCCCGACGCCGAGCTCGACTGGGCGCGCGCGGCCGTGCCGCGGCTGATGGCCGGCGTCGCGCCGCTGAAGGTGCCGCTGCTGGCCGAGGTCGGCGTCGGGCGCAACTGGGACGAGGCGCATTGACCCGCAGGTGCTCTGTTGCGGCACCTGTCACGGCGGCGTCGCGAAATCTTCTTAAACTGGGTCCATGACGGACGACTCCCGTGCCGAGGCGCCGCCGGCCGAGCTGGCGGCCGTCGAGCGGCCGCCGCTGAAGCTGCTCGACCGCGAGCGCTCGCTGCTGCAGTTCAACCGCCGCGTGCTCGCGCAGGCGCGACGCGCCGACGTGCCGCTGCTCGAGCGGCTGCGCTACGTAACCATCGTCTCGTCGAACCTGGACGAGTTCTTCGAAGTGCGCGTGGCCGACTACATCGAGGCCGCTCGCCAGCCCGGCACCGGCGTCTCGAACGGCGACCTGGCCGCGGTGGCGGCGGCGGCGCACGAGCTGATCGACGAGCAGTACGCGTTGTTCAACGAGCTCGTGATGCCGGCGCTGCAGGCCGAGGGCATCGTCGTGCTCAACCACGCCGAACGCAACGCGGCACAACGGCGTTGGGTCGAGCGCTTCTTCGAGACCCAGGTGCGTCCGCTCCTCGTACCGGTGAGCCTCGATCCGAGCCACCCGTTCCCGCTGGTCGCGAACAAGTCGCTGAACTTCATCGCCCGGCTCGGCGGGCGCGACGCCTTCGGACGCGCGAACCAGATTGCGATCGTCAAGGTGCCGCGCGTGCTGCCACGCGTGATCCGACTGCCCGATGCCCTGTGCGACGGGCGCCAGGGTTTCGTGCTGCTGACCAGCGTGATGCGCGCCCACCTCGGCGAGCTGTTCCCCGGCCGAACTGTCGAGTCGTTCTCGCAGTTCCGCGTCACGCGCGACTCGGACCTCGAGGTCGAC
>JGI20214J51650_10001038_pt1 | contig 17589 bp, 27 predicted proteins | sample WetSurMetagenome_FD_51650 | JGI IMG/M metagenome (IMG submission 51650) | reverse complement strand
TGCCAGCAGCATTGATCGAGTCAATAGTGACTAGACCTGTCTTTTCCCATTCGCGAGCAGTGGCGAGAGATACGGTTTCGCCACATTTGAAAAACGTATGGTCGCCAGACTTACCGGAGCTCTTGGCGTTCCCTACGTTCCAGTTGTGCATCTCCTCTCCCCATCCAGTCTCGCTTGCCCAGTGGGCAAGAAGAAGGCGGAGCCCCTGACGACCGAGCCCGGGGACCTCATCAAGGAACGCTCGTCCTAGTGTCTCAGCAGATACGGGAGTTTTCAGGTCGGCAACTTCAGCCATATAGTCCAGCCTCCTTCAAGAGCTCCACCACTCTAGCATCAGCACGCTCGGAGGCATGCCGCTCGACAGATTCCGGCTCGGCTTCGTAGGCCTCAACAACGCGCTCGGCCACTGAATCTGGCGACTCTTCAGGACGAGGAGCGAAGAGCCTTGAATGGTCGCGGTACCAGGGGACCAGCTCGTCGGGGAGGTTCGACTCGACGGCATCTAAGAACTCAGACTTTCGCTCAGCACGGCTCACACGAACGGGAGCCGGTCGACGACCAGCCATCTTCTTCGACACGTTCGCGTGACGAATTCCGCGCCTCGACTGCTTGAGACGGTCGGATAGCTCCTCCTTCTTGAGACGTGCGGCATCATCGAGATCACGACGGTCGACGGCTCCTTGACGAATTCGCAAGTCTACGGCCGCGCGAACTTCTTTCGGACCGACCTTTCGACGAGCCGCGACGAGTTCGCGCAGATAGAGTAGTTCATCTTTTCGCCGCTGTTTTTCGGCGAGTACTTCACGCCACCACGTCCGGTATGCATCTCGACGACTCGCAAGCTCGAGAAGCAACTGGCGTGTGATGCCTCGATATTCCCCGCGAATACGTCTGAGGTCATCGCGCAAGGCCCGGGCCTGTGCTTGGCGCTCCACGATGACGGCGGCGCGATGAGCCTTGAGGGCGGCCGAAGCGCGTGCCAGAGCTCTCCGCGCTTCGAGGAGCTCAGCCCGTAGCCGTGCCTTTTCCTCGCGCTCGATTCGCTTTCTAGCTTCACGGTTCGTCGCCATCTCATTCCTGAGAATAGAATGGCGTATCGGGGGCGGGCACGATTGCGTCGTCTTTCGCCTCGCGCTCCTTGCGCACTGCGTTGCTCAAAGACCGGATAACTAGATAGATGGCACCGCCATAAATAGCGACATGAGCGAAAGTATAAATAGCAGAGGGAGCGTCGAATCTTGCCATGAGTCACCAGAGAAGAGAGATGATATCCGAAGCACGGTGCGACCAGATCCACTCGCACAGAGACGTAAGATGAGGAGCGAGAGCCGAGACGGCTGCCACTACCACCGTAAGTCGCCGCCCCTGGGAGCGGAGCTCATCGCGCAGGCTCGCCACATTCGACTCCGCGCGCTCGACTCGCCCAACGAGCGAGCAAGTTGGAGAAGGAGGGAATCGGCCTAGGCTGAGCTCCGCTGAGCAGGTCACGGTAGGGACTCACACCCGAGGAGGGACGACACAGCGTCGAGACGGTCCGCGCATTGCTCACAGGGTACGAGCTTGACTGCCGGGATTGCCTGACACACATCTTTGGCTGTAGCTCCAGTCTGGTCTACTACCTTTCTAGCGGAGGCAAGTTCCGGCGGGCAAGAGTCCCCACACGACGATGAAGCGAGAGTCAGCACGTACTTAGCGAGCGAGACAGCAGCGGGCAGCGTTGCCTTGCGTACGTCTGGCAGAGGACACGATAGACCTTCCGGCAGCTGAGAACCAGAGCAGGAGAAACAGACAGCCACGACGCACGCATGGGGGAATAGGCGGCGGATGCGGTCACCCTCACGCTGTCCGCTACGGTACCACGAACGACGCTGCAACCATTGCGCGAGCAGAGACGGGGAGAAACCGAACACGTCCAAGAGCTCGAACGCGGCAGCCAAGAACGGCACCTTTGCGCCCCATAGCCCACGGCTTTGCCAGAGACGAGCCACCAGAGCCATGAGACCAGAGACGGCAAGCCAGGCCGCCAGACTCGCCCAGTCAATCGACTGGAGTAGCACGACGAAGGGAAGCCAGAGAGAATCTACTAGTGCGAGCATTGAAGGCATAATTTTGGCTCCTGGAAGGTAGGTAGGTGTGGGAAGGATTAGGCGACGAGTTCCTCTTCGCCGTCAATCGTTAGAGTGAGGCTAGCGGCTGCACTTGCATACGCCTGGATGGTTTCTCCCGCCGTGAGGACGAACGGAGCGAAACTGTCCCAACTGTCTTCAGCATTTGCCATTTGCGCGGAGAAAATACGAGTTGCAGCGGCATCGGCTCCGATTGACATCGTGAACGTCAGATCACCAGCCGTCGGATTGACAACATGAATGTTACGGATCACAGCGACGCGCCCAGTTGGCACAGTGTAAACTGTGGCAGCTGCGGCAGCGAGTAACGCGGGACCTTGCAGTCTTTTCGGTAATGCCATGGCTATTTTCCTCTTCGCTCGAATATCAGAGCAGAACTAACATACTCGACGGCGTTGATCTTGTTGTTCGTGGAGTTCTGGTTACGAAACTTCCAACCAAAAAAAGTAAAAGGGGTAGGCTCAATGCGCGGACTGAATTGGTGCTTTGCAAAGTAGATCAGCGAAGTTCGGCCGCTCGTAGTATTGGAAATGCCGATGCTTGCCATTCCACTGATGCACGGCAAGTCAACCGTATACAGTAGAGTGTTAGAAGCTTCGTTCGCTTGATAGAATTCCAGCTGCAGAACAGGCGAGGCTCCTACTGTCGCTTGCGACACCGCAGCGCCAGCACATACCACCTTGACGTCGATAAGACGCCACCGATCCATGATCAGCCAGGGGTCAAGAACTCCACTACCATAGTAGTCAGTTGAGCCACCGATGATAGGCAGAACAGCGTTACTGTTCGTGTATACCGCATGCTTCCCAAAACTCAGACTCGTTCCCGAAGCAGAGTTCGCGGACATGCCCCACAAATACAACGTCTGCGGATCGCGCCTGGGGACGATTGACCAGCATGGGCAGCCATAACGGTCTTTGAACGGCGACCAGCCGATAGGAGATGGGCGAGAGCTCGACCCACCATCTTCACCGGGTGGACCTCTCAGTCCGCGTGGTCCAGGAACACCGGGGCGACTGATGCGAGAGGAAAAGGGATCCCAGTTCGGGGGACCAGGGTCACCATCAGCGCCAGAGTCTCCTGTGTCGCCTTTCAGTCCCCGTGGTCCCGGAACATTAGGCCGACTGATGCGAGAGGAAAAGGGATCCCAGTTCGGGGCACCCGCAGAACTACCAGAGCCGCCGGGTCCGGCAGGACCGGGAGGACCGGGAGGACCTGGGATTCCGCGGCGACCTGGAAGCACGTCAGGAAGAGATCGCATTGCCATGATTGAAACTCCTCCGTCAGTAGTAGAAAGCGATAACGCCAGCAGTCACGCAACGGACTGACACGGCTAGGTGTGGCCTGTCATTGTCCGAGTCCAGCGCAGCCGAGAGGACAGCGCCAGCCCGGTCGAGATAGACGAAGGTAGCCGGGTCGATGCAGCCCACGGCTCTCACCCACTGAGGGATTGGGATGACCTGCCCGATCACAGCCACTACGCTCCAAATAGCGAAAGAACGGAAGCCACGATGGTCCGCGCAATAGGCAGTAGCCGCAATCGTTGTATCAGCGGTTACAGGACCAGTAGGAGCTACCCAGATTTGGCGCGCACCGGGAACGTGAATGGTGCAAGGCAGGTGAATAGGTCCGATGACTCCACCGTCGTCCACCTGGTCAATTCGACACTCCCACACGTCAGCCGTGGGGAGGGAAGCCATCGCACCGATGACGATGGTTTCCCACGGATGGGACTTACCATCGTAGTCGACTCGACCGGGCAGACATACGGCTAGGTCTCGTTCGTCGAACTCACCGACGCGCCACGTCCGAGAGATAGTGAGGGCCATTAGCCACCACCACGCGCCCGCTTTGCCCGTCGGCGACCGGCGGCCATGCGAGCGAGAAACTCCGCCTTGCTGACCTTCTTGGCCTTCCTCTTCAGAGGAGACCAGGGAGTCTTAGGGTGCCTCGCTCGACGCTTCGGAGCCGCTCGACGCTTCGGAGCCGCCTTGCGCCGCTTCGCCGGAGCTCGACGCTTCGGAGCCGCCTTGCGCCGCTTCGCCGGAGCTCGACGCTTCGGAGCCGCCTTGCGCTTTTCTGGCTGAGTCCCCAAGACAGACACATCGTCCAACCCCAGGTAGGTGACCCCATGGTCAGAGCGCACCTTACACACGGTGCTTCCGTAGTCTGTCGTACAGGTGAGCAGCTTGACGACGGTTCCGTTTGGCAAGCCATGCCCGCAAGAATCACGGGTTACTTTCGCCATCGACCCGACGAGAGCCTTATCAGCTAGTCGCGAGATGTCAGTCTTGAAGGACGTGACAGATTCGTTGGTCTTCATGCTGCAACGCTCCTCAAGGCTGCCTTCAAATACTTCTGGTTGAGCGTGGGATTCTTGCCGTGAGCAAGTCGGGTGACGTTGTCTTTGACCGTTTTGGCTGCGGCTCCACCAGCCGCATACATTGCGGCGGCGCGATTCGCGATGAGATAGGCCGCCATCGCAGGCCCACCAATTGCTGGGCAGACAACGGCGCTAGCTGCAATCAGCGCGCCAAATTCCTTACTCTTCGCCAGCTTGAGACCTAGCTTGAGCATTGGCTTGCCGGCGTACTTGTACGCTTCACGCCACACGATGAGACCGGTCCAAGCAGCCTTCTTGACGTGCTTCACGACCTTCTTGGCAACCTTCCAGGCCTTCTTGGCAACGTGCTTGGCGGCTTTCGTCACATGATGAGCAACGCTCTTGACAGCCTTCTTGGCCTTGTGGACCACGCTTTTGACCGTCTTTTTGGCCTTCTTCCAAAGCTTGCTCCCAAACCAGCCGATAATTTCGACGTCTCCGACGTGCTCTGGGATCTCGAAATTCTCTTCGGCGGCTGCCTTACGGATCGCATAGCGAACCGTAGAGGCTGGCACCACAACCTCAACTCGACGACGGTCTGGTAACACCATGTCGACATGCACGTCCCCCATCGGCTGCCATCGCAGACCAGGGGCGTGCAGCATGTTGGTTGATTTCAGGGCGCGATAATTAGGCATTGCTGGGCCCTCTTGTGGTGATGGCTTCGAGTGAGTCCATAATCTTTTCGAGCCCGTCAGCGTTGGGGAAGTCGAACGGGATCGGCTGCTTGCTTCGCGGGTCGCTAGGCCATCCCTGACCTTGTTCACGCTCTGCAGAGGCAATCAGAGAGGCAGCATGTTCGGGCTTTCCTTCGAGCCGATAGCTGTCCGCGAAGAGATAGAGGAACTGTCGATAGTCAAATAGTTGCTGCTTGAGAGTTGCTCCGCCCTTTGCCCAGAAGCGAATGATTGGCAGAACTGCTACTTCGTTCGCCATTTGCTGGGCGTCGTCGACTCCGAACTTTCCAGAGTTTCCTAGCCCCATCTTGGTTTCCCAAGCAGCTACGGCGGCACTCTCGGACCGCCAGCTAGCGGACTGTTCCTCGGCAATTAGAGCCCTCGCCAATGCTACTGTTCCGTTGGGGTCTGCCTCCGGAGTGGTCTCCATTTCGGCTATGGGCGGCATAGCCTCGGGCAGGGTTGTCCCAGCCGCTACGGGAGTCGCTGTCAGAGCTGGGTCAGCGGATGCCGCTGGGGTCTTCTTCTTCTTCTTCGGCTTCACTGTGACCGGATGAGCGGCATCTTCTGGAGCGTCCGGAAGAAACGAGTCATAATCTACGACCAGCTCACCAGTACCGCTCAACAAGACGATGGTCTGCTTTGCCGGAGTCACGGCTCGTCCTTGGGCGGCCAATGACCGATTGCGCACCGCCTTGAGGTACTCTGGCAGGTACTGCAAGTCGGCTGCCCACTGGGAGAGATGCTCCGTGGATGAAGGCGTGGAGGGGTCCAGAGCCGCTCTCAGGATAGCTTCCGCCCGAAGGGCTGTGGCCTTTTGAGTTACCTCCGCTCCCAGGTCCGGTCGCTGGCCACTGCCGACTAGCCACTCCCCTAGAGCTTGTACCTGCTCTGGGTCGGTCATAGTCGGCGCCATGGCTGCCGCGTAGACCTCTTCGGGCGATGAGGTCGGAGTCACCTCTGGCGGCTGTTCCTCGTCTTCTGCGGGAGCCGCAGACGCCTTCTTACTCCCGAGGAGCAAGGCACCGAGCAGGACGGCACCACCGACGAACAAGAGACCTGTTTTCGAGCCCATAACTCTCACCTTACTACGAGGCCGCCCGGAGGCATCAGAATAAGACTAGGGTCTTCCTCCTTACCGGACGGGTAGCGAAAAAAAACGTGTTGCACGAACCGAGTACCATCGNGNCGACTGACGCAACAGGGAACAGCGNGGACATTGAGAGCGCGCAGCTCAGCGCAACGCCAGAGCGTCAGATCCTCGCAGTCCCCACCGCCAGCGGCCAGAATCTGGGCAGGGGATAACCAGTCCTCGGTATCAATCTCTGGTCGATAGACGACTCCAGAGTGATAGAGGGCAGGGAACCGAGGTTGCTTGCGCAACCACCGGCACCAGACATCCGACAGGCAATCGAGAAGCGATGCTATGTCAGCGTCCGGTGCTGGGCTATCGGCTCCCGGTAGGGATACCCTCGCCCGAAGCATCAGAGCGTGACTTTACGACCGCGGAAGTTTGCGCGGAAACGAGCCGCAACGGCACCAATATTCCGGACAGTGATGCGCAGGGGAACGCTCGTCTGGATGGTTCCAATGTCCATCAAGCCGACGTTTGACACCTCCGAGTAGTTCTCACAAGGGATGGGGCTGCCATCAATGTAAGCGCGATCCGCGAGAGTCATTGAGACGAGTTCAAAGTCTGGCGCGATGGTGCCAGGGACGCGAAGCTCCTTGGGCTTGAATGGCGTAACAGGCTGGATCACGAGGTCGGCGGTCGCACCAACGGCAATCAGGGCACCGCCGAACGCGGCTGACTGAAAACCAAGGTCGATGTCATAGGCATTCTTGTAGTCCGCCTGGGGATTGTACGTTGCTGCCTGTTGGCCTTCGGCGCTTGGCTGGGCTGGACGCCCAACGATTTCGACTTCGCCGACGCCTTCAAGGACCTGATCCATCACAGAACGATTGCGGGGGGGCATAGCTATTGAACCTCAGGAATAGGGAAAACTAGGAGTTACGTTGGAGTGGGTTGGTTTCAGTCTTCGCCGGGAGTGGGTTGGTTTCAGTCTTCGCCGGGAGCCGACTTGTCTCGGACCAGATTACCCAGCCCATACGATGCGGCGCCCAAGCCGAAGTTCGCAACCAGGGCGGAGCCCGGGAGTACTTCGGCGAACCCAGCGACGGCGACCAGGAGACCAGCCCCTAGAGCGGTCGGGACTCCCCACAGCTCGTGGGTCTCACCTTCACCTAAGCGCCCATCAAGAAAACCTCCAGCCGCACCGCCCGCGAGCTGGACGCCCGCGCCTAGCACTTGCTGCGAAGTGAATTTTTGCTTTGCGCGATAATTCGCCAACTGCGTTTTCATCGCTCTTGCGCGTTCGACCAACTGCGTGACAGCAGACATGGCCTAAGGATACGCAAAACAGCGCAGAAAGCCGCACGAAGAGCGACCACGAGTTGACTCTCGGCCGGACGATATATTATACTTATTGTCGATGAAGCAACAATTTGCCTACTCGATGAAAGAGACGATGCGCTTGCTCGGTTGGTTTGGTCCGCCTCGCGTCATCTATCGAGGGCGTGTCATCGACGGAAGGGAGCGTTCCGCATGCGCGGAAGAGCTCGGCCAGTCGATGACAACGCATACAACCGTTGCCAAGCATTCACGGCACGCGGCTAGGCTACTAGTTGCGGCTGGTCACTACGAACGAGCAGCTCAGCTCGGCCTGTTTCCGTTTGACTCCGCGGACTCTAGGACCTGCCTACAGTGGGCAGGGCTGGACAAGCCATCAAAAGCAATCGTTCCCAAGAGAGTCCACGAGCCGCGAATCAGAGCTCAGGCAATCGAGAGGTTGAAGTCGACTATCGCCAGAGCGAAGGAACGAGGAGAGGACACGATTCCGATATTCGACCTCAGAGAGATTTTAGCAAGGTGGTTATGAGAATTCCTAAACTACGGACGCGGGAAGAGAAGGCAAAGGGTATTCGCCTGGTACGACTAGAGATAAGCTGCTCACAAAGCTTTGCCCGCAAGCTGCGTGAGATTGCGGGCAAAGAAGGCAGGCCAACGTCGGCGCTTATCCGCCGGACGCTTCAACTGTGGCTCAAGGATCGAGAAGCAAGAAATCTGGAGGGATAGAGCCGTCAAGCATCATGTATGACTTGGTTGCCGCAATAGCGCCGTGCCTCACGGGGACAGAGTTTAGGACACTTCGAATTCCGAGAGCTTCGAGCCGAGCGCAAAAATACAAGTCCTCGGACAACCACTTACCGTTCGAGTCGGGCCCGACTCTATACGGCGCCGTCGTTGCCGCTCCACCGCCAAACGTCACCATTGGTTCATCTGCAAACGGGACGGTGTGCAAGTACTCGAACACCTCCGCGCGCATCGCGACGCAGCCAAGCCCACCATGCACGCATTCACCGTGCAGGTAGTGAGCGAGTCGTTGGTCTCGAAGCTCAAGTCCTTTCGGCTGGCGTATCGGGTACGTTGCAAAAACTACGGTGGGTCTGATGAATGACCAGGCAAGTTGAACAATCGAAAGAAGCGCGATTGTGGAAAGCCACACGTCATCATCGAGCATAACCACGACATCGACGGGAGGCATAGAGACGACAGCAGCAGCCGCGAGCCGAGCGCGAGCACTCGCCACACACGAGTACCCGACCAGAGAACACACGGGAGGCTCGTTTGAATCTCCCGAAGTGGAGGAAGGCCAAGAAGAGCGAATGGTCTTCAGAGCTCGCGAGAGCGATTCGTCATTCCTACTTGGAACGAGAAAAGCAACACTTGGAACCAAAGAAACGCCTGTAGCTGTTTTGATGTATTGACTCATTGCCGCATGACTCCACTGGCCGGGACCATCTGGTAATTGCGCCACACTGTCACGGGCGGAAGCCCGACCATCTCCGCCTGTTTCGGCCGACCTCTTCGTCTTAGGTCATGTCGCAAGAATTCTTCACGCTCCCACTGTTCTTGCTCAACGGTCCGAGCGTGGGAGCCCTGGTCGCTGGACGCTAGGTCGACCGCATGCAGACCCAAGACGATAGGCACTCCGTTGAAGTCTGTCCGACGCAATAGGGTGCCAGTCACATCAGGATTCTTCTTTCGTGGCGGGAGAAACCGCACGCCACTGCGGAGCCTGCGAAAGCGCAACGGAGCATTCGTTGGCAACTGGCAGAGCTTCACCACCTCGCCGATTGTGGCGTCCTGTTCGCCCGACAGCTTGATGATGTAGGATGCCAGAGCGTGAGCAGAGCGGGCAGCCTCAGCCGTCGAGATGAGTCCGAATCCCGCTCGAGTGGTTACGTCGGCGAGCTCACGGCATACGAGCGTGGACTCCCTAGCGGACATCCCCTCAGCGAGCCGCGCACGTTCCTGCTCCCGCAACCAGTCAGCTAGCTGCGGATGCCAGATCATGAAGTTCATGTGAGGCCATCCGCTTCGGTGACATTCCGTCGTGCAAACCCATTGATTCTTCAGCGGCTCCCACCCCATAGCTTTGAACCATCGCCGAAGACTCCTCATGTATGACTGAGAGAGTTTCTGTAGGTCCTGGAAAGCCTCCTTAGGGCGCCCCCACGGGCGTTTTTTTGAGTAGGTTCCGTTTCGATCGAGGGTGTTCACGAGGAAGCACCACCCGTCAGTGGATAGCGGCGCAGCTGCTTCGGAGATTCGCGCGAATTGAACGTGGGCTTCCTGTACTCGACAGACCGGGCACCTCCACGATCCGCACCGATACGGCGTCCTAGTAGCCACGCCATCGCGGCCAGACTTTCCGACGCAACCGGCCTTCTTCCACGTCCAGATCCACCAGTCCCGTTTGCCTAGTTCGTAGCAATGCCGGCAGGCCTTGCTTGCCACCTCGGGAAGGTCGACCACGGAATAGTACCTACGGGCGCGCTTGTTCCAGCGGCGGTCCCCATCATGTGGATCCTTCTCGGCGAGCTGCTCAGCTTCGACGAGCTCCGCAGCGGGATTTCTGACCTGGAAGTCATCCGCAAGGCTACCGCAAGGCTGCAAAACCTGGGCACGAGGGGAGAGCGGCCCGCTCTCCCCTCGACCCTTCTTCCGGGGTTTGCTCGGCTGAAGCCGAGCGTCCCCCCCCGCGCATGAAGTGAGCGTCTCATGGTCGAGCGCTACGGCCCCCGTTGGAGGGGGCACTACGCGCTCGGCTGTCGACGACGCTCGCTTCATGCGCGGGTCCCCCCCTGCGTCAACCAACGGGAGCCTTCGGCACCCCTTGGTTGACTTATCCTTGTTCTGACAAGAGCCCTCATCGACCTGGGAAGCTTCCTCGAAACAGGGCTAAACGCGCAATATGAAAGGTTTTCATACCAACCCTTACCTTTTTGCATACAAGGCCGACCAGTCGATAGTGGCAAAGTTGAGCCGTCGGCAACGGGTGTGACTATGTTTCACAGGTAGGACACGCCAGACCAAGCGACCGAATGAGATCCGAGAAGCACCGATTGTTTGAGCTTGACCTCTTCACGCTAGTGTGCAGCAAAAGCAAAGGCCCCCACAGTTGGGAGCCTTTTACACAGTCCTATTGTGTGACTTCTTACACTCCGGAAAGTATCCGCTCCATAACTGACAAGCTACTGATCCGCTTCACTTGCCACGAGTGGAGTTTTCTCTTACGGCGACGAATCTTTGGCAGTCGCTCTCCACGCAGAGCGGCAAAAAATCTCATAGGTTCATATCCGATATTGCGCACAGTGAGAAACATCTCTGTGCGCCTGTCGAGATCGGGAAAGTCTTGTGAGAACTCGAAGTTTGAGACTGGAGAGAAGCGCTCACAAGGAACCGATTCGCCTGGAGTAACGAACGACTGGTCAGCTACGCTCAGGCCGATTATTTCGAACGCTACAGCACACCTCGGAGGTACCATGATGGTCCTCACACTGAAGGGCTTTGGGCAGGAGACGCGAATAGTTTTCGTTTCACCTACACCAATCTTCTCCCCGCCGTAGGGAGCCGATTCGATTCCCAGGTCGATAGAGTAGGCAGTTTCGTAGCTATAGGGAGTGCGAGCGCTCCAGATACGAAGCTCTCGACGGTAGAGAGCAGTCACCATCCGGCGTAGCCGACGAGAGGGGAAGGATCGTTTAGTCATATGCCTCCAGAATTGTGCAACCCAAATTGACGAGCCCCTCGGCCACCACGCGGGGGCCGAGAGGCTCAAAACGGACAAGCTCAGAAGTGAGTGTGAGGGAAGAACGCTGGACCAGGATTGGTGGCATCATCATCCACCGATGGGTTAGGAGCATCCCCGTACTTCCGCTCCACGCGTTCGAGCTCGGACTGACTCAGGCATGACATCGAGCTACCAAACTGCCCTTCTAATGGGTCAGGATGATTCACCTCGGCATCTTTCATGAGGTCACCAGCATGAGCAGCGTCTGCTCTACGATAGCGCTCAAGGACAGTAGGATCGTCTGCAGAGCAGACAGCAGGAGACTCGACGGCGCAACGCGCTGTCTCAGGAGCTTGCCCTTCTCGTGCTGCGACATCCTCAGGGCTCCCACGATAGTCCACCTCGAAGCCGGCGTGGAGCAGGTCCACGACAGCCTTCCTCAGCAGCCCGAACAGGCTCATGGGGTCAGAGGAATCGGACACAGCCGAGCGAAGTGCTTTGAGTCTAGCGTTATTCCGTAGAACTTCCCGAGCCGAATACTCTTCGTCCATTTCTGCGCATCTAATGCGACTCTCTTCCGCTAGGAGCTCCACCGAACACGTTGACAGAATACCCCAGGGGATACGTTCTGACCGAATGGTGCCGCAATCGTCTAAGTAGAACACGGTGGTCAGTGACGTTGGCGGGGCCTCTGCGGCGAGCTCGATGGCATCGACTACGACCAGCATTGGGCCACCCATGGTGAGTCGCACGACGTCACCGAACTGGGGAGGAACTGACAGGGGAGAGGGCACGACGTCACCGAACTGGGGAGGAACTGACAGGGGAGAGGATGAGGGAAATATTGACATTGTTTTACCTTTCACACGCATGACGAAGGGTTCCAAACGGAACATTGGAGTAAGCAATATGGTCGTTCTTGTCGAAGTACAGAACGCGTATCAGCACCCAGAACGGAGGAGTCCCAACAGGAGGATGATTGCAGGCATCGGGGACAGGAAAGCCAACCACGACGAGCAGCGGCCCACCAGAGCAGATCCGCACTTTGTCACCCTCACGTGGAAGACGCGTAAGTGGTTCTAGTGTTGGAGGTTCGTACGGTCGCAGACATGCGTCTTGCACAGGACATGACATGTCAGTTTTTCCTCAGAGACTCCTCGCGGATGCGATGAGCCTCCTGATTTGCTTTACGGATGGTCACCACCCATGCTTCACAGGCTGCTAGCATCTCATCACCTGTAATCTTATGAGTTCGAAAGTAGACAGAGAGGAAGACGACGAGTCCACCAGCAAGGCTCAAGAACGGCGATGGTACGTCCAAGACGAACGGCTTGCCGAACCCGAGACGATAGCTGGCGTGCAGATACATCCAGCGGAGCATTGCCTTCCCGAGCCCGGTAACGTATTCCGGCTGAAGAACAGCATCACAGAAGTTCTCCACGTGTTGATAGACTAGAGAATAGTCCCCGAATTCCGAGAACGGGCCAAACGTAGGATCGACTCGAAATCCTACGGCAGACTCACTACTAGGTTCAGTCATTTTTTACCTCACTTGAGCAGTAACAGGGATTAGGACATTGATAACCGTCCGTCAGCGGATAGTCATCGCAAGCACAGTGGCAGGTGGCTCCGTTGTGAGCCCAACGAGGGATCATCCAAAAGGAAAAGGTAAGCGATGGATGCGACTTCAGCCAATAGATAAACACATCAGTGGAATGAAAGGCATCTTCAGGAAGCTGGCAGCGGTTCATTCTTCGGACTCTACCTCTGAGCAAATTGATAGGTCGCCGTCGACGGATTCGACGATACCTAGGAGGGCCCGGTCTTCCAGAGCGATGATTCCAGAGCCCAGTTCGGCGTCCGATTGTGGACCTCCCACGGAGAACGCTCGGCTACCTAGGATAGAGACAACGATGGTAGTTCTGTCTTCGGACGAAGAAGAGACCAAGACAGCTTCCCCCAGTCGAGGAGACCTGATGGTCTGATTCCCACATTTCTTCACGCGGATGAACGGATCGTCAGTACACACGGACGCAGTCTGCGCCCAACCCTTATCTATACATGTCGAGGTACAGTCCGGTCGGTCTGGCGAACAACCTTGGCAGAACCAGCCNAGGAACGCCGCAAGAAGGATGACAATGAGAACCAGAAATTCCGTCACTACGTGTTTCACTGTGCACCTCGAAGTTCTGCCCACCGAAGACAGATGGCTATGGTAAGCGGGTTCTGAGTTCGGAGCATCCACCACATAGGATTTGGGCAATGCACCTTCCCGACGCGAAGCAAGAACGAGCATTCAAGCCGAGCGCCATTGTCTACCGGCTGCACACACACGTACCAGTAGGCGCTGGAAGTACCGCGAGCCACTGTCGCGAGTAGCTCCGCTGACATTCCTCCGACTGGCTCTGGGAGAGGCCCGATCCATGGGCAAAGCGAGGCTCCTCGATGGTCTGAGGGAGACCATTCGGACATCCCTGGGGTGAGTACTCGGGCGAGCACGTCAAGCTGTGGAGACAGCGCATGGTGTGACCTGCTGGTGATTGACTTCGATAGCTTTGGACTCTTCATGACTTTCCTTTCAGAGACTGAACCAACCGACAACGGGAGCGAAGCGAACCAGGACCACCCGACGAGCTGGCAGGTTGTCCGTGGCTGGTGAGAGTTTTGGGAGACTGACTTTTGGGATCGAAAGCAAAGGACGTGCCCTAGGTGGGACGTCTGGGAGAGAGACGAACACGCCCCATCCCTTCGGCGCGTCGACCCAGACGCGCAACCATAGGACGTCCAGACGAGTAGCGAGAGGCGCTAGGTCGATAGCGACATCACCTCCAGAGTACTCCTTCAGAGCGAGGAACTGACGAAATCGCGCAGTTGCGTTTTTAGGAGACTGACCTCCGACCTCGCACAGGGAAAAGACGTTCACTTGGAGGCCTCGCAGAGATCATACAGAGACAGAGGAGAGCTCATTAGTAGACACCCCTTGCGACACAGAGGAGAGTGTCGGCGTGGCAAGGTTCACCGAGCTTGCACCAGCACGCTAGGTTCTTTTCCGCGAGAAACTCGCGAACCTCTCCGACACTGACATCGGATGCGCCGGAAAGCAGATCAGCACGGAACAACGCTAGGCATTCGGTGAGAGCCGTGGACCTTGACGCAAACGTGTATTCTATGCAGCTATCTGGACGGTAGACAGACCATGTAGATCCATGTTTCCGCACTCTCCACACATTGCCCCAACGACTCGGACGAGCAACGGACACGATGGGAAGCCCGTTTGGCGAGACGAGTCGAGCACCCTTGGCTCTCGAGAGTTGCATGCGCACCGGATGAATCTTTGGGCTGGTCATATGCCACCCGTCAGTTCGAACCGGTCAAGCGCATTATGCAATTCGTCTAGGTCGTAGCATTCCTCATCGCTTTCCAGGAAACCAGAGCATCGTTCTTCCCAGTAAGCGAGGCCGTCGGAGCCGACGCGCCGCACCTCTAAGTGATAACTGCGGTCAACAGTAGACCTGATGCGGCATTCGCCAGTGGAGACGGTAATGGTTTCATCTGGATGAAACTCCACCTTTCGCGAGTCGTGGGTCGTCTGAGTGATTGTCAACATGTCAACTCCTACGAGACACATTGACGCGCCCTTCCCGCGGCGACCATACCCCACTTGGGTGATGAACAAAAGTCAAGCGCCCCGGTTTCCCGAGGCGCCTTACTGCACAATCCGACAAGGAGGTTGACTATGATGACGAACCTCTGAGGTCTAGCACGTCTTAGGGGAGCACGCCGCCCAACTCCCACACCTGTACCCAAGCCTCATAATTCCGCAGGTACAGACCGGCGGTGATGCCCGAAAGGCAGGTCAGCGACAGCTCGAAGCCGTCGTAGTTGATGGCCGGCGTGAACGTCGGACTGGTAAAGACCACTGTATTTATCTCACTCATGGTGGTCCCGTTCACGTGATTGTTCGGTGAGCTCATCGACCCGAGCCCAAACGTCTGCAGGCCTTCGAGTACTCCAGACGAGGCAATGCGTCGATTCCACTTCGGCTGCAGGAGATGGCTTACGGTCAAGCCGGTCTGGTCGACGCTGAAGCTTGCAACCACATTGTAGCGATACCCGGTCTTGAGATACGCCGGAATGATCGCACCGAGCCCCGGGGCGCTGAAGAGACCGACGACATTGGCCGTCGTGAACTCGAAGCGGTTGTTCTCTCCGTTCGCTGCCATGATGAGGCTAGCGATATTGGGACCGGCGACAACGGGAGGCTTGCCCACGTAGGGGCCATTCGGAGGAATGCGGAGGTAACCAGCTGGCATGGGGGACGTCCTTTCTTGAACGACTGAAAGCAGTCTAGCGCTCGTCTTTGCCGGAGTCACTCGTTTCAGTCGGGACAGGATCGCCCGATGGTTGTTGTTTCAAGGCGCCGCCCAAGGACTCGAGAGCCGTTCCGGCCAGTACCCTGAAGGAATCCGCGGCCAAATCACGCAAGGCGCCCTTCTTGCCAGTGAGAAGAGCGAAGGCAAGGTGGGTGAGCGGATTGGAGGCTGAGTCCACGGGACGAGGAGGAGGCATCTTTTTCATTTGGGATCCTTTCCACAACGGTGTTCATTCGAGAGCCACAGCTTGTGCATCTCCACCCACCGCAAATCTTCGGGGGAAGCTTTGCGCAGCTCTGTCGCCAGAATCCTTTTCACGCGACGGCGGCGACGCTTGAACGCTCGGAGAATCATCGCTTGCGCTTTGGAGCTGGCGTCTTCTTGACTGGCTTTGAGTGAGCAGAAATCGGAGTCGATGGCTTGCGCTTAGCTGACCCTCCGCAACTGCGCTGGGCATCGAAGGAAGCAAGGTCGACGACCTCCGACGAGGAAGTCGGCTCGAGGTGGTTTGGAACAATGAGCACAGGAGGCTTCAAACCAGCATAAGTACGTATGTCAGATACAGCCTTATCGAAGAGAGAATCTGACAGGGCTGGTGAACAAGAGAAGTAGGGCAACGAACGTTTCATAAACGCTCTTCGCACGTAATACGACACCTCATCCCACGCCCCACCACCATCATCAGAACCGGACAGTACTTTTCTGACTTCTTCCGGGCTCAACTCAGCGCCGAAGATAGCTTTGCAGAGTTGCTGGATGTCTGCTGGCATCGGATCTGGAGGTGGAGGTGGGGGTGGTGGTGGAGCGACTGGCGGACTCGCTGGCAGCTTGTTCTTGTCGCTGTAACGCTTCTCCACCTCTGCAGCCAAGCACCCGAGCCCGAGCTCTAGCATCGGGATAAATCGCTCGAACAGCTGATCCATTCGGCGAGACCTTGCAAGCCGCTCTTCGGCTGCCGCGGACTGTTCACTCTTCGCAGCGACGAGACCTTGCAGGGTCTCAGTGAGCATCAGGTTTTGCCCCAAGGCATCCTGATAACCTTTGGACGTGAGCTCGGCATGGTCGCGCATGGTGTGACAGAGGGCCTCAATGTTCCCGACCATGAGAGTCACCGCGCGTTGCATCTGGACGTTGCCGTCGACCTGATTCGTCGCCGCCGTATTGGTTCCGCGAACAGTCACAGGGATCACGGCCAGAGTCTGTCCAGCGTCATCCAACGCAGTAAGGCGCCCTTGATGGTTGCCTTTCGAGAGCGTCTCGCCAAGCTTGACAATAGAGGAGCGAACAACCTCGGTCAGGTCTTTGGTCTCAATGGACCAGGTCGCGTAGGTGTCGCCGTCCAGCTCGAGGACGATCCGGTTGGGACGGACGACGGAGGGACCAGCCGTAGTTAGGACGGCTTGGTCTGCTAGCCAAGATTCATAATGTGCCAAGGGGACTCCTAAACCCCCCGCCGGGCGGGGTAGGGGAGTCCGTGCCTACCTCCGCCGGCGAGAGGCCAGGACGATACCACCGATCACGACAGCCAGCACCGCGACGGTGCCAAGCCCCGCAGTGAGCTGCTTTTTGACCTCATCCACGGTCGCGGCGACGTTCGCCGACTCCGCTTCTCCCCAGGTTTCTCCGCCTGGGTCGGTCGCCGTACCCGGTGGGACGAAAGCGCGCAGGAGGAGCCAATCGGCTTCGGTGTAGTCCCGCTGGCGGGTCCCTGCCCAGGTGACTTGGAGGCAGGGCCAGGGAATCGTGGAGGCTGGGCCGCGCCACCACACTTCCAAGGCGATGTACCAGGGAGTGGAGGCGACCAGGAGAGGCAGAGGGTCTAGGTCCTCACGACGGGCGATGACGTGACCCTCTCCGCCGGCGGGGCTCGCGGTACCGAGAGCCGCTGTCATA
>JGI20214J51650_10001037_pt1 | contig 17619 bp, 11 predicted proteins | sample WetSurMetagenome_FD_51650 | JGI IMG/M metagenome (IMG submission 51650) | reverse complement strand
CCGCTCGGCGCAATTCAGGAGCTTACAGGTATTAGTCCGGTCAAACTCCCTAAATTTGTTGAAATTCTACTTGCATCCTTGCCTTTTATTTATCTGGCGACTGCAATTCTGTTCTCTTCAACAAACAGTCAGTTTATTATTTGCCGGTATGATCCTTTTGTTGGAATATTCAGGCTTAATGCCCCGTATACAATGATTATTTTCGGGGCCCTGTTACTCTTAGCCGGGATATTTGTCAACAGACCTTATTGCAGGTTCCTTTGTCCTTATGGCGTTCTTCTTAATATCTTTTCAAGATTTGCCGGAAGACATCTGACAATAACACCTGCGGAATGCACTAATTGCAGACTTTGCGAAGAAGCTTGTCCTTATAATGCCATCATTCCTTCCAATATGGAAATGAAGCAGGAAGAGCCTGAAAAATCAAGAAAACGTTTTACTATTTATNTAATTGCTGTACCTGTATTTGCTTTAGCCGGAGCATTTTTACTTTACAATATGGCTCCTGTTTTGTCGGGAGCTAATAGCACNGTAAGATTAGCCAGAGAGATCAGGGCTGAAAAGAAAAGCGGGATTGAATCAGCTTTGAAAGATGTAATTTCATTTAAAGAATCGGGTAAATCNGAATCTGAATTATATAATGAAGAAGAATTGATCATTGGACGATTTNTTAATAGTTCACCATGGGCCGGAGCATTCCTTGGAATATCATTNGGTATNGGAATGATATCANTCACAGTAAAAACCAGGAGGAATGAATATAAGCCCCATCAGGGAAAATGTTTTAGCTGTGGCAGATGTTTTAAATATTGTCCAATTAAAGTGAAGAGCTGAGATGAAATTTAATTTTAGTGAAAAGGATATAAAAATACTCAGAGTTATCAGTCAGATCGCCGGAGGCTTTGCGCTAATTGTTGCGATGACAATGATCTTCAGTCTTGTACAGCTAAAATCTGTCAACCCTCTCGATAACCCTGTATTATTATCAGTTAAGGAACAGTATGACAGGGACCCTGCAGATGCTGCCAAAGCAGAACAGGTTCGGGCAATGGATCTAATGGCACGAAAAGCCTACTTCAGTTCAAGATGGCAGGTTGAAACAGGATCATATCTTCTAATAGCGGGAGTCGTCATCTTTATTCTTTGCCAGAGGCTGATTTCTGAAAATGAAAAGCTTAAGCCTGTCGTTGCCGATGCAAAACCTGATTCAACATTGAACCGGGGAAAAAGCAGAAAATATCTGATTTCCGCTGCTTCTTTCATCCTGATAGCAGCAATTGTCTCGTCTTTTCTACTGCGGACAGAGCTGCCTGATATTTCGGGAAAAGCAAAAGCATCGTCGAAGAAAAATGAAAACAGAGATGAAAAAGCCTCTGCCCCTGATAAAACAAACTGGCCTTCATTTCGTGGACANGATAGCCGTGGTAGTGCAGGGGGAAAAGGGTATCCGACTGAGTGGGATGCTGCTTCAGGAAAAAATATCTCGTGGAAGATTGAGGTNCCTAAAAAAGGTAAAAGCTCTCCGGTAATATGGGGCGACAAGCTCTTTATAACGGGTGCTCAGGATAAGATCTGTGAAGTTTATTGCATCGATAAGAAATCAGGAAAGATATTATGGACTGGATCTGCATCGGATATACAAGGCGAACCTTCAATATTACCTAAAACTGATCCTGAAGCAGGAATTGCAGTATCTACTGCTGCAACAAATGGTAAAGAAGTTTGTGCTGTATTTTCAAATGGAAACTTGGTTTGCTTCGATATGGACGGTAAAAAGAAATGGACAAAAAACATAGGTGTTCCTGAAAGCAGTTATGGTTATGCATCGTCATTGATGATTTACAGAGATCTTCTGCTGGTTCAGTTCGACAGTAATGTAAAAATATCACTGATCGGCTTTGATCTGGAGTCGGGCGATCAGAAATGGGAAACTCTCCGTCATGGAAGAGCAGTATGGTCCTCTCCTGTTCTTGCACACTTCAATGGAAAGCCGGAGCTTGTAATAAACGGAAATCCTTTTGTAAGTGCGTATGATCCCTTGACAGGTACAGAACTCTGGGAAGTTGAATGCATGAGCGGAGATGTTGCACCTTCCGTAGCTGTTAACAGCACAATGGCTTACGCTGTAACCGATTATGCAAAGCTTGTTGCCATTAAACCCGGAAGCGGTGTCTCAATTGCCTGGGAGGATAATACCTATACACCCGACGTTTCAAGTCCTGTTGCTAATGATCAGTACCTCTTTGTCACAACCGGNAACGGGGATGTTGCATGCTATAATGCAATGAAAGGCGATACTTTGTGGACACACTATTTCCAGGATCCATTCTATGCNTCGCCTTTGATAGCGGATGATCTGGTCTATCTTCTCGACAGAAGCGGGAAAACACACATTGTAAAAGCTGCAGCAACATTCAAACTTGTAGCTGAATCAACTCTGGAAGAAGCAACAGACTGTTCTCCAGCATTTTCTGACNGTAAAATNTATATTCGCGGTAAGAAAAACCTTTATTGCATTTCTAAAAATTGAAAACAGAAAAGACCGCTATAACGACAAGCGACTGCAATTGTGAGCAGCCATCGAAGCCAAATATTGCTTCAGTGGTTGAAGAAGTCATAAAAGTTACCGGAAGAGAATCCGATAAAGTTATCCTTATTCTTCAGGAAGTTCAAAAAAGACTCAATTGGCTACCTTCCGAAGCGCTTAAATATATTTGCGAAATAACTGATATAACGCCTGGTCAGATTTCAGGCGTTTCAACTTTTTATTCTCAATTCAGACATCTTCCTGTTGGAAAACATACCATAAAAATTTGTGCAGGAACTGCATGTCACGTAAAAGGCAGTCCATTGATATCCGATGCATTTAAAAGAGTGCTCAAAATAGATGATCAGAGAAATGCTTCTCCCGATAATATGTTTTCAATCGAGGAAGTAGCCTGTCTGGGTTGTTGCACACTTGCACCTGTTGTACAGATAGATGGCAAAACATACGGGCATGTAAAACCGACACAGGTTGATGAGATCATAAATAACTTTCTTACTTCCGGTTCAGGAAGCACTGATACACCCGGATCTGATAAAAATGATGATATTGATGCAGAAATCAGGATTGGAATTGGATCGTGTTGTGTTGCAGGTGGAAGCAGGGAGATCCTTTCTCAGATAATTGAGATCAGGGAAAAATATAACCTGAACATCAGACTCAAACCTGTTGGTTGTGTGGGAGTTTGTAACCAGACGCCTTTAATGGAAATAGTTACAAAAAACAATAATCATTCCAGATATACTAATGTAAGCAGACCTCAGGTTGAGGAGATTCTTCTTAAACATATCAAACCAAGAGCATTACGAAACAAAATAAAGTATAATATAAATGATCTGATCGATTCGTTTCTCTCCGATGAGAAACAATCGGCCCAGATTAATATTCCAACTGAATTAAGAGAAAAGTATCTTAATAATTTTCTTAATCAACAGGTTCATATTGCTACCTTAAACAGTGGAATTCTATCTCCTGAATCAATTGAAGAGTATATTTTCTCCGGAGGATTTGAAGCACTTCGTAAATGTATTTCAGAGGCGGACCAGGAATCAGTAATAAAAACTATCACAGGCAGTGGATTAAGAGGAAGAGGCGGAGCCGGTTTTCCGACAGGTAAAAAATGGAGTATTTCCGGAAAATCTTCAGGAAATCCAAAGTACGTAATCTGTAATGGAGATGAAGGTGACCCTGGAGCCTTCATGGATCGGATGCTGCTTGAGTCATTTCCGTTCAGAATAATAGAAGGAATGGTAATAGCAGGTTATGCTACGGGTTCTTCTGTCGGAATATTTTATATACGAGCGGAATATCCGCTGGCAGTTACACGAATCAGACTGGCACTGAAGTTGTGCTATGATAATAAAATTCTTGGCAACAATATATTTGGCAGTGACTTTTCATTCGACATATCAGTTTTTGAAGGGGCAGGTGCTTTTGTTTGCGGAGAGGAAACAGCTTTGATAGCATCACTCGAAGGTAAAAGAGGGATGCCCCATCTCCGGCCTCCATATCCTGCTGTAAAAGGCTTCAGACAGCAGCCAACTCTGGTAAATAATGTTGAAACACTGTCACTGGTTCCATGGATAATTACAAACGGAGCTGAAAAGTTTGTGTCGGTGGGAACCAAAAAAAGCAAGGGAACAAAAGTTTTTGCACTGGCAGGTAAGATATCCAGAGGTGGCCTTATTGAAGTCCCAATGGGCATTACCATCCGCCAGATAGTTGAAGAGATTGGCGACGGTGTCGCAGGAGAAAATACTTTTAAAGCGGTTCAGATCGGAGGCCCATCAGGTGGTTGTATTCCAGCAGATAAAGCTGATACTACTGTTGATTACGAAGAGCTTACACGGTTAGGAGCCATGATGGGTTCGGGTGGCATGGTTGTACTTGACAATTCTGATTGCATGGTTGACATGGCAAAATATTTTCTGACATTTACTCACAAACAATCGTGTGGAAAATGCACGTTTTGCAGAATTGGCACCAGGCAGATGCTTAATATTATTACCAGATTAACTGAGGGAAAAGCAAATACAGAAGAAATAAATGAGCTGGAAAGTCTTGCCCTGCTGGTTAAAGCCGGCAGTTTATGCGGACTTGGGAAGACTGCTCCTAATCCTGTTCTCACAGGACTGCAATATTTCAGGGAGGAGTATGAAGAACACACTAAAGGAATCTGTCGGGCAAAAAAATGCATGGCTCTGATAAAATATAAAGTGAATGACAAATGTACCGGATGTACTATCTGTTCGCAGGAATGTCCCGTTAAGGCAATACCATTCAACCCTTATGAAAAACATGAGATAGACCAGTTAATATGCACTAAATGTGATAACTGTAGAATAGTCTGTCCCGAAAAAGCAATCGAAATAATTAATATAAATGGTTAGGCTGAAGATAAATAATGTGATATTTGAGATCAATGATGGATTAACAATTCTCGATGTTGCCAGCAGTGCAGGAATAAACATACCTACGCTCTGTCATAACAAAGATCTTCCTCATTATTCGTCCTGCATGGTCTGTATGGTGAAAGATAACCTGACAGGAAATTTTATACCTTCTTGTTCAGCATTGGTTCAGGATGGAATGGATATTGATACTTCCTCGGTAGAGGTTATTCATCTTCGCAAGAAAGCCGTTGAACTCCTTCTTTCTGAACATCGTGCCGAATGTGAGGCCCCTTGCAGAATTGTGTGCCCTGCCGGGTACAACATCCCTCTTATGAACAGACTCCTCGCAGCAAAGGATCTTTCTGGTGCCGTAAGTCTGGCTGCTGAACAGGTCAGATCGGCCGAGTTATGGTGTACCAATTGTCCCGGATACTGTGAAAATGCCTGTCGGCGGAAAAAAGTTGATCTTCCGGTATCAATTAAAAATCTGCAAATTTTTGTTTCACAAAAGATCAAAAAGGAATATCATAACCTGGATTCGCAGAGTAATAAACCTGATGACATAAAAGTAAAACCTGAAAAAGCTCTCTTAGGCTTTAGCTCCCGTATAGGCAGACTTGAGGATGGTGAATTGAAGGAATGGCTGAAGGAGTGCAGCGATGATATTCTGAGAGTCAGAGAGATAGTCAATACAGACTCTGCAACCTGTGAATCTGAAAGCTGTATGCATTGCGATTGTCGTGCAGTTAACGACTGCCGTTTACGCGATGTAGCCAAAGAATTATCTGTTAAAGATCCGGGAGGGAAGCTGATAAATTCACCAATTCATAAGAAAATAAATGTAAATACAGGACTTATCTTTGAGAATGCGAAATGTATAAAATGCGGACTTTGTGTAAGGTTGTGTGAAAAATTAGAAGAGGAACCGGCGCTATGTTTTATAAACAGGGGATTCATAAGTATTATTTCTGAGCCTCTTACAGAAGATTTCAATGACATTCTTATGACTAAAAGTCAGGAGGTTATTGATATTTGTCCTACAGGTGCATTAAGCCTAAAGAACCCCCCAACCCNCCAGAAAGGGNNCTAAGAACTCCGAAGCCAGGGACATGTAGAAGACAAAGTCCCCCATTTGGGGGATTTAGGGGGTTGAAAATACAATGGGGGATTTAGGGAGTTGATGAAGGAGGAAGGATTGATGAATGAATGAATTATTAAGGATTTAATTTTTGAAAATGCGATATACTTTCTCACTTTTTCTCTTTTATTTCTTCGCTATGGGCTCTGAAGCACAGACTAGTGAAACGGATTGGCCGTTATTCAGAGGAAAGGCTGACCTTGCAGGCAAAGTTGATATTGAATTTCCCGAATCACCAAAACTTCTTTGGAGCATAAAGACAGGAACGTCAACAAAATCATCACCTGTAATAACAAACGGAACTATCTTTTTTGGGAATGATAAAGGATCACTTATAGCCGTAAGTACAGCTGGGAAAATATTGTGGAAATATGAATCGGGCTCTTCTATAGATGCCGCACCGATGGTTTTTGGGACAAAAGTAATCTTCGGTTCAAATGATGGGATTTTGAGAGCTGTCGACCGGACTTCTGGTAAATTAATATGGTCATATACTACTGATAATCAGATTGCAGGATCAGCTAATGTTTGGATTATGGGTAATAAAGCCGGTATTGTTACAGGAAGTTATGATTACTTCCTTCATTGTGTTGATCCGGAAACCGGTAAGTCTTTATGGAAAATTGAAACAGAGAACTATATAAACGGAACACCCGCTATATTAAACGGGAAGATTGTATTTGGCGGCTGTGATGGTATGTTAAGAGTCGTTGATCCCCTTACCGGGAAACAAAAGGACACGATTAACATTGGTGTTTATATTGCCTCCTCTCCTGCCCTTTCGCAAGATTATGCATATTTTGGCGATTATGACGGTACTAAATATTGCGTAAGCTTAAGAACCAAAAAAATTGTCTGGAAGATCCACGGAGGTGATGAAGGAGGCTCAATACTTGGTATTCCGGGAGTCGGCAAGAATATAGTTTTAATAGGAAGTGAAGATAAATTCTTATATTGTTACAACTCTTCCGATGGGAAATTGTTGTGGAAATACCGAACAAATGGCAGGATTGATAGTTCTCCGGTTTTAAATTCTTCAGAAGTTCTTTTTACAGGCATGGATGGATATATTTATATTCTGGGTTTAACTGATGGGAAGAAGAGCTGGAGTTTTAATGCCGGAACTCCTGTGAGCAGTACACCTGCAGTAGTAAATGGCAGGTTTTACGTTCTAACCCAGGACGGAAGGCTACTTGCTTTCGGTAGTAAATGAAGTCAGCCCCTATGATTAATACTCGAACAGAGTTGATATAGTTAAATATGAAAATTGTTTATCTCATTACTGGTTCAGGAGGCTCATTTTATTGCGGGAATTGTTATCGCGATATGATATATCTCAGAGCCATCCGTAAAGTTCCGGGAACATCAGCTTCAGCAATTCCATTGTATCTTCCTCCTGATGAAACAGCTTCTGATTCCGGACTTGACAGAAACGTTTTTTTTGGTGCTATCTCTATGTATTTGAGGGGAAAAGTCCCGTTCCTTAGGAATATGCCTGTTTTTATCGATAAACTGGTAGATTCTGGTCCGATGCTAAGGATGGCAGCCCGCAGGGCTGGAACAACCAGGACTGAAGGTCTTGAAGATATGACATTGAATATGATCAAAGGAGAAAATGCATTCCCTGAAAAAGAACTTCAGAGGTTGGTGGATTATCTGGTTAAGGATGGAAAGCCAGATATTATTCATTTGTCAAATGCTCTGATAATTGGACTGGCGCGAAGGATAAAGAAGAAAATAGATGTCAAAATCATTTGCTCATTATTGAATGAGGATGACTGGATTGATGAAATGGCAGAACCCTATCAATCGAGAGCCTGGAATCTTATTTCCAGGGAATCTTCAAATGTTGATGGTTTTCTGACTCCAAGCACTTATTATAAGGACTTATTCATTTCGAAAACGGGAATTTCCGATCATAATTTTTATGTTATACCACTTGGCTTTGATCCGGGNGATCTCCCGAAAACGGAAAAGAAAGCTGTGTTTCCATCTATTGGATATTTTTGCCGGATTAATTCTCAAAACGGAATTGACAAGTTGGTGGATGCCTTTATCGAACTAAAACAGGCCAATTCTTTACCCGGACTTACACTTCATATATCGGGAGGATATACCAGCGATGACAGCTCTTTTATTTCTGATCAGATAAAGAAAATAAAAGCCAAAGGACTCACAAGTTGTGTCAGAATTTATCCTGAATTCCAGGGCAACAGTAAACAGGAGTTTTTCAGCAACATAGATGTCTTAAGTGTACCCGTTAGGAAATATGACGGCTATGGCTTATACCTGCTGGAAGCCAATTCTGCAGGAGTTCCCTTCGTTCAACCCGCTACAGGAGCTTTTCCTGAAATAATGGCCAGAACTAACGGGGGAATAACATATTCTCCTGATACTGTTTCAGATTTATCTGCTTCTCTTCTGAAATTATTAAAAGACAACGATTTACTGACCAGACTGGGCAGACAGGGAAAAGAAAAGGTACTCGCAGATCTTTCACTTGAAAAGATGTCGGAAGGCTTGTCAAAAGTGTATAATGAGGTCAGATCAAAATGAGTCAATTTATATTTTAAACATTGTGTCTTTGTGACTTTGTGGCAATAAAAATTAACTACTGATATGCTGTCATTACGTAATATAACAAAATCATTTCTTCAGCGTGGTAAAGTCCTTGATAGTCTCTCTCTTGAAGTAAAGGAGGGCGAAACAATCGCAATTATGGGTCCCTCTGGTTCCGGAAANACTACTCTTTTAAATATCATTGGCTTGCTTGACAGACCTGATGATGGGGAGATTTTTTTTAAAGGAACGTCTGTCGCAGATTTTACGGAGGACATGTCAGCTTCTTACAGAAACACAAATATTGGTTTTGTATTTCAGGAGCATCTTTTATTGCCGTATCTTACCGTATCGGATAATATTTCGCTCCCATTGCTTGCCTCAAATCATTCTCAAAAAGAATATTCAGAAAGTGAACTTTATATAAGAGGATTAACAATCAGAACCGGAATTTCTGATATTGGGAATAAATACCCTTTTAGTATCTCAGGTGGTGAAGCTCAGCGTGTTGCACTTGTAAGAGCCCTGGCAAATAATCCGTCCGTTCTGCTTGCCGATGAGCCTACAGGCTCTCTTGATTCAAAAAATGCTGAAAAAATGGCTGAACTGCTGCTTGAAATGAATGAAGTTTATGGTATTACAATTATCCTCGCAACTCATTCAAATGATCTCGCAAAGAAAATGTCAAAGATCTTTCGACTTGAGAATGGCAAATTAGTAATCTGAACTTTCAGGATATAAACATTCATACGCTATTTATGCCCGGTATACTCAGGATCGTATTACAGTCTTTAAGTTTCAATAAAAAGCCGGTATTATATCAGGTTCTTATAATTCTATTGCTCTCTGCTGTAATAACCGGATCGCTTCTGACAGGCAAGTCAGTGAAGATGAGTTTGAAGAAATCTGCTTCAGAGCATCTAGGCAATGCGGATATATTAATAAGCACCGGTATAAGATATTTCGATCCGGAACTTGTAAACAGAATAAGGGATAGTGCACATCTAAGCTGTTCCGGAATCATCGAGATCAATGGTTATTGTCAGGAGATGAATTCACAGAAAGTAGTTCTTAATACTCATATTTACGGAGTTGGAAATGATTTCTTTGTTTTCCAGGAAAATAATTCAATTGCGCTTAATAGTGGAGAAGTAGCAATTAATAAAAGGCTTGCAGAAAACCTTAACATTAAACGGGGTGATGATATTATTATAAGATTCAAGGAAATAAGTTCCATACCTGCTGACGCACCTTTTGCCTCAGCTGAAAAATCAGGAAGGTCCATCGTAATGAAGGTGGCGATTATACTCGAACCATCCCAGGGAGGAAATTTTTCTCTGTCAATCACTCAGATAACTCCTCTTAATGTCTTTGTTAATCTTTCTGATTTAGAAAGTGATCTCAATGTTTTTAAAATTAACAGGTTACTGATAAAAAAAAGCACCGATTACACAATCAGGGAGGTTTCTGAAGCTTTAAAACATAATTTGAAACCTGCTGATATTGGTCTTAAAATAAGATCTTTAAAGAAAACTGGGGAAGGAGAACTTTATTCAGACAGGATTTTTATTGATGAAGCAATTATAAAGAAGATACAGGAAATTCTCCCCTCCTCCTCTCCTGTTATAACATACCTTGGCAACAGGTTTGAATTAAATAACAGGTCAACTCCCTATTCGTTTGTATCCGCAATTCCATCTGCATTATATCCTGAGATAGCTGCAGGGAACGATATGATAATAAATGAATGGATGGCCAATGATCTCGCTGCTAATGAAGGCGATACTCTTATGATGTATTGGTATGCCCCTGATTCACTTAACAAACTTATTGAAAAGAAAAGTCATTTTGTTGTCAATAGAATTGTCAAGATGACAGGAATCTGGTCCGATTCGCTTCTGATGCCAGTTTTCCCAGGGATTTCGGGGAAAGAATCCTGTTCCGACTGGGACGCAGGTGTTCCGATAAAAATGAATCAGATCAGGGCAAAAGATGAAGAATACTGGAAAAGGTACAGGGGAACACCAAAGGCATTCATCAGTTATGAAAAAGGCAGAGAGCTGTGGGGAAATAATTTTGGCCCGGCCACTTCTATCCGATATCCAGCAGGAATTACCGGACAGTTCATAGAAACCAGCCTTGCAGGATCGCTTGATCCTCAGGCTATGGGTTTCACTATAAACGATCTGTCATCTGAATCATTAAGAGCTGCAGATGAAGGAATTGATTTTGGTTCGCTTTTCCTGAGTCTCGGATTTTTCCTCATTATAGCTTCGCTGGTTTTGTTGTCTTTTGCCACTTCATCATATTTCGATTCTGAGAGCAGGTATTTAAATACCTTATATGCGCTGGGGTTTAAAAACAGGTGGGTTTCAACGTTCTTATTATTAAAAACCGGCATAATTGCCTTCGCAGGATGCGCAACCGGAGCACTAACCGGCTATATTTTTAACATATTTATAACCAGGGCTTTGAATACTGTCTGGATAGGCGCTGTTCAGACAAATACCCTTCAGGTACACTTTGATGCTTTGTCTGCATTTACCGGCTTTACATTGACCTTCCTGATCCTGATGAGCTTTATGTGGATAAAGGTAAGGCGATATCTTAAAGGATTAAAGCAAAGGGCAAAAGCGATTGATAAAATTCCTTCCTTAGGTTTAAATCATATTTTGTTATTTACTTCAATCCTGATTTCAGCATTCTTCTTTATACTTTATGAAACAGGTAAAGATCATCAACCTGTCTATCCATTCATCTCCGGTAGTGTATTACTATTTTCTTTTGTACTTTTTTGGCGGCAACTTATCATTGGCAGATATCTTTCAGGTTCCACAACTGTAATAAAAAGTAAGCGGTTATCACTACAATACTACGCATTCAGTTCTGGCAGTGCAATTACTCCAATTCTATTTATTGCAGCAGGGATCTTTACTGTTTTTATAACAAGCACTAACAGAATGAGTTTCAATGCGAAAGAGATTAAGCGTTCGGGGGGAACCGGAGGTTATATTTTATGGTGCGAAAATGCAATATCTGTTCAGGAAGATATGAATACAGAATCGGGAAAGAAGATTCTTGGCTTAGATATTGATTCACTTTCACAGGTGAGTTATATTCAGATGAAAAAGTTTTCGGGTAACGACGCAAGTTGTCTGAATCTTAACCATATAACTGCTCCTCCTATTCTTGGAATTGATCCGGCTGATTTCATATTGAAAAAGTCTTTTTCGTTTTCTGGTATGCTTGCACACAAAGGCGTAACCAATCCCTGGGACTATTTGAATTACACCTCTCAAAACAATACAATTTATGGCATTGCCGATCAGACAGTTTTGGAATGGGGTTTGAAAATTAAAACTGGAGATACACTGGTTGTAAGAGCTGAAAATGGATATCCTTTGAATATTGTCATAGCAGCAGGATTGCAAACATCAGTATTTCAGGGGAATATGCTTATCGGCAAAAGAAATTTTGTTAAATATTTTCCTTCTGTTGCGGGTAGTTCAGTTTTTCTGGTTGACGGTAATCGTACGCTTGCCGATTTCTATAAAGCCGNTTTAAATGAAAGGCTCGAAAATCACGGAATTAGCATTGAGAAAACAACTGATCGCCTGGCATCATTTTACCAGGTTACAAATACCTATCTTTCCGTTTTTAGCTTACTTGGAGCAATGGGAATGGTNATCGGAGTTGCAGGTCTTGGTTTTGTGCTGTTGAGAAACTACAGTCAGCGAAAATCATCTTTTGCTTTGATGCTTGCAATAGGATTTCCACTGAAAAAGATTAGAGGTTTGATTTTATCAGAACAAATTCTGATTCTGTTGTCAGGAGTTATAACAGGTACCATTCCTGCTCTGCTGGCTACACTACCTTCATTAACGAACAATAATAATCTGCCATGGATGTTTATAATCATTATGACAATATCAATATTCTTAACAGGTGCTTTTTCGGCATTTCTGGCTCTAAGATCTATCGAATTTAACGCTCTTGTGACGGATCTGAAGAAAGAGTAGTACAAAGCTATTTCGTTCAGACTGCACCGAGATATTTCTGAGACCTGAAGATATTATTGCAGTCGAAAAAAACTCTTAACATTCTCTTCATAGCTTATTCCGACAGGGATTTTTTTATCATCAATATAAATATACTTGTTGCTGTAAGATATATTTTTCTTAGTATTAACTATAAATGACCTGTGAACTCTGAGAAACATATTATTGGGTAATCTTTCACACACTCCTTTAAGACTTTTATGGGACATAATAGGCTTATGATTTTCCATAAATATTCTTACATAATTATCGAGTCCTTCGATATACCTGATTTCAGATAATGGTAGTTTATAAAGTTTATACTCACTTCTTACAAATAAGTAATTATCATTTTCAGAATTAGTATTATTAATATATTCAAGGTAGTCGCGCGTTTTTATAATAGCCTGCTCAAACCGGTTGAATTTTATAGGCTTAAGAAGATAATCCACTGCGCTAAGAGTAAATCCTTCAACAGCATATTCACTAAAAGCAGTTGTAAATATAACCAATTTACATTCTTTCAATGATTTATAGAAATCCAATCCGGAAATATCAGGCATCTCNATATCCAAAAATAGCAGATCGACCGGAAAATTTTCAAGGTATTGTTTTGCTTCTGAGGTTCTTGTAAATGTTTTCTTCAGGGCAAGATAATCTATCTGAGAGCAAAACTTCTTAAGCAATTCCAGTGCAAGTGGTTCATCATCAATNGCAATAGCGTTTATCATTTCAGATGTAAATGTAAAGAAACAATATATTCAACTGTGTTATCAGTAATATTTAGTGTATGTCTTCCAGGATATATTATCTGAAGTCTTTTTTTTGTATTGCTCAACCCTAGTTGAGAATTCTCACTTTCATTTTTTGGCAAATGGAATTTTTTATTTCTGACAAAAAGATGTAACTGACTGTTTTCGACTTCAATTATTACATCAATTACAGATTCTTTCTCAGTGCTGATCCCATATTTAAAAGCATTTTCTATAAAAGGGATTAATATTAGCGGAGCGATTTGTAGGTTTCCATAATCTCCCGATTTACTGTAATTAACCTTAATTGAATTTGATAATCGAAGCTTTTGTAAAGCAATATATGTATCGATGTATTCAACCTTTTTATTCAATTGTACGAAATCATGGCTTGTTTCGTAGATAACGAATCTCATCATATCTGAGAACATTTCAATAGCATCAGGAGTTTTCTCCTCTTTATTCACTGCCATTGAATATATGTTGTTAAGTGTGTTAAAGAGAAAATGAGGATTAATCTGAGCCTTTAGAAAAGATAATTCTGCATTTACCTTTGCTTTTTCAGATTGTTGCCATTGCATATAAATCCTTATACCGGTTGATAATATCAGAATGAAAAGGAATACAAATATTGTATAGCTGAATTCAGGTATGAAAATTTTAAACCTTTCAGGAGGTTTCTTTATACCCTCATCTTCATAATCATGATTTATAAAATCATGAGGTGGCGGAGATGGATGGAATTCAGATATACTCCATTTTTCGGGGAATTCCGGTCCGACTCTGGAAGATTCCGATATCACTGATGGTACAGCTATTGTTAAAATGAGAAAACTAAAACATAAAAGAGAAAATGATATATATCTCTCACTGATAAAGAATTTTGGAGTCAGGTAGAAATAATTAAAATAGTAAAATGATATAAAAAAAAGATCCGGCACTAGTACTGAGAGAAATCTATTCATCTCCGGAGGTCTGTGAACCANAGAGGAAAGCAAAGACAGGAAACCAACCCATGCGATTATATGGAGCAGTATCAGGGGAAATTTCTTTTTAAAGATGATATAATTCATCGCTTAAGATATGTTTGGTTCACCTCCTCCCTGTTTCCGGGCAGTTCATTGCAGTTTTTTAATTTATGTTTTACGTTAAAAAGATATGTTAGTCACTTTCCCAGTGAGAGTAAAGCTTTTCCTTAGGCTACCTCCCGAGTAAGTTCCNCCAGTAAAAATTCCTCCTGAGTAGGCGCCTGTTGATAAACCTCCAGTATAAATAGAATAGGTTAAACCACTTAGCAGTTCTGGAGAAGAAAATACAACGTAATATAAAGAGCGAATTGGTTTATAAGTAACAATGTTATTTCCTTTTGAATCCTCTATATGGAACAGCGTCGAAGCAGACAATGATGATGAGATTGTTGCTTTAAGTGCATATTGCTGTGAACTTGTGCTCGTTGCTTCAATCATATTTCCTGAATTTGGACCTGTCCCCAGAAGCAGACCCCCAGAAATATTAAATGTTCCGTTGACATCAAATCCCACTTCAGGGGAAGATTGAGGTCCATGGACAATTACAGTGCCCGCAGTCATAATAACACTTCCATTACTATCAAGACCGTCACCTGAAGTCGAATTAACCAGAATGTTTCCCCCATTTATATAAAGGCAACTTCCATCGTCTGCTTCTGTAGCCTGTCCTTTTGTAGCATTAAATCCATCATCTGTTGAAGCCAGGCTCAGAGTTCCGCTGTTCACGGAAATAGAAGCACTTTCAATTCCCTCATAACATTTTGTTATATTTAGTATTTCGTTACTGATTGTGATTGATGTTTCAGCATGTATAGCATCGTCACCGGAACTAATTGAAATATCACCACCACTGATTATTACAGAACTATTTGAATGTATTGCATCATCTGCAGAATTAATGATAAATGTACCTTTCTCAATTGTCAGAATCCCTTTTGCTTTAATTGCTTTTTCGGATATAGTCCCCGAATAACCACCTCCTGAATTTCCCGGACCACCGCCACCTGGCCCAGATGGTGTTGCCGAAGTTGTACTTGTTGTAGCTGCTCCTCCACCTGTTGTTATTGTGTATGAACCATCCTTGATAGTCAGGTAGGTCTGGGCAGCAATACCATCAGTTGAGGAGACAATATTGAAAACACCGGTTTCAATATTAATATACCCATAATCGGCATCGGTATCATTATCAGCTTTTAACCCGTCTCCGCCTGAGTTTATTGTGACATTTCCGTCCCTAACTATAAGGTAGTCTTTACCCCTTATACCATCATCTGCAGAAGTTACATTTATCGTACCACTTTTTATTACTAGTCCGTCTTTGCTTGTGATACCATCCGCATAATTTCCCTTAACTGAAAGCGAACCTGTTCCAAAAAAACTAAGATATGACTTGCTGAAAATAGTTGCATTAGGTTCATTATCAGAATCTAACACATAAGTAGTTCCATCAGATAAAATGTTTTGAGTTTTGTCTGCAAGCACGATCATCACTTTTGTCGCATTTTTAACAAAAACAGGAGAACTTGTATTACAATTGATATTGACTTCATCGAGAATGAGTCTGACAATACTTTCATCTGCAGTGCTGATAATAATCTGCCCATTTGTTAGCGTACCAGAGATTCTGTATGTTCCTGCAGATGTTATTGTTACTTTCCCTCCGTCGGACGAAACGGCATCGGAGTTTTCAGTTACTGAATTTCCATTTAAAGCTATGTCAGTTATTTCCGAGTTATCCCAGACATAATCTGCTGAATCTTCATAACCGGTTATATTATCAATCTTTGTGTTGTCTGAAGAATCTGTTGCATCGTACCTTCTGCACCCTGTAAAAGCAGCAAAAACTAGTACTACCAACAGCAGCCTCACTAATTCTCTCTTTACCATATTGACCTGATTAAATTTAAAATCATATTTAGAAAATAGAATTTCAAGGTTTATTTTCAGAATTTNATTTTATAANTTATTGAAATAATATTAATATTTGATATTTTAGGCAGGTAGTCTTTCTGAAAAATGTATTCCATTTCAACACANTTTTTTTCTGCAATTCTTAGTTCCNTTCCTGCAGAATATCGGATTTTCCCTAATTCACCAGACTCATCCGAGAACATTGGTAAGAAAGATTCCGCCCAGATGTATGGATTCAATGGGAAAATTGGTGTTCTATATAAAGCCTTTATCTTAATTCTGCCTGCATAGTATGGATATTTATCATTTTCATCTTCTAAATACATTTTTAATCCCGTNTGAAATCTCATCCGACATGAAAAATTGAAATTTCCTGCAGGAAAATTTCCTTTTACATCCAGAAACACTTTGTGCCTGAAATAATAAGAATTATTATTCTCAATATTATCTGTGAGCCTGTATGTTCCCGACAGGGTGATAATTTTGTTGAGATTGTAAGATATTCCTCCTTCTATGAATGCTTCTTCAATTTTTGAAGCATTATTGAATGTTCTGATACTGGCGGCCAGGTCAACCTCCAGTTTTTTCGACAATTTATGTTCTGCAGAAATGCTATACCATATACCAAAGTCGTCTTTCTGCGGAAAAGCGACAAGTGTAAGAAGAATGCAGATTATACTTGTGATGATTTTTTTAATCGTCGTCGTCATCATCATCGTTAACTTTAGTGTTTCTGTCGAGTTGAGTGTCATTTATAATCTGATAGCCTGTAACATCAAAGAAAATCTGAAGTGTGCATGTATCCTTAAGAAAATCTATTTTCCCGATATCAACCCTCTTGATATTTCTGATTCCTGTCCTTTCCTGAAGATCATTCAAAAGTTCCTGCTGTTTTTCAGGTTTAATCAGTTCAATCTTTTCATAAATTATAGTCTTCGATGACTCGCGCTTAAGCAACCAGATTTTTTCCATGCAAAAAGCTATAGCAATAATCACAAAGTTTGTAAAGAGAACCTCAGCAACACTTGTTTTGGCATCGGCCAGTGCATTAATAATGGAAACACCAATAGTAAGAAACAGGTAGGTCATCTCTTTTATCGGAATTGAACTTGTTCTGTATCTTATTATGCCGAAAATCGCGAAGAGTCCTAAAGCGAATCCTATCTGAAGCTTAACACTTGCCAAAAGATAACATAACAAGAAAATCAATGTGGAGATCAGAACATAGGTAAAGAGGTAATCCTTTCTTCTGGTAG
>JGI20214J51650_10001036_pt1 | contig 17623 bp, 13 predicted proteins | sample WetSurMetagenome_FD_51650 | JGI IMG/M metagenome (IMG submission 51650) | reverse complement strand
CAACCCAGATTGTCCAGCGAGACCGCTACGCCGAACTCATCGGTATTTACGCTATGGTTGCCACTTCGCTTGAGAATTTTGCCACGGAAATCCGCGAGCTTCAGCGCCCTGAAATCGCTGAGATTTTCGAGGCTTTCGAAGCCACTAAGCAGGTCGGCAGCTCCACGATGCCTCATAAGCAGAACCCTGAAACCTGCGAACGCGTTTGCGGTTTAGCCCGAATTATCAGAAGTCTCAGCCCCCCCGCATTGGAAGACATGATTACCTGGCATGAACGCGACCTAACCCAATCGTCAGCCGAACGCTTTGTGCTGCCTGAATCAAATATCCTGCTCGACTACATTCTCAGCCTCATCTGCAACATTGTCGCTAACTTGCGTGTTGACAAAGAACACATGCTCCAAAACTTGGGCATCACTCAGGGGCGAGCTATGTCTGAGGCCGTTATGATGGCGCTGGCAAGAAAGGGTGTGAACAGGCAGGAAGCCCACGAGCTCTTGCGGAAGCTAACAATCCAAAGCGCAGTCGAGAAACGTGAGTTCAAACAAATTCTGCTCCAGGACAAACTGGTCAGCAGCAAACTAACCGAGAGAGAAATTGATCAGGCATTAGACCCGCGGACCTATTTGGGCACGGCGGTTAAGCAAGCGGAAAACTTCGCAAAGAGCTAAACTAAAAGTCTCCAAGTGCCCTTTGCCTAAACTCCTGCGCATTACCCAGGCTTTCCCATTCGTCTTTTTTGACGTATCCACCGACTTGTTCTTTTATTTTCTTTGCGAGCCGTGGTCCAAACGTTGGCAAATTGGTTAGCCCCTCAATTGGGGCGCGTTTTATGTCATCGATGGTTTGGAAGCCTGCGTTGAACATGATGCGTCCGCGGACTCTGCCTACGCCCTCCAACCTAACAAGGGATAACAGTTCTTTCTTTATGCCTTTGGAAACCCGCTCAACCAATTCGCTGGTTAGGGGTAGCAGGCTTTTGTCCCCAAAGAGCCCCGCGAGCTCGTCGGTGGCGTGAAGCAGCCATTTGGCGTTTTCTATGATGCGGTATAAGTCGCCAGGTTGAACATTAAACTGTTGAATGAGGCGTTCTTCTGAGACCTCTTCAATCCAGCTTTTCATAACCGCAGCAGTTTTGATTTCGCCTAGGAACTCTTCAAACGCAAAGTGGTCTTCCCACTCATTAGGTACGTCGGTGAATAGTTCGTCGCGATGCTGTTCTAGGGCTAGTGCTAAGGGGTCAACTTCCCGTGCGTAAGGGCGCATGACCGGTCCCATGTCGGGTGTGTGCGAAATCAAATGTAGCAACCCGAAATCAGTGGTGTCTTTAGGCTTGTTATGCAGGGCATTACGAATAATAACGCCCGATAGCGGATCGATGTAGAGTTCGCTGATTCGCTTGCCAAACTCTGTAGCGTAAATCTCATCGCCGTCTACACCTATCATTTCTTCCTCGTAAAGGTACTTGAGGTTTTTAGCGATGATGCTGCGAATAGCTTTCACGTCATACTGGTAGGCGTAGAATGTTTTGGCGAAAAAATCGTAAATTCCCTGTTCTGTGTGCGCGAAATCTGAGGCAACGGTAGCAAGTACGTGTCCGCGAATGATTTTTTCAACAGCTAATCGTGACCAGATACGTTCAGGTTTAGCTAAAATATATCCTTCCATTAGGTAGTCGGCTTCATCTGAGGTTTTAGCGATAAGAATAGATTCGCCGACTTTGTCATATTTTGGTCGCCCAGCCCTGCCGGCCATCTGCTTATACTCCAACACGCTGATGGGGTAGTTGCCNTAGCCTGGTTCAAAACGACGGTAATCCTGAATAATAACCACTCTTGCAGGCAAGTTAACGCCAAAAGCCAAAGTGGGCGTGGCAGCTAAAACTTTGATTTTGCCCTCCTTAAACGAATCCTCGACTAACTTTCGGTGAGGGCCCGCTAGGCCTGCATGGTGGAAAGCGGTGCCACAGCTGACAAGTTCTGCTAATTGTTCGCTGATTTGAGTTCGCTCGGCTGCGGCAAGAATTTTTTCTGCTTCATGCTGAAGAGCCCTCTTCATAGGCTTAGACAGAACTTCACTTGTGTGTTGGGCAATGGTTTTGGCGGCTGAAACAGCGTTTTTTCGGGTTGAAGAAAAAACTAAGGCTTGTCCGCCAGTTTTGATGGTGTTTAGGACTAGGTTTACTGTTGTTACATGCGTTTTTCGCTCGATTTTTCGTGCGCCGCCATCTTTGTACTGGATTTCATCGTTAATAATAACGCCTTCTTTAAGGCAGACGGGCCGCCACTCGGTAACTATGTATTTGGCGTTTAGCCACCCAGCGATTTCGTCAACGTTTCCAATCGTGGCGCTCAAGGCTAAAACTTGGATGCTTGGGTTAACCTGCATGAGCCTAGCCAGTACTACTTCCAATGTCGGGCCACGTCCTGCATCGTTGAGAAGATGCACTTCATCCGCAATCACCAGCGAAATGCTGTCCATCCATTTGGCTCTGTGACGCAGAAGCGAATCAGCCTTCTCATTAGTCGTAACAATAATGTCATAACGTTCCAGCCAATTATCTGCAGTATCAAAATCTCCCGTGCTAATACCTACGGCGACTTTTCTACCATCTTGTTTGCGAATTGAGGAGTATTTTCTGAAATCGTCAAATTTCTCGCTTGCTAACGCGCGAAGGGGCGCCAGATAGATTACTTTGCCATTGTTTTCAATTACGTGTTTGAGGCTACAGAGCTCGGCAATTAGGGTTTTTCCTGAGGCGGTGGGACTAGCGAGCACCATGTTTCTGCCTTCTAGCACTCCTGCCCGTATGGTATCTTCCTGGGGAGGGAACAACTCTGATATGCCACTGTTGAGCAATACTTCTTTTACTTGTTCTGGAAGAGGCAGCTCTGCAATCTTCAAATATTAAACACGCCAATCTGTTGTTATTGGCTATGTGTTTTTGTAGGTTATTAGTGTTATTTACATGAATCAGCGTTTTTACCCAGAAAAATAAACATGAAAGTAAAAGTCGCTGACAAACTAATTCTAAGAACCTTTTGAAGTTTGGGCAAAACCTTGATTCATGTGGCAACTCTAATTTGCAGTGTTTGCAATTCTGTCTAATCGCTAATTAGCGCATCAAAACAATAAAGATTTTTTTTGTTATGACGGTACAATCACATCGGTGACCTGAACAGAGTTTTGGCGGCGATTTTTTTTCTGGCTGTGTTGGCGGCTAGGTTTTTTTACTTGAAGTTGTACTAGCAGAGTGACGAGTTATCTATCCTAAACAATGAGGTAGGATACTGTATGGTTGAAAACGTAAAAGAACTGCTTAAGCTGCATGAGGGCATAACACACGAGGTTTATTTGGACAATGAAAACTCAAGCATTGTTCCGCAAGAAGTTGTTGAGGAAATGGTGCCTTACTTTAGCAAGAAAGCCTACGGCAACCCCACATTAACCCATAAGCCAGGCTGGGAAGCCTTCGAAGTAATAATGAACTGCTTTGGAAAAATCAGCAAATCAGTAGGCGCAAAAAACCTCGAGGACATAACATTTACACCAGGCGAAACCGAAGCCAACAACCTAGCCATTATGGGCTCATGCTTCGCACAAAAGGGCAAAGGCAAAAAAATTGTTATATCCGAAATCGAACCCATCAACGTGCTGCAAGTCGCCGAGATGATGCAGAAGTTCGGTTTTACAATGCAGAAAATTCCTGTCAACAAAGAGGGGTTTGTGAATCTTGAGAAACTCAAAGAAGCCGTAGATAACGAAACGATATTGGTTAGTATTTCAGCAGTAAACAATGAAATCGGTACTGTACAGCCAATCAAGGAAGCAGTTGACATTGTTAAAGCTAAAAACCCAAACGTAATCTTCCACAGCGACGCCTCAGATGCTTACGGCCGAATCCCCTTCAACGTGCAGGAATTAAATGTTGACTTAGCTACATTGAGCAGCTACAAAATTCAGGGTCCAAGAGGAATGGGCGCCATGTACGTTAAAGAAGGCATAAACCTGGAGCGCGTTTTGGAGGGGCAGATTGGGACACAGAAACTTTGGCCAGGCGTCGAAAACACACCCTTAATAGTTGGTTTTGCAAAGGCGTCTGAGCTTGCATTCCAAAACTTCGAGGCAAATGCCGCCAAAATGCGAATGTTGCGGGACAAGCTGGTTGATGGCATGTTCAGCGAGCTCGATGATTTGCGGTTTAACGGTCCAAAAAGCGATAAACGCTCCCCAGACAACGCTAACGTTAGCATTTTGCGAGCAGAAGGTGAAGCTTTAACCATTGAGTTAAGCCTCTCGGGCGTTTACGTGTCCAGCGGAAGCGCATGCAGCCGTCGACTTCTGCAACCCAGCCATGTTCTTATCGCCATCGGGCGCATATTTGAGGAGGCACACGGCAGCATCCTTATGAAAGTCACGCGCAGCCATACAGAAGAGGATATAGCCTACGTTCTCAGAGTTTTACCTACAGCTGTTAATCGTATTAGAGGAATAGTTGGCTCAACAGGAGTGCATTAGTATGTCACGTATACCCTTACCTTACAACCCAAAAGTTATGGATTTATTTAGACACCCAAAGAACCTGGGCAAAATGGATGACGCCACCGTTGTAGCCGTGGCTGGAAACCCAGCTTGCGGAGACATGATAACCTTCTACCTAAAAATCGATGAGACAGAGCAAATTATTGAGAAAGCGCAGTTTGAAAGTTATGGCTGTGCCGCAAACATCGCCACCTCCAGCATCGTAACTGAAATGGTTAAGTGCTTAACACTGGAGAAAGCTTGGGAAGATATTACCTGGAAGAAAGTCACTGAGGAAATCGGCGGCTTACCAAGCGTAAAATTCCACTGTGGAGTCCTTGCCGTCGGCGCTCTGAAACGTGCAATCCGACAGTACTATAAGGAAAAAGGCATTGCCCCTCCTAGTTGGATGCCTTTAGACCACACTTTTGAGGAAAAGCAGGCGTTGGAAGAAGAGGAATTGGCAAAGACGCTGTCTAAAAGACTTAAGATAGAGGAAGAGAAGAAGGCAGAGAAGTAATCGTGGATATTCAAGCGATAAGACGTGACTTTCCGATTCTTAAAAGGCAAATCAATGGCTATCCTCTAATCTACTTTGACAACGCCGCAACAACTCAAAAACCAAATCAAGTCATTGACGCGGTCACCGATTTTTACCAAAACCACAACGGCAATGTACATCGAGCAGTCCATGAACTCTCCCTTGAAGCAACAGAGCTTTACGAGCAGTCGCGGGAAGAAATCGCTAAATTTATCAACGCCAAAGAACCATCGGAGCTAGTTTTTGTAAGGGGTACAACTGAAGCCATCAATCTAGTCGCTTATTCTTGGGGGCTTAGTAACCTTAACAAAGGAGATGAAGTCCTCCTCTCCTTAATGGAACACCACGCCAACATTGTACCATGGGAAATAACTTCGAAAATTAAAAGGTTCACAATCAAATACGCAAGTGTTAAGCCAGACGGCACTTTGGACTACGAAGATTTCGAGAGCAAAATCACTAACAAAACCAAAATCGCCTGCCTAAGCCATGTATCAAACGTAACAGGGATAATAAACGACGTCAAAAGCGTAGCGAAAATCGCCCATGACCACGGTGTCTTGATGTTAGTGGACGGTGCTCAATCCGTGCCTCATCTTTCAGTGGATGTTCAAGATTTGGGGATGGATTTTCTGGCTTTTTCAGGGCATAAGATGCTTGGTCCAACAGGCATCGGCGTATTTTACGGTAAAGAAGAAATGCTAAAAAAAATGCCCCCGTTCATGGGTGGCGGCGAAATGATAAAGGAAGTCTCTTACAGTCAGGGTCACGGTCAATGTAGTATTTCCTGGAATGATTTACCCTGGAAGTTTGAAGCGGGCACACCTAACATCAGCGGAGCAATCGGCTTGGCAGCGGCAGTCCGGTATCTTAAAAGCTTAGGCTTGGACAATGTGCTTGCACATGAGAAGACACTGGCCAAATATGCCATTGAATGTATGAATGAGTGCCAAAACGTCAATATTTATGGTCCAAGCGATCTCACCAAAAAACTTGGAATTATACCATTTGGGCTCAAAGGATTCTCTTCGCATGAAGCTGCAGCTGCATTTAATGAATATGGAATCATGATGCGTAGCGGTTTTCACTGTGCTCAGCCGTTACATGAATTATTTAAACTGGAATCTTCTATTAGGGCAAGCTTCTACATCTATAACACAGAGGCAGAAATCGACAGCTTCATTGAAGTAATCAAGGAGTTTAATCAAATCTAATGTCAACCGTCGCAGATTATGTTGCTAGAATAGAAGGCACCTGCGGCGCAGAAAGCGATGTCATAGTTATATTTAAATACGAAAAAAAAGATGAAGCCATTGCTAGCATCCTAAAAAAAGCCCAAATTAAAAACAAAATCGCTGGAATAATTTTTGAGTTAAATTTCGAGGGCACGTCTTTTCGCCTCTACACTAGCGGTAAAGCCATTTTTCGGGGCGTCAAAAACAGACAAGAATTGATGGATTTTTTGGTTAAGCTGCTTCTTTAATGTCTCAGACGTGTTTTGCTTCTGCTTATCCAGTTCAAAACAGGAATAAGCGGTCCTTTAAGCGATTGGGGCAGGGTATCTTTAAGCTCTCGGTGTAAGCCTAAACGTATAGCTGTTCTGCCTTTGATTGTTAATGGTATATAGATGCGTGCAATGGAGAACTTGACGAACCCGTTGTTTTCTTTGAACCTGTCAAGCGAGGGGTGGTTTCCTATTCTACCATACATTAGCCACCTCTGACCTTTGGAAGAGCAGATTTCAACAGCTTTGGCAAGCATAGCATTGTTTAAGCTTTTATCCCAATGTTTTTGCATTGATAGAATCTGAGAAATAACCGTTAAATTATCACCATAAATTAGCTGGATGTACCCGACCAGTTCCTCGCCCAAGTAGGCGCCGATAAATGTGGAGCGCTCTGTATTCTCATACAGGTTACGTGTAACTGTCTCCAGTGGCTCTCCGAAATGTGGGAAGGTCCTCTCCTGCCTAATGGGTGTTTCATTGTAGATTTTCCAGATCCCCTCAGCCAGTTTGTCGTTTGGGTCAACAACAATGACTTTTATGCTGCTTTTCTCTGCTTTGCGGATCATGTTTCGAGTCTTTTTTCCAACGTTGCTAAACCAGGTCTGGTAGTCTTTTATTTCCAGTAGGGCAACGTTGTCGTTTTCTCTTACCCAGTTGTTTGGTGGGTTTGTTATAGGGCAACACCACCGTCGCTCCAAAAAAGTGAAAATGTCAATATCTCTTTCAACGAGTTTTTCGAGAAACTCGTCATTTGGATTTATGTTTCTTTCATACTCGTTAATATCGTGGGCTATTTTGACCGAGGATCTTTTTCTAATCCGTAACGTCTCAAGTTCCTTATCCACATCCAAAATACTTTTCAACACATCGTAAAATGGTCCGCGATGGTTCCGCTCGCCTCTTTTAAAAAGCCAGTCAGGATGAATAGACAACACTTCTCCATTGCTTATGCGTTCATCCGCTTCTCTTTTTGTTTCATCACAGCTGTGAAAGTAGCGCACNGCGTCTAAGCTGACTGTACGGAAATCATGGAAAGATTTTAATGGAAAATTGCTTGGAACCTTAGCTTGTCCCTGTCCTATTTTGCGTTTCCAAAGTATCTGGTTGACGAGCCTAGAGGTTCCATGGATAGTATAATATTGTATTTTTCTGTTTGTTTCGTTTTCTAAAATTTTCCATTCTTTATACGGGTTGGTTGCTACGTGAAGGGCAACTTCATGCTTGTCTTCATTGAGTAAATCGAGCATCTTTTTGTCTGGAAGGGTATAGGGTGTGAAAAACCAATAAGCCTTAACCTGTTTAGATGACTCATTAATCATTTTGGCAATAACGCGGACATTTTTTAGGTAGTCTTTTCCTTTTCTTTTTTTGATTCCTAAGGCTACGTAAAGGAAACTTTTGTTCCTAGAGGGATAAGGATAGTCTACATCTAACCGCAGCTTAATCATTGCCGAATCAATAGCCAATCTTAGGAAGACTAATTTAGTTATAAACCCTGTGCCCCTAAGTAAAGTTCCATTAATTTCTCATGATGGCTAAGAAGGTTTTTTTAAAAAGATTCGGTGCTAAGATTGTCAATTTCTTTCCGAAGTTACTTTCCTTTTCCCCAATTTTCAAGTAATTCCATAAAATTTTTGACTTTTTCTTTTAGCCATCTTACTTTCTCAATGTTTTCGATTGTTTTATTTTCTCTTTGATTGTTGTTGAAGCGCTGCAAAATTGCCTTTCTTCTGGTTGTGTTTTGGGTTGGTTTTTTGGTTTGGGTTGTGGTTTGGGGTTTGTTTGCTTGTTGTTGACGCGCCTATGTTGGGTTGTTGAGAGGGTCTATGCAACTTGTTGTTGAGGCTCATGCAAGTTGTTATTGGCAACCATGTTGGTTGTTGAATGTTGATTTTAACCAATTGCTCTGCTCGAGCTTAAACATCTCATAAACAGCCATTGGAATAACTCAAGAAACATCGTCCTGAGTAACAGAAAGATGAAAAAAACCAATTCCATTGTCATTACACAATATAATGTGTTTATGGGATATAGTGGGAAAATAAAAAGTCGGCTATTTCTCAAACACAGTTCGGGAACCTTGCTTTATGTGAAAGTAAGCGCAATTACAGGTATATATTAAATCGGAATATGCCTTATAATATGAGTTTTCCCAGCTTCAGTGAGGAAAACATATTATGGGTGTATTTAGGAAGCTTGAAAGAGGCTTATTGGCTCTTGCATTGGTGCCGCTTATTGATCTTGAACGAAAAGAAAGAGACAGACTGTTGGAAGAGAGAGTAAAACGCAAACGATCATAAATCAATCATAAATTCAATTGATAATTGACATTTAGTGAAGATTAGCCCTGACTATTCCCTGAATAATCTGCAAAATGCTGTTAAATCGCAATGTTTTCGTACTTGTGAAGATAGTCACCGTTGTGATCATATTTCGAGGCATTATAAATTTAACCAAAGTCACGGTTCTTTTCGCAGAGCTGTTGGTCTAATTTTTGACCTTTTGGAAAACTAGAACTGAAAAGTTTGAATGCTTTGGAATCTCTTTTTTTAGTACAAAACCGCTGTTCTCAAACTTGTTCAGTATGCTCTTTCTAATTTCGATTGAATGTACCTCTATTATATAGTAGGAAATTTTTCGAAGGATACTAGCCGGCACATTTACTAAATATTGTTCAGCACTTTCGCAATCAAACTTGCCTATGTCCGCGCCACTTTGCTCAATAACTTTCGAAGCGTCTGTTAATTGAATTTCAATGCTGCTGCTGCCTTTTGAGTGGATACCAGAACCAGGATCTAAGTTGTCATAGTAAATTGTTGTTTTCCCGGTTTTTGGTCCAATTCCACTTAGATATACCTCGGCATTTATTTCATTTAGTGCTATATTCCTTCTTATGTACTCAATGTATGCTGCAATTGGTTCATATATGATTATTTTTGTAGCACCTTTTTGCCAAAAAAAAACTGCTGATTCCCCCTCAAATCCACCTACATCCAAAACAACTTTCCCCTGGCAGTTACAGTCATATTCGCCAGTACGCTGTTCTTGGATGCATATTAGCATATCAAACGTTCCAACAAGCTCTGTTTTGTCATTTTTCAGATGATACAGGTTTGGCTGCTCCTGATAAATGTGGTAATCGCGGCTTAGGTCACATATTACAGGTAGCATATGGACGCTGCAGGTGATTGAACCATCGTTAGTCCGTAGTTCAAAGATATCGTCCTCTAATTGATTGAGGGTATATTTGCTGAGAAGTTGGTAACTATCCCGAATATACCTGAACTGGGGCCATGTCAAACGATAGGTTAGACCGTTTTTGAATGTAATGGCTTTTCTTGTTTTTCTTTGCTTGAGAAGGAAAAACGAGAATGGGTTCTTTGTAATGGTCAATGTTCTCCAAATTACATTCAATTTCAAGATTTTACCCCAGTGTATCTTAAAAAAGAATAGTTGAATAATTTAGAGTTTTCCACAAATTGATTCCAACTGATTTAGAGTAAACCTTTTGCTAAAACTACTTCAAACGATACCAAGACTGGCTATTAAGCACTCCAAAATAGTAGAGTTGAGATATTGAGAACCCTATTTGGCTTTCAACCTATAGGTAAAATGGCGATGGAAAGGAAGAAGCGCTCGGAGCCAAGTCTAACCAATTTGTATTATCACACTTAACTTAAACTGAGATATTTGAAAGCTCTGGCAGACTACGGCAATTTAGCAGCGCATCTTCGATAATTGGTTTTCAAAAAAAAATCATTAAGCGATGTTGCAAAATCACATGTAAAATTTACTTTTCACCACAATGGGATCTGTTCTTGTTGTATTTTTGTATAGCAAAAGTCCTTTAGGTTTTTCTCTTATTTGAGGTAGATCTGTTCAAACGGTAAGTGCTTGAGTAATAATTAATATGCTATCCAAACGAGAGGATGATAACACTCTTTGGAAAATCCCCAAATAGATAGGTCACAACTTGAAAATCAACTATTAACAGTTTTATGGTTTGATAGGTGTTCCCGAAACTCAAGGTCGTAAAGACAAAAAATCAAGGTGAGCTTAGACATTGCAAAACTCCAGCTTTAGGGTAACTATTTGTGAGAATAGTCTTCGGTTTTGAGCAATAGAATTAAAATTGAATATTTTTAGTTTCGACCACGGATTAGATCTATTCGGGATTATGCTTTAAGAAATATACAGCAGCGTCTAAAATAAGACTGTTAGTGAGACTATCTCCTCTTTGTAACGAATTTCCGGCCTCATCAACACCATCATAATAACCCCAATAAGGTTCTGGAAGATTGCGTTCAAGATAGACGCTCATATTTATGGCAAATGGCGTATTGTAAAGTGCCAAAAATGAAAAGGCTATTTTTGTGTAAATTACAGGTGGTGCGTCCATATTCTGATCGTTACTGTTCAGAGACACCCAAGTTCTATTGTCAGGCAATACCACCCATTCCCAACCCCATTGATAACTCTCGGAATTAGATGGACCCTCACCAAAAGCTCTGTAATTGCCTGTTGCATTGAAATACGCTTCATGAGCTAAATAAACCTCCTTTCCTAGGGCTAGCAATCTTGAATCATTGTTGTTGAGCTCAAATATTGAACAGTATAAAGGATCGCCTGTAATTGCGGATAAGGGTAAAGTTGCATTCTCGTTCGTTGTGATATTACCAGAGTTAAAGATATTATCCATTATTCTTTTTGGGGCGTCTGAAAGTTCTGGCCAAAAGCTCGCAAATCCGCTATCAACGTAGTAAGCATAAATACTCACCTCGGAATAGCTACCGCTATTAATAGATGGAACTAAGGCGGCATAATTACTCCTATTGTAGACTATCTTACTTATGTTTTCGTTATATCTGGAATCATATGTTCTAAGGTTATTCAGTGCAACGAACAGTCGACCAGTATCGACGCAGTCAACAGGCACTTTAGCTGTGTCTGAAATTTCATGAAAATTATTGCCGTCAGGTTGATAAAACCAGAAGGGATAACCATTAGTATTTAACTCCCTGGTTTGTAGAAATGTCATGATTTTACTTATTCTGGCAACAAAATCCCAGTCAGTACCATTATCTATTAATCCTATTTTTGATGCATCAATTAATGCTTGTATATAGACACCTAGATCCCAGTCTGTAAAAGGAATCGCAGGTAATCCATTATCTTCGTTTACACCAACTCCGGGCTGGTAATAATTCCAGGCNTTCTGTGCAATAGATCGCCAAATCGTCGCGTTAATTTCTTGTGCAGTTTCTATTACACCAGGAGGTTTAGGCGTGGGGACAGGTGTTGGTTGCAAAGGCGCGTAAGACGGGAAAGTTATTGGTAAGGATTTGCTTGATCCAGTGTCTCCTTTTACTATCGGAGTAGCTGTGGGATCTATTGTTGTCGAGGGAGTGGTATCGGGCATATCTGTACTTTGAGGGAAAGTTGATTTGCTATCGCCTTTTTTTTGCAAAAAAGCGAAAGAAGAAACAAGCAGGATACCAATAATAATTGATGTAACTATTAGCATTTTAGCTTGCTTGTTAAAAAAATGTGATCTAGATTTCTTTAATTGCGGTTGATTAAGTTCGGTTAATTTTCTAGTTTTTAGGATTAGGGAATAGGCTTCATAAATGAATTTATTCTTTAGCGAAGACATCCTAAGTTTATGCAAATTCCGTTACCTTTTCCCCATTTTAGTTAACATACATTAATTTGATTTAAATTTATGGTAAACTTAAAACAATTCTACTCCTTGATTAGCTTTTNACGTTTCACCAAGCCTATGCTTATCCAATTCGTAANTAGTACTAGCACTTTTTAATGGAGCGACTGAATTTGAGTTCCTTACGCAGACTTAGAATGATTGCAAAATCCCTCTTCAATGATAGAGGTAATGGAACTGGGAATATTTGCACATAGCAATCCTTTTTTTGAAGGCGGTCGAGCGGAAGGGTGTTTGCTTGTTCTATCGTAAATAACCAATGCCGACACATAAACATGCCCAGACCTCAGAGACTTTGTAAGTAGGCTTTGATTAATGATTTATCTATATTATTTTTTATCGATTTTTCAACCCCTCCCAAGCAATTACAAAAAAACCTACAAGGCATCATTGCTCGTGCAATATTTAATTGTAAGATTTGGGTATGTTCAAGATTCTCTCTCCAGGTATAGGGATTGATTTTAATTTGCAAAACAACTTCATTTTTTCTCGGATTTCTCAATCCAAACATTTGTTTTTTGGAATCAATTTAGGCGTGAAAAATAGCCTGCTTCAATCTTTTGGTGATCCGAACTATCATTTAGCGATGATCCGACCTTTTTTGGTAGTTTTAAGCTGTTTTAAGATGATCCCCAAAGGTAAATAGAGAAAAACGTAGCTTGCTAGCTGCAGACAGATAGGGGGAATCTAATGTTTAATCTACGCTAATTATGATCGGAAGTCATCATAGGCAATGTTATTCTAATCAACACTCTGTGCCTTTGCCCAAATATTTCCCTCTAAACAAAACGACAGAAAATTTGGGCTAATCTACCAGCCACCTTGTCAGCTTCAAACTGCTCCAAAACCCATTGTCTCCCATTTTGCCCAAGTTGAGTTCGTTCCTGCTCGCTGATAATAAGCTCTTCAAGCGCCGACTCTAATTCTGATGGGTTTTTTTGGCTAACAAGAATACCCGTTTCTCTGTCTTTAATGATCTCAGGTATGGAGCCCGTGAAAGTGGAAATAACAGGTTTTTCGCAAGCCATAGCCTCAACCATGGAGTAACCAAACTGTTCAGCCCATTTTTCAGTGGCAATACTCGGATAGCAGAAAACATCCGCTAGGTTATGAATCTCTGGAACGTTCTCATAAGGTATTTTTCCAAGAAACTTAACTTTAGACTCGATTTGTAGACTGGAAACCATCTGCTTCAGATGAATAAGCATATTTTCTTCACCTCCACCTGCAAGAAGTAGTTCAATGTTTGAAACCTTCTTTGCAAGTAACGAGAAGGCGTTTAGGAGGTCGTGGATGCCTTTTTCTTCAACCAAGCGTCCGATAAAAAGTATTTTAACCGAATCCTCTGAAAGCCCAAATTTTTTCATCAGGTCCCTGTTTTTCTTTGCTGGCTTAAACCGTTTGCAATCCAACCCAACTGGGACTACAGAGATTTTGTTTTCTTCGACTCCCTCGAGTACAAGAGCTTCTCTAGCTTTTTCAGTGATGGCGATGAAGTATGCTGCATGCTTGTAATTGTATCTTTTTATTTCTTTATAGGGGTGCCCTTCTAAGTTGAAGGGGATGTTTTCCCACTGCATAACTATTGTGGGCTTGCCTGTTTTTATGGCTTGAAGAGTATATGGATACCATGCATCGGCAGAATAAATCAAGTCCAAATCTTTTATCATCTTATGAAGGTTAATAATTCGGTAGTTCCAAGAGTTAAAATTGTATTTTGTCAATTTTCCCACTGCAGAAAGCATGGGATGCAGTATGTCTTTGGTCCATGTTACATAAGTATGACTGGTCCTAACAGGAAAACTTAGCCTTGATAAGTCAAATTTGTTGTCGTATGTAGTTATTCCTACGGGTTGAAAATCGTGTTGGGGCAACTTTTCAAGGTATTGTCCTTCATACGCATTGAGTCCTGAACCTCTTAAGATACCGACTTTTTTCAACGCAAACCATCCATTAGGTTTTTTACATGTTCCCAAATGCGATTTTGAAAGGCTTCAGGTTTTAAGTCGGAGATCTTAGCCCATAATTCCTTGCGTTTTAGGCCCCAAGCAATAGAGGAATCCATGTTTTTGATTACTTTCTGTTTTAGGTCGTCATAAGTTTGCCATCGATATTCTTCTGGGATGAACTCTTTCATGCCGCCGCTGTTATGAACTAACGTTACGCAGCCGCTTGCCAATCCTTCGACTGGTGCAATTCCAAAATGCTCGCCCTCCATAAGATGCACGTATACCCGACTATCCTGCAACAGTTTCTTTAGTTCTGGACCTGGCAAGTTGACTTTGAGGCTATAGTTTTTAGGCAAGTTATCTGAGAAGCCTTCAAACCATGCTCTTTCACCTTCGCTCAATCCACCCACACTGACAAACTCGTAGTCAGGCAGATCTGAGGCTAGATGTTTGAGAAGTTCATGCCGTTTTTGTGGAATGAACCGTGCCACATAGATGACTCTTTTGCTGCGGTCGTTAAGCGGTGTATCACACCAGAGGCTGTCAAGATTAACTGGGGGGTAAACGATAACAGGGTCTTTTATTTTCCAATAGTTTTCGATTTTTNCTTTGGTGTAGTTGCTGTTGCAGAAAACCAAATCCAGTTTACCAATGCCCTGCGAAACATAGTGTTTGAAAAGCCAAAGGTAAGCCTTTCGTTTGAAGCTATGTTGGCTGTAGTCATGATGGATTTCAGGGAAATGGACGTAGGCTATGTTTTTTTTGGCTTGATTAAGATATATGGGTTCAAACGGCGAAGAAGATTGTGTTGAAAAAAGGTAATCGTAAGTTAAGCTTTTTCGATACATTCTAAGTAACCGTGTAAAAGCACTACGCCGTTTGTAAATAGTGAAGGGTGGTTTAACTTCAATTCTTTTTCCTAGAGAGTGAATTGTTACACTTTTGGGGAATTCTTCTCCGACTATTTCTTTGTATCGTTCCGATTGAAAATCAAATGTTAACAGCTCCACCGATTGTTGATGATTAACTAAGCTTTTTATAACGTTATGGCAGACTCTCTCTCCGCCGCCATAAACATCAAGGAATGGGTGAACTACAAGAAACTTTGCCAATTGATTTGCCGCCTTACTTGCTGGATGGATTTTGTAGGTTATCCTTGTATCGTTTTGCTTATAAGTTTACATTAAAGCAATAATATTTTCTTGGAATTGGAGGTATTAACAAAATTTATTTAGGTAACAGCTATGAAGGTTGATGTAATCATCTCGGAGTCATAGACTTGAAAGTCGACTTGGTAATGTGGACCTATAATGGTGGAAATACTCTGCCGCTTGTTTTAAGTTGCCTCAACAGGGTCATTCCCAAAGAAGTAATAAACCAAAAATTTATTGTGGATGACGGCAGTAAAGATGATACCGTTTTAATCGCAAGAGAATCAGGTTGGAGCATTCTACGAAACGAGGGTAAAGGCATAAGCGACGGTGCTAATACTGCCCTTAAACATGTGCAAACTCCATATTTCTGTAGTTTCGAGCAAGATGTCGTCTTGGCGGATGATTGGTGGAGGAAAGTTTCTCCTCTTATTCTTGGCGTCAATAGTGTCGGCGCCGCCTCAGGAATTCGCTTCCTACCACAAAACAATTTTGTCTACAGCATCGAACCCTATCAACTCACGCGCAAAGAAGTAGATTTCTATGGCGGATACGGAAAAACCTTAGATAATACCATCTGGAACACTTTGGCGTTGCGTTCAATCGGAGGTTTCCCAAAAGTGAACTGGGCTGGAATTGATACACTTATTTCTCATTTACTTGAGCAGAAGCATTACTGTTGGCTGGTTAATTACGAAGTGAGAAGTCTCCATCTTCACTGTGGTGGCTTATGGAATGAGTTAAAGCATTATTATTTCTATGGATTAAGTTTGCCGCAGATTTATAGCCGCCTGAAACGATTTAACTTTTATCGAAAAGAAAACCTAACTCAACTGTTTATGCGGCTTGCCAAATCGCCAGTTTCAAGTATGAAAATGACGCTAAAAATGCGTGACCCACGACTTCTATTCGCCTATCCTATCATTCGATTATGCTGGCTACTTGGTTACATCCGCGGTTTAAGTGCAAGTAACGCTTAAATTTTTTTGAAGATAACTGTCAATGGTTTCAATATGCGGAAGTTTCTAAGTCAATATAATTGTATATCTAGATGCGACTCGTCCTTTCAATTTTACAAAATCGATTGAAATTTAAAAAAATTTCACGTTTTGAATAAACTATTTATCTACCTTAAAATCCATAAGTGGATTATGCCATCATGCTTAGAGGCAAACGAAAAAGTCGATTTTGTCATCCCAACCAGGGAACATCCTAACCCTGCCCTCGTCAAGAGCATAGAACAAATGCCTTGTGCAGGACGAATCATAATAACAAACGAGCGACCCCTTAGCATAGCACGGAAACATGCAGTTCTAAAAGCCAACACTGATTGGGTAGCGATGGTTGATGACGATATGCTTCTACCTTTAAACTGGATAGAGCAAGTTACCGCAAAAATCGCTCCGGAAATAGGTGCCATAGGCACAGTTGCTGTCCATAAAAACAAGCATGTCGCTGCATATGACCGCATGGTTGGAACGGTAGTTAAACTTAACCAAATTAACACTTCTCCACATATTAACAACATTATCATTCGCAAGAAACTGATGGAAACATATGATCCCCCAAAGGTATTTTTTGGCGAAGATCAACACCTTAAATGGCATGTTGAAAAATCGGGTTATTTTTGGAAGGTATTACCTTTTATTGGAGCCACCCACTTAGGTGTATCAAAAAACTACGTGACTGTTGGTATTGCATATCGTAAATTTGGTCACTTTACCACGTATCAACTTGTCAGAAGAGTAGTTGCAAGATTTATTTTTACACCATTCGCTGCGTTGAGCAATTTGAGCTTTGTTACGTTTTGGTATCTGTCCAAAATCAACATTGAATTTATCGCTGGCTGGGCAAAGGAATATGCTGCTGAAAGACTCTAGATCCTTTCCTATCGGTTAAAACTATTTAAAGTTGGAATCCAAGAGAAGATTTCATGCTCAATCCGAAAAAGGGTATCGGCATAGTCACAGGCACCAATGTTGAGATAGGGGTATCTGCTTCAATTTGGAATTATGTAGTTATTGGCGATAACACAAAAATCGGTGAAGGCACAATCGTTGGGAGCTTCTGCGATATAGGCAAAGGAGTAGTAATAGGCAAAAACTGCAACATACAGGCGCACGTTACCATCTCAAACGGTTGTGTCCTCGGCGACAACGTTTTCATCGCACCCAACAGCTCACTTCTTAACGACAAGTACCCAAAAAGCACCCTCTTGACACCTCCAATCATCAA
>JGI20214J51650_10001035_pt1 | contig 17624 bp, 12 predicted proteins | sample WetSurMetagenome_FD_51650 | JGI IMG/M metagenome (IMG submission 51650) | reverse complement strand
CCGATGCGCGCGACGCCCGCTACCGGCTTGTGCTGGCCGACCGCGGCGATGGCGGCCACGACGCCGCGCCGCGCGTGCCCGGGAAGGCCGACGACCCCGACAGCCTGCTGCTGCGCCTGCAGATCGATCCGGGCGCGAAGGCGCTCACGCCTTGGCTGCACGAGGCGGCGCGCGAGCAGGGCGTCGACGCCGAGCTGCTCGAAGCCGTGATCGCCACCGAGTCCGGATTCGATGCGAGCGCGATCTCGCCGCGCGGCGCTATCGGGCTGATGCAGATCACGGCCGACACAGCCGACCGCTACGCGACCGCGCGTGAACGACGCACGCCGGCGCGTTCGCGGCTACTCGACCCGCGCACCAATATCCGCACCGGCGCGCGCGTGCTCGCCGACCTGATCCGGCGCTTTGGCCACATCGACCTCGCGCTCGCGGCCTGGAACGCCGGCGAGGGCACGGTGCGCCGCTACGGCGGCATGCCGCCGATCGCGGAGACGCAGGCGCACGTGCAGATGGTGCTCGAGCTGTACTGGGCGCTGCTGCAGCGCGCGCAGGCGCGTAGCGCGGTCGGGCTGCGGGTGCGTTGACCCCCCAAGCCTTGGCACGGCGCCCAGGCAAGCCCGGGGTCGACCGTGCCGGTTCGCATGCCATCATGGCTGCGTCAAGACCCGGGAGTCCCGACGATGCAGACGACGATGATGGACGTGCCGCTGTCGCTGAACCACTTCGTGGAGCGCGCGGCGACGCTGTTCAAGGACAACGAGATCGTCTCGCGCCTGCCCGACAAGAGTCTGCGCCGCCACGGTTACGGCCAATGGGCGCGGCGCACGCGCGCACTCGCGTCGGCGCTGCAGCGCCTGGGACTGAACAAGGGCGAGCGCGTCGCGACGCTGTGCTGGAACCACCATGCGCACCTGGAGGCCTATTTCGGCATTCCGGCCGCCGGCGGCGTGATGCACACGCTGAACCTGCGCCTCGCAGCCGACGAGATCGGCTGGATCGCCGCCGACGCCGAGGACCGCTTCCTCATCGTCGACGACATCCTGCTGCCACTGTACCGGCAGTTCGCGCACCTGCACCCGTTTGAGCGCGTGATCGTGTTCCCATTCTCGGGTGCGCCGGTGGCGGCCGAGTTCACCGATTACGAGCAGCTGCTCGCGTCGGGCGACCCGGATTCGTTCCGCGCAGTCGCGCACGACGAGAACGACGCGGTCGCGATGTGCTACACGTCGGGCACCACCGGCCGGCCCAAGGGCGTGGCCTATTCGCACCGCTCGACGGTGCTGCACACGCTGGTCGGTTGCCTGGGCTCGAACTGGGGCCTGCGCAGCGCCGACGTCGTGCTGCCGGTGACGCCGATGTTCCACGCCAACTGCTGGGGCCTGCCCTATGGCGCGGTGTTGATGGGCACGAAGCTGGTCTTCCCCGGCCCGCATCTGCACCCCGAGGATCTGCTCGACCTGATACGAGCCGAGCCGCCGACGCTGTCGCTGGGCGTGCCGACGATCTGGCTCGGCCTGATCCAACGCTACGAGCGCGCGCTGGCAGAGGAGCCCGGGCGCTGGACGCTGCCCGCAGGCATGCGTTCGATGGTCGGCGGCGCCGCGGTGCCCGAGTCGCTGATCCGCGCCTTCGACCGCCACGGTGTCTGGATCGCGCAGGGTTGGGGCATGACCGAGACCTCGCCACTGGCCACGGTTTCGACGCCGGTCGAGGGCGCCAGCGACGACGAGCGCTACCGCCGCGCCGCCATGGCCGGTGTGCCGGTGCCGCTGGTCGAGCTGCGCATCCGCACCGAGGCCGGCATCGACGCGCCGCGCGACGGCCTGACGATGGGCGAGATCCAGGTCCGTGGCCCGTTCATCACCGGCTCGTATCACCAAGTGCCCGTCGAGCCCGACAAGTTCAGCGACGACGGCTGGCTGCGCACTGGCGACGTCGCGACGATGGACGCGCTGGGCTACGTGCGCATCACCGACCGCACCAAGGACCTGATCAAGAGCGGCGGTGAATGGATCAGCTCGGTCGACCTCGAGAACGCGCTCATGGCGCACCCGGCGATCGCCGAGGCTGCGGTGATCGCGATTCCGGACGAGAAATGGAGCGAGCGGCCGCTCGCCTGCATCGTCTTCAAGCCGGGCGCCGAGGCGCAGCGCGCCGAGCTCGATGCGCACCTGCTCGGCAAGGCCTTCGCGAAGTGGCAGCTGCCCGACCGCTACGAGGTCATCGACGCGCTGCCGCGCACCTCGACCGGCAAGTTCTGGAAGCTCAAGCTGCGCGAGCGCTTCCCGCGCTGAATCCTGGCGCCGCGGTGGGCGAAAATCGCGGGTTGCCCAAACCCGCTGATCGTCTGCCAACCCGATGCCCGACCTGTTCGATCTTCCGCCCGCCGAAGCAGGCGATTCGCTGTCCCTGGCCGACTACGCCGAGCGCGCCTACCTCGAATACGCGCTCAGCGTCGTCAAGGGGCGCGCGCTGCCCGATGTTTGCGACGGCTGCAAGCCGGTGCAGCGACGCATCCTGTACTCGATGGAGCGCATGGGGCTGGCCTTCACCGGCGCCGGCGGCCCCAAGCCGGTGAAGAGCGCGCGCGTCGTCGGCGACGTGCTCGGCCGCTACCACCCGCACGGCGACACCGCCGCCTACGATGCGCTCGTGCGCATGGCGCAGGGCTTCAGCCAGCGCTACCCGCTGATCGACGGCCAGGGCAACTTCGGCAGCCGCGACGGCGACGGCGCCGCGGCGATGCGCTACACCGAGGCCCGCCTCGCGCCCATTGCGCGGCTGCTGCTCGACGAGATCGACGAGGGCACCGTTGACTTCCAGCCCAACTACGACGGCAGCACCGAAGAGCCGCGCCAGCTGCCGGCGCGGCTGCCCTTCGTGCTGCTCAACGGCGCGAGCGGCATCGCGGTCGGCTTGGCGACCGAGATCCCGAGCCACAACCTGCGTGAGGTCGCTGCCGCCGCGGTGGCGCTGATCCGCGACGAACAGCTCGCCGACGACGAGCTGTTCGCGCTCCTGCCCGGCCCGGACTTCCCCGGCGGCGGCCAGCTCATCAGCAGCGCGGCCGAGATCCGTGCCGCCTACACCGGCGGCCGCGGCAGCCTCAAGCTGCGCGCACGCTGGGTCATCGAGGACCTCGCGCGCGGCCAGTGGCAGCTCGTCGTCACCGAGCTGCCGCCGGGAGCGAGCGCGCAGCGCGTGCTCGAGGAGATCGAGGAGCTGACGAACCCCAAGGTCAAGGCCGGCAAGAAGGCCTTGTCGGCCGAGCAGGTGCAGCTCAGGACCACCGTGCTGTCGGTGCTGGACGCGGTGCGCGACGAGTCGGGCAAGGACGCACCGGTGCGCCTGGTCTTCGAGCCCAAGACCCGCACCGTCGGCCAGCAGGAGCTGGTCAACGCCCTGCTCGCGCACACCAGCCTGGAGTCGAGCGCGCCGGTGAACCTGACGATGCTCGGTCTGGACGGCCGGCCGACGCCGAAGAGCCTGCGCCAGATGCTCGTCGAGTGGGTCGCGTTCCGTCAGACGACGGTGCAGCGGCGCACGCGGCACCGGCTCGCTCGTGTGCAGGACCGCATCCACGTGCTCGAGGGCCGGCAGCTCGTGCTGCTGAACATCGACGAGGTGATCCGCATCATCCGCAACGCCGACGAGCCCAAGCCGGCGTTGATCGAGCGCTTCGGGCTGAGCGATCGGCAGGCAGAGGACATCCTGGAGATCCGGCTGCGCCAGCTCGCGCGCCTCGAGGCGATCAAGATCGAGCAGGAGCTGAAGGACTTGCGCGAGCAGCAGGGGCGGCTCGAGGAGATCCTCGCCAGCCCGGCGACGCTCAAGCGCACTCTGATCCGCGAGATCGAGGCTGACGCAAAGGCGCACGGCGACGCGCGTCGCACGCTGATCCAGGAAGAGCGGCGTGCGGTCGCCGAGCTCAGGGTCGTTGACGAGCCAGTCAGTGTCGTCGTCAGCCTGAAGGGCTGGGTGCGCGCGCTCAAGGGGCACGAGGTCGATGCCGCGACGCTCGCGTTCAAGGCCGGAGATTCTCTCTACGGCGTCTTCCCCTGCCGCAGCGTCGACACGCTGCTCGTCTTCGGCAACCGGGGCCGCGTCTACAGCGTCGCCGCTGCGCTCCTGCCCGGCGGGCGAGGCGACGGCGTGCCGATCACGACGCTGATCGATCTCGAGGCCGGCACCCAGGTCGCGCATTACTGGTCCGGCGCGGCCGAGCAGACGCTGCTGCTGGCCAACACCGGCGGGTTCGGCCTGCTCGCGCGCGCCGGTGACCTGCACGGCCGCAACAAGGCCGGGCGCAGCTTTCTCACGCTCGACGAGGGCGACCACCTGCTGCCGCCGGTGGCCGTGGCCGCCGCGCACACCGGCGTCGCCTGCCTGGCGCTGGACGGCCGGTTGCTCGTGTTCGCGCTCGACGAGCTCAAGCTGCAGAGCAACGGCGGCAAGGGCCTGACGCTGATGGACGTCGACGCGAAGGCGCCGCTGGTCTCTGTGGCCAGTTGCGGCGCGACGCTGAAGGTTCTCGGCAGCGGCCGCGGCGGCAAGCCCAAAGAAGAGGAACTGAAGGCCGCGGCGCTCGCCACCTACGCCGGCAAGCGCGCGCGCAAGGGGCGCAAGGTCGAAGGGCTGCAGAAAGTATTGCGCGTGGTCTGAGCGCGGGTCAGGCCGGCGCGCGGCGCGTGACTTACGTCACGGCTGACTGCCGGCTCGGCCTCGAGCCGCGGGGATGGCAGGGAGTGTAAGTATCCGTATCCTTTGTGACATCGGATGACGCCCGTACGGTCGTCGCCGCGTCCAAGGGAATCTTGATGTCTTCGCAGTACCTCCGCGCTGCCACGGCGCTCGCGATCAGCGCCGCCAGCCTGTCGGCCCAGGCGGCCACCGTCAACTACACCGGCTGGGCCTATGGCAACAGCTGGGCCAACCAGGTCAAGGTCGGCGTCGTCAACGAGACGGTCTCGGCCGGCGCGTTCACCGGCTCGGTCAGCTTCGCGTCCGGCGGCGAGCAGGGCTTCAGCGGGACGATGTCGAACTTCGTCTCCTATTGCGTCGAGCTCACCCAGAGCTTCTACCTGCCGAGCGGCAATATGGGCGCCTACAACGTGCTGGCCGGCAGCGACTACGCCGAGTGGACCAACGCAAACGGCAACGGCCGAACCGCGGCGGCCACCAGCCAGAGGCTGGGGCAGCTGCTGAGCTACGCGGCATCGAACTCGCGAGTCCAGACCGCCGCCGAGTCGACCTCGCTGCAGCTCGCGATCTGGAACGTGGTTTACGACACCGACAACACGGTTAACGCCGGGCTGTTTCAGGAGACATCCGGCGCCAGCTACGACACCTACGCAAATTCGCTGCTTGTCGGGTCGGCGAACTGGTCGAATCTGCTCGATGTCTATGTACTGCAGAACGACAGCAAGCAGGACTTCGTGCTCACGCGCGACAGCGGTCGCAAGCTGCCGACCGGCCTCGGCGGCACGCGCGACCTGCCCGAGCCGGCGAGCTGGGTGCTGGTGATGCTGGGACTGAGTGCTGCCGGCGTCGTCGGCCGGCGCCGCGCGAGGACGTCGACCTGAGCGGACCCGTTCAGCCGGGCCGGCGCAGCACCTGCAGCGCGGCCAGGCCGAGGACGGCGTACAACGCCAGGCTGTAGAACTCGAACGGCACGCCGAGGATCTTGACCGCGGCGTCGGCGCACGATGCCATCGCCATGAAGACGTTGGGCCAGCGCGCGTCCAGGCCGAGTGCGCCGATCACGCGCTCGGCCAGCGACAGGTCGCAGGACGTGCTGCTCGCGGCGACGAAGTGCTGCCACAGCGCCGCGGCGGCGCCACTGGCAGCGAACAGCAGCGCCAGCGCGGCGCCGACGCGGCGGCCAAGCGGCGAGCGCCAGGCCAGCGCGATCAGGCAACCGGCGGCGACGAGCAGGAACAGCAGGCGCTGGAACACGCACCAGGCGCAAGGCAGGATGCCGAAGACGTGCTGCGAAACGAGGGCCGAGCCCACCGCGGCCAGGCTGGCGACGGCGCCGCCGGCCATCAACAAATCTGTGCGTTTCATATCAATGGTTCCACTGCGCTTGGCGCGACCCAAGACACGGCCAGCCGCGGCGGGCAAGCGGCCGCCGCGGAACCGGCTTGGCCGTGTCGCTGGCGGCGCTCCCCCGGGGGGAGTGTCGAAGGCGCTACGGGGGGATTCACTTCAATTCCGCCACGAGTTCAATCTCGACGCAGGCGCCCATCGGGATCTGCGCGACGCCAAACGCGCTGCGCGCGTGCGCCCCGACCTCGGGGCCGAAGACCTGGCCAAACAGCTCGCTGCAGCCGTTCGTCACCAGGTGCTGCTCGGTGAAACTGGGCGTGCTGTTGACCAGGCTCATCACCTTGACGATGCGCGCCACCGCGTCCAGCGAGCCGGCCGCCGCCTGCAGCGTGCCGAGCAGGTCGATCGCGACCGCGCGTGCGGCGGCGCGGCCTTCGTCGGTCGCCATCGTCAGGCCGAGCTGGCCGACCCAGGGCTTGCCTTCCTTCTTTGCGATGTGGCCGGAGAGGAAGACGAGGTTTCCACTGCGCACGAAAGGCACGTAGGCCGCAGCCGGCGTGGCGACGGCGGGCAGCGTGATGCCTAGCGCTTGGAGTCGGTCTTGGACGGACATGATGGGGGTCGTCGAATACGGCGGCACGATCCTACACTGGCGGCCATGACAGGCCGCAAAGCGCCAGGGCCGCAGCACCGCAGGTCGGGTCGCTTGCCGGTCCTGGCGCTGGTCTGGCTGGGCGGCACGGCGCTGCAACTGCAGCAGCCGACGTTGTGGCCGGTGTCGGTGTTCGCCTTGCTCGCCGGCGCTGGTCTCGGGCTCGCGGTGCTGGGCCGGCGCCACGTTGCGCTGGCCGCGATCGGAGTCGCGCCGCTCGCGTTAGCAGGCACCGGCCGGCGCCGCACCCGTGCGCGCCGCGCCCTGCGAGCGCCAAGCTGCGCGGCGTTGCTGGCATCATGAGGTATCGGCGAGCGGGTCCTGACAGGATGCATGGCCCGGAGCTTGCGAGCCGTAGGCGCGCCATCGGCCAGGAGTCCCCGCAGTGTCCATCCACGTCGCGCTGAACCACGTCACCCACTACCGGTACGACCGCCGCGTGGGCCTGTCGCCGCAGGTGGTGCGGCTGCGCCCGGCGCCGCATTGCCGCACGCCGATCCTCAGTTATTCGCTGCGCATCGAGCCGGCCACGCACTTCGTCAACTGGCAGCAGGATCCGTTCGCGAACCATTTGGCGCGGCTCGTGTTTCCCGAGAAGACGGCCGAGTTCAAGGTCACGGTCGACCTGGTCGCCGAGATGTCGGTATACAACCCGTTCGACTTCTTCCTCGAGCCCGAGGCCGAGACCTTCCCGTTCGCCTACGCGCCCGAGCTGAAACACGACCTCGCGCCTTACCTCGTCAAGGGTGAGTCGACGCCGCGCTTCTCGGCCTTCGTCGACAGTATCGCGCGCACCGAACAGCGCACGATCGACTTCCTGGTCGGGCTGAACCAGCGCTTGCAGAGCGAGATCGGCTATCTGATCCGGATGGAGCCCGGCGTGCAGACCCCCGAGACGACGCTGACCAATGCGTCGGGCTCGTGCCGCGACACCGGCTGGCTGATGGTGCAGGCACTGCGCCACCTGGGGCTGGCGGCGCGCTTCGTGTCCGGCTACCTGATCCAGCTCAAGCCTGACGTCAAGTCGCTCGACGGCCCGTCGGGAGCCGAGCTCGACTTCACCGACCTGCACGCCTGGTGCGAGGTCTACCTGCCTGGGGCCGGCTGGATCGGCTTCGACCCGACCTCCGGGCTGCTCGCCGGCGAGGGCCACATTCCGGTGGCCTGCACGCCGGAGCCGTCGACCGCGGCGCCCGTGAGCGGCGAGATCGACGAATGCGAGGTCAAATTCGAGCACCGGATGCAGGTCACGCGGATCTACGAATCGCCGCGCGTGACGCTGCCCTACACCGACGCGCAGTGGCAGGGCATTGTCGACCTCGGCCAGACCGTTGACGCCCAGTTGCAGGCGCAGGACGTGCGGCTGACGATGGGCGGCGAGCCCACGTTCGTCTCGGTCGACGACCGCGACGGCGCCGAGTGGAACACCGACGCACTGGGGCCGACGAAACGCGGCTTCGCGACCGAACTCGTGCACCGGCTCCTCGCCAAGTACGGGCAGGGCGGCTTCCTGCACTTCGGCCAGGGAAAGTGGTATCCGGGCGAGCAACTGCCGCGCTGGGCGCTTTCGATCTGCTGGCGCGCCGATGGCCGGCCGGCCTGGAACGATCCCGCGCTCTTCGCCGACGAGCGCGATACGCAGCGTTACGGCGTTGCCGACGCGCAGGCCTTCCTCGGTTCGCTGACCCGGCGTCTGGGGCTGGACCCGAAGTACGTGCAGCCGGGCTACGAGGACACCTTCTACTACCTCTGGCGCGAGCGTCGGCTGCCTGTGAACGTCGACCCCTTCGATTCGCGTCTCGACGACGAGATGGAGCGCGCGCGACTGCGCCGCGTCTTCGTGCAGGGGCTGGACAGCGTCGTCGGCTACCTTCTGCCGCTGAAGAGGGAATGGGAGCAGGGCAAGACCGGGGCGGGGGCCTCGGTCCCCGGGGCCTCGGGGCCGGCCTGGATCAGCGGCCCCTGGTTCCTGCGCGACGACCGGCTCTACTTGATCCCCGGCGACTCGCCGATGGGCTGGCGGCTGCCGCTGGACTCGCTGCCCTGGGCCGCGGCCGGCGACGTGCCGCAGCTGATCGAGCAGGACCCGTTCGCGGCGCAGGCGGCGCTGCCCGGCGCCGCGCTGCCGCGCGCGCAGCCGCGCGGCTACGACGCGCATCACGAAGGGCGCGGCTTTGCTGAGGGCGGTCACGTCGCGCTGCAGGGTCAGCTCGGGCCGGAGGAGCTCGCGGCCGCGGCGAGCGCTGCCCCGCCGCATCTGCCGGTGGCGCCGCCCGCGAAAGCCGCTGATACCGCACCCGAGCGCTTCGAATCCGCCGGCTGGCTCGCGCGCACCGCGCTCTGCGTCGAGGTGCGTGACCCGCAGCGCGGTAACGGCCCGAAGGCTGAGCGCGAGCACGGCGGCAAGAACGGTGTGATGTACGTCTTCATGCCGCCGCTGCAGCACCTGGAGGACTATCTCGAGCTGCTCGCCGTGATCGAGGCGACCTGCGTCGAGCAGCGCGTGAAGATCGTGCTCGAGGGCTATCCGCCGCCGCGCGACGCGCGCTTGAAGACGCTGGCGGTGACGCCCGACCCGGGCGTGATCGAGGTCAACATCCACCCCGCGCACGACTGGGCCGAGCTCGTCGACCACACCGAGTTCCTCTACGACGCGGCGCACCGCACGCGGCTGTCGACCGAGAAGTTCATGCTCGACGGCCGCCACACTGGCACCGGCGGCGGCAATCACTTCGTGCTGGGCGGCGCGACGCCGGCCGACAGCCCGTTCCTGCGCCGCCCCGACCTGCTCGCAAGCTTGCTCACCTACTGGCACAACCACCCGAGCCTGAGCTACCTCTTTAGCGGCATGTTCATCGGCCCGACGAGCCAGGCGCCGCGCATCGACGAGGCACGCAATGACCAGGTCTACGAGGTCGAGATCGCGCTGCAGGAGATCGAGCGCCAACTCGCCGGGCTCGGCCGCAGCGGGGTTCCGGTCGCCGGGGCCGTGCCGCCGTGGCTGGTGGACCGCGCGCTGCGCAACCTGCTCATCGACGTTACCGGCAACACCCACCGCAGCGAGTTCTGCATCGACAAGCTCTACTCGCCCGACGGCCCCACCGGGCGCCTGGGCCTGCTAGAGCTGCGCGCCTTCGAGATGCCGCCGCATGCGCGCATGAGCCTGGCGCAGCAACTGCTGCTGCGCGCGCTCGTCGCCTGGTTCTGGCGCGAGCCTTACCGCGGCCATGGCAGCACGCGGCTCACGCGCTGGGGCACCGAGCTGCACGACCGATTCCTGCTGCCGAGCTTCGTGCAGATGGACTTCGACGACGTGATGGCCGAGCTCGGCGCTGCTGGTTTCGCCTTCGACCGCCAGTGGTTCGCGCCGCATTTCGAGTTCCGCTTCCCGCTCATCGGCGAGGTCGCGACGATGGGTATCGCGCTGACGCTGCGCAGCGCGCTCGAGCCCTGGCACGTGATGGGCGAGGAGGGCTCCGCCGGCGGCACCGTGCGCTACGTCGACTCCTCGCTCGAGCGCATCGAGCTCAAGGTCACCGGGCTCAACGACAACCGCCACGTCGTCACCGTCAACGGCCAGGCGGTGCCGCTGCAGCCCACCGGGCGCGTGGGCGAATTCGTCTGCGGTGTGCGCTACCGGGCCTGGGCGCCGCCGTCGGCACTGCACCCGACGATCCCTTCGCACGCGCCGCTCACCTTCGACATCGTCGACCGCTGGCTGCAGCGCTCGATCGGCGGCTGCCGCTACCACGTCGCGCACCCGGGCGGGCGCAGCTACGAGGACTTCCCGGTCAACTCGTACACCGCCGAGAGCCGGCGCCTGGCGCGCTTCGCCCGAATCGGCCACACCCCCGGTGCGATGGACGTAATGCCTGCGCAGCCGAGCCGCGAATTCCCGTTCACGCTCGACCTACGCCGCGCGCGCGACGCGAAAGGCTGAGCCGCCCCATGGCNTCGCCATCGCAGTCGCAGGGCACGTTGCCGTTCGAGGCCGGTGCGGCGCAGGCCGGCGGCTTTGACGCGCTCGCGCGCCACGCGCTGCCGGCCGAGCCCGGGGTCTGGGACGAGCTGCGCGGTGCCGACGGCATGCCGCGTTCGCGCTGGCGTCATTTTGCGAGCCTGCTGCCGCCGCCGCCCGCCGGCCTCGGGCGGGCCGGCGACCTCGATCGCCGCGTGGCCCAGGTTGCGCAGCAGATCCGGCTCGACGGCGTCACGCACAATGTGTTCGACGAGCAGGGCGTGGCAAGCCGGCCCTGGTCCCTGGAGCTGCTGCCGCTGCTGATNGAGCCCGGCGAATGGGCGGCGATCGAGGCCGGCGTCGAGCAGCGCGCGGCCTTGCTCGAGACGATGCTGGCCGACCTCTACGGCCCGCGCCGGCTGCTCTTCGAGGGCCTGCTGCCACCGGCGCTGCTGATGCGCCACCCGGGCTACCTGCGGCCGATGATCGGTGTCGCGCCTGCGGGCGGGCTGCGCCTGCACATCGTTGCGTTCGACCTCGCGCGCGGCCCCGACGGCCGCTGGTGGGTCGTCGCGCAGCGCACCCAGGGGCCGTCCGGGCTGGGCTACGTGCTGCACAACCGTCTCGTGATCTCGCGCCAGTTTCCGGACGCGTTCCGCGAGCTGCGCGTGCAGCACCTCGCGTCGAGCTACCGGCGCATGCTCGACACGGTCGAGCAGATGGCGTCGGCGGTCGCCGCCGGTGCGACTCCGCGCGTCGTGCTGCTCACGCCGGGGCCGTACAGCGAGACCTATTTCGAGCATGCCTACCTCGCACGGTACCTCGGGCTGCCGCTGGTCGAAGGCGGCGACCTGACGGTGCGCGACGAGCGCCTGTTCCTGAAGACAGTCGAGGGCCTGGCGCCGGTGCACGGCGTGCTGCGCCGCCTCGACGACGACTGGTGCGACCCGCTCGAGCTGCGCCCGGACTCGGCGCTGGGCGTGCCGGGGCTGCTGCAGGCGGCGCGCGCCGGCACGGTGGTGATGGCCAACGCGCTCGGCAGCGCCTTTCTCGAGTCGCCGGCGATCCAGGGCTTCTTGCCAGGCATCGCGAACCGGCTCACCGGGCGCGAGCTGCTGATGCCGGCGCTGCCGACCTGGTGGTGCGGCGAGGCCGCTGCCTGGCAGGACGTGCAGCATGGGCTCGACGGCAAGGTGGTGCGCAGCACCTTCCCCCGCGGCGGCCGCACTTCAAAGGTGCACGAGCTGGCGGATGCGCGCATCGAAGCCGACCCCGACGCCTGGACGGTGCAGGGCAGGCTGCGCTTCTCGCGCGCCCCGATCTGGGGCCAGCAGGCGTTGACACCGCGCCCGGCGATGGTGCGCGTCTATGCGATCGCCGATGGCGGTGGACGCTGGCACGTGCTGCCCGGCGGCATGACGCGTGTCGCGCGGCGCGAGGACACCAGCGTGTCGATGCAGCGCGGCGGCTCGAGCCTGGACACTTGGGTGCTCACCGATGGGCCGGTCGACACCTTCTCGATGCTGCCGCAGCGGCTGCAGGTCGACGACATCGCGCAGCGCAACCGCCCGGTGAGCAGCCGCACCGGCGAGAACCTGTTCTGGCTCGGCCGGTACACCGAGCGCACCGAGCAGCTGGTGCGGCTGGCGCGCACGACGCTGCTACTCATCGACGCCGACGACGACGCCGACGAGCCGGTGCAGCGTGCGCTNTCGGCGCTGGCGGTGGCATGCGGCCTGGCACCGCCCGGCGTGCCGACCTTGCGCCAGTCGACCCATCTGTTCGAGCGCGCGGTGCTCGCCGGCCTCGCCGACGCGCAAGGCGCGGTCAGCGTGGCTTACAACCTGGCGGCGCTGGAACGCGCGTCGCAGGCGGTGCGCGAGCGGCTCTCGGCCGAGCAGTCGGGCCTGGTCCGGCACATGGGCGAGGCCTTCGCCGCGGCGATGCAGAGCGACGCCGGCGAGTTGCCGACGCTTCCGCAGGTGCTGCCGGCGCTGGACCGGCTGGCGCTGCATCTGGCTGCGGCGACCGGCGCGCAGACCGACCGGATGACGCGCGACGCCGGCTGGCGGCTGCTCACTGTCGGCCGCCTGCTCGAGCGACTGATCGGTCTGGCGACCCGGCTGCAGGCATTCCTGGACGCGCGCGCACTGGCCGGCGCGGCCGGCATCGACCTGCTGCTCGAGTTGTTCGACAGCGTGATCACCTTCCGCGCGCGCTACCAGCGGCATGAGGACTTGCTCGCGATCACCGATCTGCTCGTGCTCGACACCTCGAACCCGCGCGCCTTCGGCGGCGTACTGCGCCGGCTGCGCACCGAGCTGGGCAAGCTGCCTGGCAGCGACGAATCGCTGCGCCCGCTGCTCGCCCGGCTGCCGGCCGAGGGCGCGGGGATTACGCTCGAATCGCTGCGCGGCGCGAGCGAAGCGCAGATCGCCGACGCGCTGAGCGCGCTGTCCACGCGGCTCGCCGATGGGGCGGCGGCGCTGGCCGACGACATCGGGCTACGCTACTTCACGCTGGCGCAGGACCAGGACCAGAGGGTCTGATGTCGGACCGCGAGGAACCCGCAACCGATCTCGAGGTCGTCCACGAGACACGCTACGACTACGCGGCGCCGGTGACGCTGGCGCACCATCTGGCTCATCTGCAGCCGCTCGACGACGCCGGCCAGCGGGCGCTCTCGTTCGAGCTCGCAATCGACCCGCCAAGTGAGCCGCCGCGCCGCGGGCTGGACGCATTCGGCAACGCGCAATGCCACTTCAGCATCGTGCGCGCGCACGAGCGGCTGACGGTGCGCGCGACGAGCCGGGTGCGGCTGACGCCGCGCTTCGGGCTGCTGCGCCCGGAGACCTCGCCGCCCTGGGACGCACTGGTCGAGCGGCTGCGCTACGTCGCGCGCGCACCCTTCGTGCCGGCGGTCGAGTTCGCGCTGCCTTCGCCCTTCGTGCCGCGGCTGGAGGCCTTGCGCGACTATGCCGCGGTCTCGTTCCCGACCGGCCGGCCGGTCGCCGAGGCGGCGATCGAGCTGATGCGGCGCGTTCACACCGAGTTCGCCTACGAGAGCCGCAGCACCGAGATCGACACGCCGCTCGAGCAGGCGTTCGCGCAGCGGCGCGGCGTCTGCCAGGACTTCGCACACCTGACGGCCGGCGCGCTGCGCATGCTCGGGCTGCCGGCGCGCTATGTGAGCGGCTATCTGCTGACCGGCGGCGCCGAAGACGACGCATCGCTGCTCGGCGCCGACGCGTCGCACGCCTGGGTCCAAGTATGGTGCCCGGGGACCGACGGCGTGCCCGATTCCTGGCTGGGCCTGGACCCGACCAACAACGTGATTCCCGGCAGCGGCCATGTGCGCGTCGCTGTCGGCCGCGACTTCGGCGACGTGACGCCGTTGCGCGGCGTAATCCGCGGCGGCGGCGGCCGGCACACGCTGGCCGTGGCGGTGACGACGCGGCGTGTCGGTCCGGTAGTTGCTAAGGTCCTGGCGGCAGGAGCGAAACCATGAAGCCCAGCTTCGACGAAATGAAAGGCGCCGACGGCGTCGTGCGCGCGCATTACGCCACCTACGAGCGCTGGTTGGAGCGCCAGCCGCGCGAGGTGATGCGTGCGCGCCGCGACGAGGCGGAGATGATCTTCCGCCGCGTCGGCATCACCTTCGCGGTCTATGGCGCGAAGGACGAGGACGGCGCAGGCACCGAGCGCCTGATTCCGTTCGACCTGATCCCGCGCGTGATCCCGAAGCAGGAATGGGTAGAGATGGAAGCCGGGCTGCGCCAGCGCGTGACGGCGCTGAACCGCTTCATCCACGACGTCTATCACGACCAGGAGATCTTGAAGGCCGGCGTCGTGCCCGCCGCGCAGGTGCTGAACAACGCGCAGTTCCGCAAGGAGATGATGGGCGTGGCGGTGCCGGGAGACGTCTACTCGCACATCGCCGGCATCGACATCGTGCGCGCGGCCGAGGCCGACGGCAGCGGCCGCTACTACGTGCTCGAGGACAACCTGCGCGTGCCCAGCGGCGTGAGCTACATGCTCGAGGACCGAAAGATGATGATGCGGCTGTTCCCCGAGCTGTTCAGCATGCACCGCGTCGCGCCGGTCCAGCACTACCCCGACCTGCTGCTCGAGACGCTGCGCGCGGTCGCGCCCGTCGGCGTCAACGAGCCGACGGTGGTGGTGCTGACGCCGGGCATGCACAACAGCGCCTACTTCGAGCATGCCTTCCTCGCGCAGCAGATGGGCGTCGAGCTGGTCGAGGGGCAGGACCTGTTCGTGCGCGACGGCCATGTCTACATGCGCACGACGCAGGGCCCGAAGCGGGTCGACGTGGTCTACCGACGCGTTGACGACGATTTCCTCGATCCCCTCGCGTTCCGCACCGATTCGACGCTCGGCTGCGCCGGGTTGCTCGACGTCTACCGCGCGGGTCGGATCACGTTGGCCAACGCGGTGGGCACCGGCATTGCCGATGACAAGAGCATCTATCCCTACGTGCCAAAGATGGTCGAGTTCTACCTCGGCGAGAAGCCGATCCTGAACAACGTGCCGACCTACCTGTGCCGCGAGGCCGACGACCTGAAGTACGTGCTCGACCACCTGGGCGAGCTGGTCGTCAAGGAGGTTCACGGCGCCGGCGGCTACGGCATGCTCGTCGGGCCGGCGGCGACGAAGGCGGAGATCGAGGAGTTCCGCGCCGTGCTGAAGGCGCGGCCCGACAACTACATCGCGCAGCCGACGCTGGCGTTGTCGACCTGCCCGACCTTCGTTGACGCCGGCATCGCGCCGCGCCACATCGACCTGCGCCCCTTCGTGCTCAGCGGCACGGAAGTGCAGATGGTGCCCGGCGGGTTGACGCGCGTCGCGCTGAAGGCGGGCTCACTCGTCGTCAACTCGTCGCAGGGTGGCGGGACCAAGGACACCTGGGTGCTGGAGGACTGAGATGCCAAGCGTGCCCCACGCGGCGCCGAGCCGCGAGCGGCCGCCACCAAATCGTCGCAGGAGTGATTGAAATGCTGTCACGTACCGCAGACCACCTGTTCTGGATGGCCCGCTACATGGAGCGCGCAGAAAACACCGCGCGCATGCTCGACGTCAACTACCAGACCGCGCTGCTGCCGCAATCGGCCGACATGGCCGAGCAGGGCTGGCGCGGGCTGCTGTCGATCAGCGAGCTGAGCTGGAGCTTCGCGCAGAAGTACAGCGAGGTCACGGCACGCAACGTGATCGACTTCATGCTGCGCGACGAGACCAACCCGTCATCGATCCTGTCGTGCCTGCGCGCGGCGCGAGAGAACGCGCGCGCGGTGCGCGGCGCGCTCACGACCGAAGCCTGGGAGACGCAGAACCAGACCTGGCTCGAGTTCAACCGCATGCTCGGCGACGGCTACTGCGAGCGCGACCCCGGCGCGTGCTTCGAGTGGGTCAAGTTCCGCTCGCACCTGAGCCGCGGCGTCACCGTCGGCACGATGCTGATGGACGAGGCGCTGCACTTCCTGCGCATCGGCACCTTCCTCGAGCGCGCCGACAACACGGCGCGGCTGCTCGACGTCAAGTTCCACGCGCTCGCGGGCGAGTACTTCGGCGCCGGCAACGTGAAGGAGAGCCAGGAGGTCGATTTCTATCACTGGAGCGCGATCCTGCGCTCGGTCTCGGGCTTCGAGATCTACCGCAGGGTCTACCGCAACGTGATCCGCCCCGAACGCGTCGCCGAGTTGCTGATCCTGCGCCCGGACATGCCACGTTCGCTCGCCGCCTGCATGAACGACGTCGTGGCGAACCTGCAGCTGGTGGCCAATGACCAAAGCAGCGAGACGCTGCGCCGCGCTGGCCGGTTGCGCGCCGACCTGCAATACGGCCGCATCGACGAGATCCTCGCGACCGGGCTGCATGCCTACCTGACCCACTTCCTCGACCGCGTGAACGACCTCGGCGCGGGCATCGGGCGTGACTTCCTGGTGCCAGTGGCGGCCTGAGCGACGAATGCCGACGTTCGCGGCCCGGCCGTTGACGCGGGTGGGCCAGTGCCGTTCAAGGCGAGGCTTGCGTTGAGAGCGGATGCCGGCGGCGATTCCATGCCCATCGGCACGCGGCCCGTTAGACTGCCGCAGTGCAGCAATATTTCAGCATCACGGGCCGACACCGGGCTTCGCACCGGGGCAGCGGCTTGCCGCGGGCTACTTCTGCGCCGTGACGCCGCCGTAGGCGACGCGGTTCGCCCGGTCCGGGCCCGGATCACCCGCGCGGACGTCGCCCCCTTGGCGACAGCGCCTTGCACAGCACCTTCCATTCGACGCTCGGGCATCTCCCGCTGCGTCCCTGCACGTCATGAACTCATCCATGCTGCGCCGTGACTGACTGTCCAATGTCCGCGGCGACGTGCTCGCTGGCCTCGTGGTCGCGCTGGCCCTGACCCCCGAGGCGATCGCGTTCTCCATCATCGCCGGCGTTGACCCCAAGGTCGGCCTCTACGCGTCGTTCAGCATCGCGGTCGTGAGCGCGTTTGCGGGCGGGCGCCCGGGCATGATCTCGGCCGCCACCGGTGCCATGGCGTTGGTAATGGTCACGCTCGTCAAGGACCACGGCCTGCAGTACCTGCTGGCCGCGACCGTGCTCACCGGCGTGCTCCAGATCGGGGCCGGGCTGCTGAAGCTCGGCTCGCTGATGCGCTTCGTCTCGCGCTCGGTNATCACCGGCTTCGTCAANGCGCTCGCGATCCTGATCTCTGGGCAATGTTGCCCGAGCAGGTATTGCCAGCGATCCTGGTTCCGGCTTGGCCACAGTTCATGAAAGGCTGTGTTGTGTAAAGGCAATCACTGGACGAGCAAGCTCCTAACGCCCCAAGAACGACACGAGAGTTCGGCTCCAAGGAATGCGCCTTTCCTTCTACAGGGGCTTCCCGCTGAGTCAACGGCTTTGTCTTTTCGCATTGTCTTTGTGACCGTTCTAGATCGGGGCTGCTGTGAA